>Ga0315274_10003574_pt1 | contig 23094 bp, 30 predicted proteins | sample YL17G02_20_MG_FD_203700 | JGI IMG/M metagenome (GOLD analysis project Ga0315274, IMG submission 203700) | Sediment microbial communities from Yellowstone Lake, YNP, Wyoming, USA - YL17G02_20 | ecosystem: Environmental > Aquatic > Freshwater > Lake > Sediment | place: USA: Wyoming | collected...
ATTATGGGTGATGGAATTTAAAATAGAGAACATTTAAATATAACCTAATATATATTTTATCTATACATATTCACTAAAGCTGCCAATAAGGTCACTAAACAAAACCAGCGCTGGCAAATTGACTCGGCTAATCACCCCGCCAATTTTTCAGGGCAAGACCTTTAGTAGCGGTGAATGAGGGGTATGGCATTTAATCCATCTCACACACAAATTTGGATTTCTCGCCATGCCCTTCTACCTTTCATAGTTTAAAGGGGTCGAATTCGATTCCTTTAAGCAAATCATATTCCTCAAAAAGCTTGACATCCAAAGAGAATATTGAGGAGCAGGTGGGAGAAGAATGCAAATTTATCCAGTGGTCAATCTTCTCAGGAGTAGCCCTCGTGATAGTGCTTCTTCTCTCACCAATTTATTTATGTTCAACCTGATGGGGATAAGGTGTTTAAGCCCCACTATAAAACTAAAAGGAGGCGAAAACAATGGAATACAGAATAGTGCATGAAGCCATAATGGGTTTTGAGAACCTGAACTTTGCTGTGGACCTTAAGAAACTGACTAAGGCTGCAAAGAATAGGTCATATCCTAACCTTTCTCCATGCTGTAAAACACCATTAGTTCAAAAGAAATTTTGTTCTTCTTGTGAGCAGGAAATTGAAACGGATACAGTAACGCATAAGGCGTTCAAGCTCGGTAAGGAATTATATCCTGTGAGTGCTGACCACTTAAACCAGATTAAGAAGAATCTGGACAGCGACCAAATAGTGATCAAGGAATTCAGGGACAAAGAAGATATACCCGAGATGTATCTTACTGACGAAATCTATGCAGTGATGCCACACAAGAAATATGCAAAGGAATATTGGGAATATTCTCAAATCCTGCAACTCGGACATAAGGTAGCGGTTGGACAATTTATCATGCGGGAAAGACCATACCCTGTAATGATATTCCCGTTCCAGAATAATCTGGTTATTCGGGCATTACACTTCTACGAGGAAGTGGATAGTTTGCCAACCGTGACAGCAACAGCAATCAACAATGAGAAAGTAAATCTCATGGTTCAAGCAATGCAACTCGGACTAAAGGCTGACCAATTCGACCTTACACAGTTCGTTAATGTAAGGGAAGAACAGGAACAGAAGCTCATTGAGAAATGCCTGAGAGGAGAAGAATTGCCTGAGCCTGAAAAGATTGTTGTTGTGAAGAAGGAAGATAATGACGAGATAAAACGATTGCAGGAACTCTTGAAGCAACGAGCTGGCATGAAGATAGAAGCGAGCATGGAGTAGGAAAATGGCCAAAATGTTAGAGATTAACTTCCAACTATGCGAAGAAGCTGACCAGCCAACCAACAAACCCGACAGAATCGCCCAATTTAAATTCGATGGGCGACGAGTCGCTGTCCTTAAGAAAGGAAACGAAGTGCAACTGTGGGGAAGGGATGTTATCAATGCCCATAGTTTCCCTGAGATAGTTGATGCCTTCAAGAAGATACCTGGCAATTTTATAGTGGACACCGAGTTTGCGGTGTTCACGGATGAAATGAAGACCGACAGAGGACTGCTACAGAGCAGAGACAAAACAAAAGACGCCTTCAAGATTAGGCTATTGTCTAACCTGCATCCAGCTACAGCGATAGTCTTTGACCTTTTGGAATTCAATGGACAGGACTTAAGGAATGAGGAATACCAGAAGCGAAGGGAAGTTATCAATGAGCACTTCAAGCAGTTCGTTAATCCTCAATTGAAGGTAGCTGAGGACATGAAACCTGATGAGGCATGGCAGTTAGCAATAGAGAAGCAGTTGGAAGGAATAGTGGAGAAAGATATACGCTCAAAGTATATCGGAAAGCGTGATAAATCTTGGACAAAGATTAAGAGGAAGGAGATATCGGAGATAACCTTTACTGGCTACGAGATCTCACCTGTGGGCTTAACTTTGACAAACAAGCAAGGATTTAGGGTGGCCTGCAATGGTGAGCAGCATAAAAAAGTAAAGGAAATAATAGACAAGCAGGGATTTGCTTTAGTTAGAGTTAGGGGAATGGCGGGTAAAACAGTAAATGGGAAAATTAGGGAAATTGTTTTCCATGAGATGATCGGATGAAGCAAAGAAAGATAAAACCGTGTCCTGATTGCGGGAAATTAATCTATCTCACAGGAATGCCATATATTCAATCAACAGAAACTAACTGTGAAACATTGCCTTGCTTGTGGAAAGGAAATGACCAACTTAACTAAGGGAAGTAATATCCATAAGGTAAAATTCTGCTCATACGAATGTGCATATAAGTCATATAAGCGACTTAAACATAATGGGGGAGGTGAATAAAATGAATGAAGCGATATCAAGAAAGAGAACGGAAGAGCAAAAGGCGATAGAAGTCAAGAGGCTTAAAGCGATGGTGACGGCCATAGTCCCTTCAGAAGTGGATAAGATAGACATCTATGCTCTCTATGATTCTACATTGAATTATATGGAGAACAAGCAAAGAATCATCGAAGAGGTTAAAGCATTGTATCCACAGGAATTCAGGGAAGCGACTCTAAAAAACCATGCAGAGCATGTGAAGTCAGTGCAGGAAGGCATGAACGTAGAACGTGACGAGAAGATAGAGCGAGAGATATTGGAGTATAACAAGCGGGAGTATGTAGAGAACAGAGAACTCGACCAATTCTATGGCAATATCCACAGAACTGTGGACAAGATGTGTAAAGGCTTCAGTAACCTTGCTTTCATCAAGGGCAGGGGTGCAGTAGGCAAATCATGGAACATCAGGAAAGTTTTGCTCAAGAACGGAGTAAAATTTCATGAGATTGCAGGTGATGTCACAGAAGCTTATCTTTACAGATTATTCTTTGAGCATAATGGCGAAATCATTTGGTTCAAAGATGTTGTAAGGATCTTGCGTGGCATGACAAGCATTAACCTGCTGAAAGCTGCAACAGAGACAGAAGCAGAAAGGCTCTTGACGAAAAGCAACTACAGTAAAGCACAAGATGATTTACCTGATAGATTTATCTATCGTGGAAAGATTATCTTTGACTACAACGAGGTTACTGGCATAGAATTGAAAGACGACTTTGAGGCTCTACAGACCAGAGGAGACTATGTGGATGCTGCGTATAGCATTGATGACATAAAGGCGATCATGAAACTGATTGCTGCAGAAGGCTGGCAAAAAGAAGTCACGAACTATCTCATTGAGAACTATGAGTTTACGGGACAAAACCTTTTAAATCTTAGGACTCAGTGGAAAGCGTTTAAGACCTATGATTATTGTCAGCAGAACTCTCTTGTTTGGCGTGATGAGCTAAAACAAGAACTGGCTGCAAGCGTTAGCAAAGTGAGAGGCCTGTTGTATTCATTGATAGGAACTAAGGCTGTGAGAACCGCAGAACTAAAGAAACTATTGATGAAGTATCAACTTGTCAATACAATGCGCACAGCAGACCGCAAAGTTAACGATTGGATCCTAACGGAAGAGTTAATAAAAGTATCTGCAGAGGACAAAAATTTCTTCGTCTGTCTTGTTTCCATAAAACTTAAATAGTAACGATTGGTTACTGATAGAAGATGGAACGGAAAAGGATGATGGATGGGCGCTACGCTCCTGAAAACAATAACGGCAAATTAACAAGTGATGGCCATTATTTAAGAACAGGAATGGGGCGGCTCCTACACAGATTAGTGATGGAGCAGCATTTAGGCAGGAAACTTCTTCCAACAGAAGTAGTGCACCATAAGAACGGAATTGGCACAGACAATAGACTTGAAAATCTTGAACTGCATGAAAATCAAAGTGCTCATTTTAAGAACACTTTTCATGCCCAACCTGAAATAGCATGTGTAATGTGCAAAAAAAGATTTAAGCAAAAGCATTACCATAATGAGGCAAAATACTGTAGTAAGGAATGTAGATTTAAAGCCAGAAGATTAGGCAGGGAATTATGTCCGAATTGCGGAAAGCCTGCCGCAAGACCAAGCAGAAAATTCTGCTCTCAGACGTGCTGTTTTGAATGGAGAAGAAAGAAAGCTGGAATGTGAATAAAGGAGGGTATCATAGTCTTTGCTTGATGGGATTAAGCGATTGAATTCCCGAAAATTTAAAGAAGTGAAAAACAACAATATAGGAGGAAAACATGAAAGCAAAAATAGATGCGAAACTATTGTCCAAGCAAATTGCGACAATAACAGGTTTGATAGCCGAAGCGAACATAACAGCGACCAAAGACGAGATAAGCATCGTAGAGATGGATCCTGCAAACGTGGCTATGGTTATCTTTAGGCTGCACAGCTCAGCAATAACTGAGTATGATGTGACTGAAGAGACAAAGTTTGCCATTAATCTGGCTAACTTGAAGACAATAGTAAAGCGTGCTGCGGAGGACGATTTCATCACGCTTGAGCTGGAAAAGAATAAGCTCAAAGTTGATCTCGGCCCAAGCAGACACTTTACATTGCCGACCATAGACCTTGAAGAGAAAGCACCGAAGATCCCCGAACTACAATTCAAGGCTAAGGTGCAAATGTCTACCAAGATGTTTGAGGATGCAATCGCAGATGCAGCAATCGTATCAGAATCGGTAAGATTTACTGCCGAGAATGGTGTTTTGGGATTGACCGCAGAAGGAGACCTGTCAAATGCGCAGATTGACTTCAAGGACAACGAGAAGGTAAAGATAACGGCTGAGGAGAAAGTCTTTGCTAAGTATTCAATCGAATACCTGCAGAAGATGGTCAGTAGCAAGATAGCAGATGAACTGGTGATCCATTTCGGAAAGGATTATCCATTGAAGCTGGTATATGTAAACGACCAATTCTCAATGAGCTTTATCCTTGCGCCGAGAGTGGACAATTCTGACTGAAGTAGGTAGCCAGAATATTTAAATAGTAGTTATTGCTTTCTAATTGAGGGTGATAACTATACCATACAAAGGAACAAAAATGTCTGAAGCTGGAAGAAAACAGCTAAGCGAATCTTGCAAAGGACGAGTGCCATGGAACAAAGGGCTAACCAAAGCTGATCCACGAGTGCTAAAAAATATAAACACTGGTGGCAGAAAGACTCAATTCAAACCAGGACCAAGACCTGAAACCAAAGGAGAAAATAATCCCAGCTGGAAAGGTGGAAGGATTATTCATCGCAGACAGGGGTATGTGTATATACTTCTGCCTGAACATCCATATGCTAAAAATAAATATGTGCAAGAACACAGATTAGTTATGGAAAAGAAATTAGGCAGATATCTATTGCCTCATGAGATTGTGCACCATATCAACCACAACCGACAGGATAATAGAGAAGAGAATCTACTATTGATGAATAGTAGTGAGCACTCTTCTATACATAGCTTAGAAAGATGGTCTACAACAACAGCAGAAGAAAGGACTATAGCTTTTGGCAGGGTTTTGACTATTTGTTTGATTTGTAAAGCGCCTAAATATTTTCATAAAAATCAGACTATTTGTAAAAGCTGTATGGATAAAGGAAAACGGACAAACAACATTAGGAGGGTGACTTTATGCCACAGACTACCATCTTTGGCAGTAAGGCTATCCCCAACACGCAGAAAGTGACCAACACAGAAACAGTGGACAGGTTTATTTCTAACAACAAGCAGTCAGAACCGAGCCATGACTTTGGATCCACACAGATAAAGGTGGGCGATTCTAAAGAGGCAATGTTGCAGCGCAAGGAAGAAGAAAAGAAATGCCCGAACTGCAATCAAGTAAAACCTAAATTCTTTGATATATGCCCTCACGAATCGAATGCCGACATTTGTATAGACTGTATCAGGGCAAGGCATAAGAAGCATGGCATGAAAGATACAGGGTTCTGGATTGATGGCGACACCGTTAGATTTTATAGCCATACCACAGGGATCGAGCAGCGCAAATTGGATGAGATATTCAGGGTTTGTTTTGGGACTTGTTTCTCCAACCCCGTATTCCCATACAACCTAAACTGCGCAGACCCAAAATATGAGAGCAACTGTTTCGGGATCACGAAAGAGTTTGGGGACTGGCTTATTGCCAACATAGAATGGACAAAAACAAAAACAGCAAAAGATAGTATCGACTATGATGCGGAAGATGGCATTCCAGAGAGCCAGATAGTAACATGGGAACGAGCTAAACCAAAAAGTGGAGGTAAACAAAATGGGGGACAATAATAAGGGCTGGCAGACAGATAAGGAAATCGTGCAAAATGCAAGTGATGGAACACCAGATGCACTACACGCACACTTTACCAGGACTATCAAGAAGATAGAAAAGCATTTAGGCGAATTGAAGAGATATGCTTCGCTGATGAAGAAGACTGCAAAACGGAAATAAGAAGGAGGAAAGAAACCATGAAGAACGTGATAGCAATTAATCTGCTATTCGTTAGCATTAGGCTAATTAATGGCTGGTCAAAGATTAGGAAGCATAAGGCATGGATGTTTTCGGCGATTGCTCTGTTTTATGACGGAAAACAGAAAGTGCTGAATCTGAATATACATTTGCTGAATTTCGGAATTGATATAGCAATCGGGAATATAAGAGAAGGGGTTTGATGGAGGATATAATATGAAGGATTATGCGAGTTTAGTGTGTGTGCGTTGCAAGGAAAAGGGCGGATTAACTGAACAGCCAGGGAACGAACATTGGTTGGAATGTGCTCATTGTTTTAAGATCCAGCCAAATCCTTTAAATAATGCAGCATTCTTTCCGCATGGAACATTAAACGTATGGGTAACTTAACTGATGGAATGTATTGCTAAATGCGGTAAATGCTGTAAAGCTCCATTAGTAAACACGATTAAGTTTTCTATGGAGGATTTGGATAGATGGAGACGTGAGCGCAGGAAAGATATTCTGGAAATTGTTGATGATTGGGCACAGCATAAAGAAATCTGCCCATTCTTAAAAGAGGACAGGTGCTCGATCCAAGAAACAAAACCAGAAACATGTATTAAATACCTGTGCACTAATGGGCGGGTTGTGCAGCAGCATGAAGGCAAGAAAGCTTACGCATGGACATTTAAAATCTGAGGAGGGTAGCAAGATGAAACCGTCAACTTGGGCCATTATAGTTATAGTTGCTGTAGCAATTATAACAATTGTCTCAGGCAATGTTAAGAGGCCTATATTGTTTTTGATAACCAGCAAGAACTGGACAGATAAATTAATCAAGAAACTAAGAAAGGAATGGAAGGAAAAGGAGTATTGATTTCTATGAGCAAATCCGAAAGGAATGGACTATATATTCTGTTTGCAGTATTGATTATGACCATTAATGGGATTCTGCATTGGATGAGCATTTTTGATAGCTTGGTAATCTGCTGTCTCGCAATGGTCATAATAAAGCTTACAGATATTGAAGAAACTATCGGGGAGTTGAAGAAACTATGAGCAGGTTAAATGAACTAAGGAAGGCAACGAAGCCAATAGACGCTGCACCATTGTTTAAAATGATGATGGATAATCCGTGCAAGAGCGACGAAGAAAGGGAAGAATTCAGTAAGAGGGTTGAGCGAGGCTTTGAGAGCGCTGGAGAACTATTATTGGAGCGGGCATATCTTGAAAAGGTGCTGACTCCGTTTGAGTTTGCAAGCATCTTTACAAAGTATGGTCTTGACATAAAAGACTTAGGAGTAGTATTACAGGGATATTTTGGCAGCAAGGATAAGAAGCTGAATAAAGGAGATAAAGTTCATGTCCTGACTATGCCTGATACTTCTATTTATAAAGCGAAAAAGTTCATCAAAGAGCGTTTTGGAATTAATGTAATTCTGATAAGCGACCTCATGGAGAAGTGTTATGAGGAAGATCCAGAAGAATTTAAAGAGTTCGCAAAACAGCAGAACATGAAACCTGATGAACTAATCAAGAAACTAAGAACGGAATGGAGGAAGGAAGGATGGAATCAGACATAACACAAGAGACACCGCAGAGGATACTTCAACTGATAAGGTTATGCCACCCTGACGAGTATGGCGAACCTTACAATAGGTCGGAAGTTATTGACGAGATAAAGAGGCGTGAAACGATATTGCTGCAGCAACTCGGCTGGCCTGATGGTGACGATGCCATCTACAAGAACAGATACACAGGCAGTGAAGAGACATTGAAAGAATTAGAATTGGGCAGTCCATATGAGGAGAGACAAAATAGGAAGGAACGATTATTCTCTATCCTCGGAAATTGGACACCGAAAGCCATCTGGAACAGTGCTGATTTATTAGATAGCTATAAGTCAACATTAGTGACATCCTCCCCACCCTAAAATCATGATTTTGAGGATGGGGCTTCCAAGCAACTTGGTCGTTCAAACGTTGTTGCTTATAGTTCCTGATTCATCGGCAATACTTGCAACCGATTGCTCAGTTGTAGAGGTGTTGTCTCCACAGGCGTATAGGTTTTGGGCAGTCCGCCCATACCATTTAAAATATTAATTGATGCATTCAAATCACGATGACAAACAAAACCACAATTAGGACAAGAGAACTGTCTCTTAGCCAAAGGCATCTTAATGATAGTTCTGCATTCAGAACAGGTCTTGCTTGTATTTTTTGCATTGACTTTCACCAGTTCAGAACCGCTTGTTACAGCTTTGTATTCCAAGTTTCTGATGAATGTATTCCAAGAAGCATCTCCTATGCTTTTAGCCAACCAATGACGTTTCAGCATAGATGTGATGTTAAGCTTCTCAACATTGATGATAGCAAATCTCTGAGTTATTGTGCTGCTGAGTTTGTGCAGAAAATCGTTCCTTTGGTTGGCAACTTTGAGATGTTGTTTAGCCAATCTGAATCTTGCCTTTCTACGATTAGCAGACCCTTTCTTTTTTCTGCTCAGTCGTCTCTGCAAGAGTTTAATCCTTGCTTCAGATTGAATGAGGTGTCTTGGATTAGTTATAACTTCACCATTGGACAGAGTGGCAAAGTTTTCAAGTCCAACATCAATACCAATCTTTTCAGTAGAAGGATTGATAATAACCTTGTCTGGAACTTCACAACTAAAGATAGCAAACCATTGACTCACTTTGTTTTGCTTAATAGTGAGTGTCTTAATTTTTCCTTTAGGGACACGATGCAAGACAATGGGAATGTTTCCAATTTTACTGAGATGCAATCGTTTATCAGACAAAATCTTGAATCCACTTTGAGGAAAGGTGATGCTATTAACTCTGCTCTTGAATCTCGGAAAGCCTTTCTGCTTACAGGATTTGTCTTTGACTCTGCGAAAGAAGTTAGAGAATGCCTTATGAACTCTATCAGAAACATTCTGAGCAACTTGAGAATGCACAGGATATTTGCCTTTTATCAGCTTGTTATAGTCAAATTTCCTAAGAGTCTTCTTGGTTTCTTTGTAAGTATTGACAGAAGATTCAAGAAGCTCATTATAGATTGCCTTGCAGACTTTCAAAGAATTTATTATCTTAACCTTCTGTTTTTTGGAAGGATACAGACGATATTGATACATCAGTTGAACGACCATAGAGGTATTGATTATGTTTGAATTTATATATCTTTTGGTCACGACTGGCGATTCATCTCCCACCTGCCTATGGGCAAGGTCGGAGTCTTCTCGCCACGAGAATAAATAAGGTGAGTAACATGGAAAAAGAGATTACGAAGGAGTTTATGGACAAGTTAAGCGAACAACGGTATAGCAAACCGTTTAAAGAACTGTGCAGGGCAAGACAACAGACCATCAGGGACATCGCCCAATTGCTCGTAAATGACGGATGCTAAAGCGGGTATAACTGTCGAGAATAAAAAGGTAAGTAACCAAAAAGTATAAATAGAAGATACATTGTTAACTTGATGTGACTATCTGTTACCTTGAAGAGAACTCCCTATGAAATTGCTTAGTTTTTCAGAACCTGCAATATTTAAGCCATTACTTAATCTCACAAAGGATCAAACCGTCAGACTTTCTGCAAGGCTTAATGTTGGTGATGAGGTAAAGATATTTTGGACGCAACGCAGCAAATTTAAACGGTTCTGTGCTAAGTGCGGTAAAGGCGCTCCCGAAGCCCCATATATCGGACTTTGCGATTGCCTTGACAAGACTTACTTCAATAAGATTCTCGGAATAGCAAGGATAAAGGAAAAGTTCCCTATCTATTGGGATCTCTATGAGATTAAACTCTGGCTGGCTGGCAAGAAGGTTCCGCTCTGGTCGGTAACAGAATTAGCCGAAAGGGACGGGTTTACTGATTTCTGGAAAATGCAGCAATTGTTCGATAAGAACTATGACCTGTCAAAAGGCAAGATATTCACAGTCTATAGATTTGAATGGATAACGAGACTTTGGAAACTATGATAATACCAAAAGAAATATTTAAAGATTTAACAATATATGATACAAATGAGATACTTGCTTTAATAAATGAATCTATAAAAGAAGTTAATAATAGAAGTTTGTCTTATGTTTTATTATTAACATCATGTGAGAGAAAAAACACAGCTTACGCATGGTTTTGGCGGTAGGTGGATATGCAGATGGTGCTATATAACACGGATTGAGAAAGGGATTATTGAAGCTCAGGCTAATCTCAAAGAGCAGAAAGAATTATGGAAAAAAGAAACAAGGTGGTTGAAATTACCATGAAAAAGAAAGATGAAGGATTCATTGTTGTAAGAAAAAGTTAACTAAGAAAGCGGTCAAGGAGATCCAGCAAATCGGTGAAGAATCGGGCATAGATAATCTTGGTAGCACTGTAAAGACCGTAACAGACCACATGGCTACACCAGATGATAAATTAAGCTGGATTGATAACATGATCTTAAAACAGGTTTGCCCTGAATGCAGGACAGCAGTAACCGTGAGTTGTGCTAAATTAAAACGATTGGGCAAATGTAAACATAATATATAAAGAATAATTGGAGGCGACACTATGGGAATATTCAGTGATGATAGCGGAAATGTGAAGACAGGCAATGTTATTCTTGCTATAATGCTTGGCATTGTTTGTTTATTTTTGTTTTTTGCAGTATTGATACCTGTTATGGTCCCTTGGTGGGCAGAACAGACAGGCAAAGGAGAATTAGCACAAGCAGAACAAAACAGGCAAATCGCCGTAAAGGAAGCTCAGGCTAAATTAGATAGCTCAAAACTTCTGGCAGAGGCCGAGATAGAGAGGGCCAGAGGAGTAGCACAAGCGAATAAGATTATCGGAGAGAGCTTAAAGCAAAATGAGGATTATTTGAGATATCTCTTTATTAACGGTCTTTTTGAAAATCCTAATCAGAACAGGGAGATAATATACATTCCTACCGAAACAGGTTTGCCTATTCTTGAAGCCAATAGACTAAAATGAAAAGGATAGATTTGTCTGGGATGCGATTTGGAAGGTTAACTGTAACTAATATTTATAAAACGGTAAATAAAAGTGTTGTTTGGTTATGTAATTGTGATTGTGGGAAAGAGAGATATGTATTAAGAAAAACATTATTGAATGGTGATACTATGTCGTGTGGTTGTTTGAAAAAACAGCGTAATTGGGCTTGGCGAGGGCATCAAGAGATAAGCGGTGCTTATTGGACTAATGTAAAAGGAAATGCAAAAAAAAGGGATTTAGCTGTTGAAATAACTATTCAGTATGCTTGGGAAATATTTATTATACAAGATAGACGTTGTTTTTTTTCAGGTGTAGAATTGAAATTTGTTCAGAATTGGACTAATAAAGAAGAACAACAAACTGCATCATTAGATAGGATAGATACTTCTTTAGGATATATAGTGGGAAATATAAGATGGGTGCATAAAATAATAAATGTAATGAGGATAAGATTGAAAGATGATGTATTTGTTAGATGGTGTAAATTAGTAAGTGAAAACAGAAATATACCCACAGAAGCAAATTTGCCTATATTGGAAGCGCAGAGATTCAATAAATAAAAGGTGAAGCAATGAGCATAGCAATAGCAGCTAAGTTTGATTCAAAAGAAAAAGAGAAGATGCGGGACACTGCAATACAGATAGCAGACATATTAGAGAAGCAATACCCAAAGGACGCCTTTGCACAAGCAGTCACACTTGAATTCATGCACAGGGGTTTACAGAGCAGGCTTGCTATGGAAAATATTATTATTGCGGATAAAACTGGGAAGGATAACTTTAATAAACTGAACCATGCACGGAAGATAGTTGAAGGGATGCAGGATTCTGAATTCAATCTTGTCCTGTTTAGTAATTGTGATGAAGTCTGGATGCAATATTATCTCGGCAAATTCCTGCAGAAGCCCACTTTTATTATAGCAGAGGAAAAGGAAAGGCCAGTGCTTGAAGAACGCAAAGTAAATCTCAATGCAAGGATCTATTTTGTGCCCATCTTCTCACCAGAACAACTTGAAATAGCAATGCAAAACATAAAAGGAGACATGGGTGAGTTGCATGATTAAGGTGTTATGGCGGGAGACATACTTTGGCTGGAAGATTAGCTTTCTGCTTTGGAAACTCAACACTCACGCTAAACTAATGAGACTCTTATTCTGCAACAGAGGACTGCACAGATTAATAACTGGAGCCACCACCATTACTAATTCTAAAAAGCAAACCCTATCTACTCATTTCCTGCGCTGCATATATTGTGAGTCTCATTTCTTCACGAATAAAAGAAACAAGAGCCATTATAGGCGGATAATGTCGAGGGAAAGAGCGGACTTCTCAAAAGCTATCAATGTGCTAAGCATGGCACGATTGAAGAACATGACAGATAAAGAAAAAGGCAAATTACGTTCAGGCAATCTAAAGACTGCTGAGTTTAAGCCATACCCGCACAAGATAAAAAAGAAGAAGAAGAGGCGATAGATTATGGAAATATCAATCAATCTGGAAAATTTATGCAAACTCGATGCGGATGCGAACAGAACCAAGCCGAGCATTACCACGCTTGCTTATTTATTAACACGAGCTTATGAGGGGACACATGCAGATTATGCACAAGAATATTCTAAACAGCGTGATAAATTCGTTAAAGAACATCTTGCTATGCTGCCACCAGATTATGAGGATAAATAAAATGCTGCGGAAAAGCGAGATTGAAAAGCAGATCCAAGCCGTTATGAAGGAAACTGAAATGATTGGATTGACAATAAATAGCGTTATTGTGAAGGATGAGAAAATAATCAGAGAGCTTGAGAAATGTGATATTGGGCCATTCAAGCATAAGATTAAACCGCATTTTGTGTCCGTAAAGAACTATCCTAAAGCGAAGACAGTGGATATTACAGAACAAGAGCACGGAAGAATGTATGGTGTCAGGTTCCTTAAAAGCGAGACTGTAGAGTGATTACATTCCCATGAGGGAGGGCTGATCAGCACTCCGATTGTCACCTCGCAGCGCTAAAATTATGGAAGGGAAGAGAATTAAGGTGATTAGATGCAGACAACAGGCAGGACTGAAAGAATACACTTGAGAGTCAAGCCAGAAATCAAGAAGATAATTGAAGAGAAACAAAAGGCGCAAAAGTTCAAAGTTGCTACTTGGTTTGAAGAGAAATTTAAACAGGAATTCATGCCACCGATAGATAAACTGCTGGAAGAAAAGAACAGTTATTTGGAACTCGCTAAAATGTGCGACCAACAAATGACAGAATTAGCCAAACTGGATGAAACAGAAAAGAAACTTGTTCTTACTGATAAAGAACTTCGCCAACTCGTTATATGCTGTGATCCTAAATTTACTGTTAAACGGCAATGGGGACTGTTTGCTGCAGCAACTAAAAGAGGCTTTACATTTGAAGAATTTTTGAAGATTAAAGAAAAGTATCTGGATAAATTGTATGTGAAATAATAATGCTGAATTGCCAATTAATGCAGGAACGGAAGATTTGCACGGGAAATTGTTGCGGGATAGTCCCGTTACCGAAAGAGACTGTGAAGCAATTTGAGCACTTGCAGCAAAGAGAGGTTACAGAAGTGCTGGAATATGCTGGCATGATAATACCTATCACTGATGGCTTGCATTGTGTATTCCTTGATAGTAATTATCAATGTGTGATTTATGAGCATAGGCCAGACGTATGTAAGAATTATGGCATAATAGAAAAGCTGCCATGCCCATTCCTTAAACCGAACGGAAGCCCGAGAAGTCCTGCAATGCAGAAACGGATCATGCGACAAATCAATAGAGAAGTGGATGCCAAGATGATAAAACGGAGGTTCCTTTATGGAATTTAAAGATGAATAAATTTAACTTTAAACTGAAAAACTATACAACGAGCATAAGCGCTGAAAAGAGTATCAATGAGATTGAGTTCCTTCTTGCAGGCTTCGGCGCAAACAAGATCGTGAAAGACTATGACAATAATGGCAAGATCATAAGCTTAGTATTCCAGCTTGACCAGAAAGGCTACAAGCTACCAGCAAACACAGAAGGAGTCTATGCTGTAGTCTATGGTGACAAGAGAGAGGCACAAAATAATACCCAAGAAGAAGCAAGAAAGAAACAGGCTTATGATGTATCTTGGCGGATACTCAAGGACTGGATCCATGCGCAAATCAGTATAATAGCCAGCGGACAAGCACAACTCGACCAAGTGTTGCTGCCATATATGTTCAATGGCAAACGCACTCTCTATGATATGTATAAATCCGGGCATTTAGAATTGGAAATAAAAGAATGACAAGATTGGAAACTATCACTGCAACCAACAATCTGCAACTGAGGCGTTACAAATGCTCAAGATGCAGACGCAAAAGGACGACCTACAAGCTAAGCCGAAGCATGCTAATATGCAAATGCGGGAAAAACTTGGAACAGGATTCGGAAGTCAATAAACAGACGAGGTAAATACAATGAGTAAAGACGAAGATATGCCCAACGGCATTATTGGTGGTATGATCGACAAGGAATGACTAAGCAGGAAGTCCTCAAAGCGTTAGATAGCCTAATGGACAGGCATAAAGTCCTTAGAATAAAAATAGTTAATAGGTGAGCAACTAATGAACCCAATAACATGGCTAAGATGGAAACTGTTAAAGTTTAGTATATTCCTGGCAAGAAAGTCAGGAGCGATAAAGGAAGGCGCATGGTCAGAAGCGGAAGATAAACTGATCCTTGAGTATCGTAACATAGCACAGGACAAGGAGATAGCTAAGATGCTGGGCAAGACAATACCAGCAATCCGCATGAGGCGGAGCCGACTCCTTAAAGAAGGAAAGGAGACAATAACACCTGCAAATGATGATGAGCATACCTTATGAAGCGGAGTTTGACGAACCCATAATCTTGCACGGAGCGCATAATGTGGAAACATTAGAATTCAAATGCGAAGAATGCAACAAGATTTTAGCATGTAAAGAACTGACAAAATACCATGGAAGATACATCTGCACAGCCTGTAAAGCAAGGCTCAGAAAGAAGGACGCAGCAGCCAGAAAACTGTAGGCACTTGCGCATAACAATCGGCTTAGGTAATCCTACATGCCTGACCTGTGGTAAAGAGCTAACAGAAGAAGAAGTGCTAAACATGGTCAAAAGACCTGACATACTAAAAGGCTGAATACGCCCCCGTTGGTATTCATTAGGCGCCTAATGCTTCAATGATCAGGCGCCTGATGTTATTGGATTGGGCGCCTAATGCTTCAATGATCAGGCGCCTAATGGGGCTGTTTGGGCGCCTAATGCCTCAATGATCAGGCGCCTAATGTTTTTACGGAAATGTATATTGGGATAATAAAAGGTAAAAGCACTAAAATAAGCATATAGATAAAGTATAGATAAGTAGTATAGTTAATAGTATAATAGTATAATAATAATAATAATAATAATAATAATAAGTATAGTAGTATAGTAGTGGTAAAAAGTAGTGAGTTGAAACAAAGTGTGATTAGGCGCCTAATGGGCGCCCAATGAACACAAACATTCATGAGCCTTTTTCAAAATTAAAATTATTTTTTTAGGGGTCTAAAAGGGAATAGATATTACAGGACATATATCATTTACTATACAGGTGAACAAGAATATGGCTATCAAAATCGGTGAATACCTATGGTCTGCTTGCAAGCCTATCCCAGATTGTGACAGTTGCGGTGGTAAAATCCCACAATACAAGGTCTATGTGCCTGATAAGATCGGATTAGGCTATGCAAGGACTGTCTATTGGAACTAAAGGAAGCAATCAATAAGACATCAAATGATTAGGCGCCCAATGGTCGCCTAAAGATTAATATACAAGAGACCTGAGCAATTATGATTACCTGAGAAGTTGAGGAACTGAGAACCTCAAAAGGAATTTAATTAAAGTTTATTTTGGATGTCAAGAATGGAAGTTGCTATTAGGATTCAGAAGTTTGTGGAATTCATTGAGCTTGAAGCAAAAGCTCAACTGATGGATAATGCCAGAAACGGCAGGCATTGGCTGATTCTCGATTTCTTAAAATTGTCCATGTTTGAACCTGATCTTGCTTCTGATGTATTGGATGATCCAGCAGAGGCAATCAAGGCTGCAGAACTTGCTATTGAAAATTTAAGCCTCGAAATAGAAAATGCACGCAGTTTTAAGATTCGGTTCATTAACCTGCCAAGCATCAGCGAAGTGGACATCTGGAAGATCAGGGCCAGAGACATAGGCAAACTATTCGCTATCACAGGCTATATACGCAGGATCTCAGATGTGCAGCATGAAATAATAACTGCTCGGTTTGAATGCTACAACTGCGGAAATGTCCTCAATATCGAGATGCTTAACGGAATGTTCAGGCATCCAGACAATTGCGCATGTGGCAGAAAACAGAAGTTCAGGATAGTTTCTAAAGAGATTAATGACCTGCAGAAACTGGTGCTTGAAGAAGACCCTGCAATGCTCAAGCCGACACAACGGCCACGCTCAATGCTTATTTATCTTAAGGCTGACCTGTGCAGGGAAGAGATTGATTCGGTGCTGCAACCGAGCAAGAAAGTCAAAGTGGTCGGTGTCATAGAAGACAGGCAGCTTAAACCGTATCTGGCAGAATGTAGGAAATATATTGATGCCAACTCCATTGAGATCAAAGATGATTCTTTGCGTAATCTGGTTTTTACTGATGAAGAAATCCAGCAGTTCAAGGAGATAGCGCAATCGGCCACATTATATGAAGACCTTGCACAATCAGTAGTCCCGAACATTGAAGGGCACATGACAGCACGGATCGGTATCGTGCTGCAATTGATGGGCGGAGTCCCGCTTTATATTGATGGTGTGCTTGAAGAGCGTGGACAAATTCATATACTTTTAGTAGGAAGCCCAGGGTGCCTTCCTAAAGGAACATTAATACAAACTGAATCAGGACTTGAAAAAATAGAAAATATTAAGGATGTTTTAAGTATAAATGAAAAAGGAGAATTAATTTCTAATATTGCTTTCCATATATTTTCTGGAGAACAAAAAATTTGGGAAATAAAATGCGGAAATGAAAAAATTCAATGTTCTGGAGATCATGGTTGGTTTGTATTAGATAATGGGTTAATCAGGGTTATCCAAACAAGAGATTTAAATACTTCACATTATTTACTATTAAATTATGGAACAACAAGAATGTCAAATTTGCCGAAAGATATTCAGCAAATATCCTGCAAGCAAGAAAAAGTATTGTTCAAGAGGGTGCTACAAGAAAACTATTGGCAAGAGGCAAATGGGGGACAAAAATCCAGCATACATAAAAACAGATTCAGAATTAATAAGGAAGTTATACCTACTGGACAAATTATCCCTATCAGAAATTGGAAGAAGGCTAAAGCGGGACCATCACTTAATAAGAAGAAGATTAAAAGATATGCAAATAGAATTAAGGCCTTTCAACGAACAAGTAAAATTAGGGATTCAGCAGAATATAATCAAATTTCAGAAGGCATCTTCAGGGAAAAAGAATCCTGCATACAAGCATGGAAAGCTCATTGGACAGAAGCAGAATTACAAACAATATATAGGTTTAGCAAAATCTCGTATGGATTGGGTGTGCCAAAGTTGCGGCCAAAAGAAGAGTCCAAAATCAGATCTCTGTGTTCATCATATCAATCACAACAACAGAGACAACAGGATAGAAAATCTTATGGTGCATTGCAAGCCATGCCACTCAAGATTACACATGTCAGAGAGATACAAAAAAAAATAGAAATGTATGATCTCATGGTTCCTGCCACCAATAATTTTATATTACATAATGGAATTATTTCGCATAATTCAGGGAAATCGGTCATGCTGAAACGAGCAATCCAATTCTTACCAGGTTCTCGGTTCACTGGTGGCAAAGGCGCTTCTTTACAGAAAGATGAACCATTCATAATAAATAGAAAAGGAAAAATTATGCATATGAAGATAGGAGATTATCACTTGCAAAAGGAAGATTTGTGCTTGTCTATGAATAAGAGTTATAAGATTATTTGGTCTCAAATATTATCTGTTAAAGAACATTATAATGATGAATCTTTAATTAAGATATGGGCTGAAGGCGGAAGAGAAATTACTATCACACATGACCATAGTATATTCTGTTTAGAAAATGGTAAGATAATAACCAAGAGAGCTAAAGAATTTAAAATAAATGATGTAGTTATTGGAGCCAGAAATATATTTACCGAGACTAAAACTACGTCATTTGATTGTGATGATGCATTTATATTGGGCTTTTTTATTGGTGATGGGCATTTGCATAATGTTAAATCACAAACATACAGTGTTGAATTTACTTATAATGTTTCAGAAATACAAATCACAAAAAGATTAGAAACGTATGCTCTACGATTAAAATGTAATTTTTCCAAAAGAATACATACCTCAAATAAATGTTATCGTTTTATTATTTATGGAAAGAAAGCACTTACTCATTTCGAAGACATGCTCCAAGAAGTTGCTTATAAAAAAGCGAAAGATAAACATATTCCTTCATGGATATTTACAGCAAATAATAATCTAAAAAAATCATTTATTGAAGGATATTATTCTGCAGATACATTTGTAACAATATCACGTAAATTAATGAATGATTTGATGGCACTTTATTTATCTATAGGAATAGTTGCTTCATGTTATCATAGAGTAACTAAAAAAGGACAGTTCTTTTTAAGAAATAAATTCATCAATTATAGTGAAAATACATATGCAATAAGAAGTCCATTCAAAAAAGGGATATTTGAAAATGATCCTTTTTATATTAGACCTCCATTAAATAGGTTAGGAGATTTGACTACTGTATTAAAAAAAAGAAACAAACATACAAGATTAACTTATACATTAATTCCTATAAAAAATTACAAGAAAAATCATTGTAGAAAATATATTTATGATGATGAAAAGATTAAAGAATTAAATAAACTTTTAAATTCCGATATTTGTTTTTATAGAATTAAAAAAATAGAATCACTTCCAGCAGAACAATCAGTATATGACATCTCTTGTCAAGATGAAAATTTTATTGGCGGATTCGGGCAATTATTATGTCATAATTCTGGTGTAGGCCTTGTGGCTTCTGTGACCAAAGATGAAGAGCTTGGCGGGTTTGCTTTAAATGCTGGCGCAGTAGCCATGGCCTCTGGCGCCATTTGTTGTATCGATGAAATTGATAAAATGGACAAGAACGATATTGCCCATATGAATAATGCCATGGTTGATATGTGTTATGATGATATGACGGAGATATTAACAGAGAATGGGTGGCGATTGTTTAAAGAATTGAAGAAAGAAGACTTGGTGGCGACTCTTAATAGAGAAGGCCACCTAGAATATCATAAGCCAGTCAACTACATTACCACTCATTATGTGGGAGATATGTATTACATGAAGAACCAACAACTTGATTTGGCAGTGACGCCACATCATAATTTATATATGGCAAGAAAGAAAGGAAACGACTGGACTGATTATGAGATATATAAAACAAATGAAATCTATGACCACATCATATCTTTCAAGAAGGATGCTTCATGGGTTGGTAAGGATATCGAATACTTCAACTTACCACAGATTGAGAAGTTTAAGAACCAGTCAACTAAAACTAAATGGATGACACCAAGTATAAAAATAAAGATGGATGTGTGGTTGAGGTTCCTTGGGTGGTATTTATCAGAAGGTAGTATTCAGTTCATTAAAGGGGTCCAATATAATATATATATCACACAACATAAAAAGATAAATCTACCAGTAATAAAGAAAGTATTGGATGATTTGGGGTTTAATTATACACAGAATAATCTTGGTTTTTATGTCTGTAATAAGCAGTTAGCATCTTATCTACTTACATTAGGTAGAGGTGCATATAACAAATCTATTCCTCTACAGATTAAGAATCTACCCATAGATAGACTAAGAGTATTATTAGGGAGTATGATAGCAGGGGATGGGTGGCTGACAAGACGGAAGGATACCTTCGGTTATTGCTCCTCTTCAAAACAATTAATAGATGATGTCCAAGAGATTGCATTGAAAGCAGGATATGTCTCAAACATGAGAACCCTATATCCTACTCCAAAGAGAAAGAATAAAGTTCCGCACCATTCCTTGATAATGAATACGTTCCATCGAAGACCGATATTAAATCATCATGGATCACAAGTAAGTATATCTAAGTATAACGGAACAGTCTATTGCGTCGAGGTTCCCAATCATATTATCTATGTTAGGAGGAATGGAAAACCAATCTGGTGTGGTAATTGTGTCAACATCGATAAGGCGAATGTCCATGGATGTTATTCTGAAGATACAGAGTTACTAACTGATAAAGGCTGGCTATCATATAATCAAATAACAAAAGAAACTCTTATAGCACAATATGATAACGAAGAGGGCATTTCCTTTGTTGAACACAATGGAATGCATGTATGGGATTATGATGGGGAAATGTATCACTTTATTGGCAAGCGTATAGACATCTTAGTTACACCTGATCATAGGATGTATGCTAAGAGCATATGGGAAAATAAATTTGGCATACGGCGAGCAAATGAATTGTTATCGGGGGTTCATTTCAAAAATAAAAGTCAAAAATATAATGGTTGCAGAGATATTAGCTATGTTGAATTGCAAGGGATAAGATACAAACAACAAAGAAAATTAGAAAAATATTTGAAAAATACTATACCTATTAATATCGATCCGAATCTTATGCTTGAATTTATAGGGTATTATCTGGCTGATGGTTCATTAACGATATCTAAAAGACAAGGACAACATACCATCCAATTCACAATAGGGACTCCTAAAAAAAGAAATAAGATTATGCCTTGCATTGAAAAATTATCCCAATTATTAGGGACCCCCTACAAAATATATAAAACCGATTTTGAAAGAATACGATTTGCCGATAGGCGCCTCGGTAAATTTATTTTAAATAATCTTGGGATTAAACATAATAAGCACATTCCTGACTGGATTTTTGGTTTACCAAAAAATAAACTCCAAATATTATATGACGCTATGATGATATGTGATGGGCATAAAGAAAAGTCATATGCTTCAGTATCAAAGCGATTAATAGATGGATTCCAGATTATTGCTTTCTTGATAGGGAAGTCTGCAAATCTATCCCATGGGAAATTATCATTAAATAGGTATGGAAAGAACAAGATATATACGGTAAGTCTTTGTAACAGAGAGTATTGTTATATTAGACTAAGCAAGAACCTAAAGAAAGTAAATTATAAAGGGAAAATATTCTGTCTCTCAGTCCCCTCTGGCATTTTTGTTACGAGGCGTAATGGTAGGATTGCCATACAAGGGAATACATTAGAAACAAACACAGCCATCCTTGCAGCAGCCAACCCAAAAGACAGGGTATTCGACCCGAGAGAATTAATCTGGAAACAAATCGGGCTGCCTAAAGATCATCTGGACAGATATGACCTAATATTCCCGATCCAGTCAGGCAAGAAAGAAGAAGACCAGAAGAAAGTAGCAAACCTGATTGTTGGCAAATATCGTAAAGAATTGACAGTTGCTACACCCAAATATAAGAAAGATTTAATTGTTAAGTATATCGCTTATGCAAAATCGCATCATGAGCCGAAAATCAATGCTGCCGTCCAAGCATACATAGTCGATAATTTCATTAATATTGTTCGGCCCGTAGACACGAAAGAAGATGCAGCATATTTCTCATACAGGCTATTGACAAACATTATCAGGATATGCCAAGCTTTCGCACGTGCTCGGCTCGCTGATGATATCTCAGAAATTGACGCTCAGAAGGCTATCGCTATTTTAATCGAATCTTTAAAGATGCAAGAGATCATAACAGCAGATAACTTATTCGATTATGAGCGTGCAGAAGCAATAACGCCAAAAGGCAAGCGTGATATCGCATTCATCATCAAGGGTATTGTCAGGGACTTGGAAGAAAATAATAAAGACAAATTAGCTGATTATACTGAGATTATCCAGAAAGCAACAGCAGTCGGGATCGAGAACATTGACCAGATTGACCAGATCATTGAAAAGCTTAAAACGGAAGGGGATTTATTTGAGCCAAGACGGAACAAATATAAGATACAATGAAAAAAGAAGACACCCCCCCCAAATTGCTATATATCGAATTAAAGAAGGATATTCAGCAGATATTAAAAGATTATTGCAAGGCTGCAGGGATCCAGAAAGAAGATTTGGGCTTTGCTATGGGATTCATGACAGCGATCGGGCAAGGCGCAAAAGAGCCGATGGAACAAATAATGTTCCTTACACAACTCTATTTTTTTGCAGGCGTCTATTATGCTAAGACCACTAAGGAGTTCGGGTTTGAGTATCTGAACCAACAAGATAGGGGTAAGAAGCGGAAAGAGGTTGAAGACAGGCTTAAGGATCTGATGAAGCCACCGCAAATGGAAAGACCAACATACATGGGGTGAAACAGGATGTCAGGCAGAAAAATAAAGGATGTAGTAGGAGCGATTAAACGGATAACCGAAGCCAGAAGCAAGGAATTTCACAGCTCGAAAGGGCCGTTTACTATCTGGTCTATCGGTGTCCTGATGGATAATGGGGACTGGTATAATATCAAGGCGAATGATAAAGCCAAAGCAGAAAGTTATCTTGTCTGCGATGCTTGGAAACGCAATTATAAAGTGAACGATGAGGTAAAACTGTTCCTTGAAGCAGAAGATGATGAGGCTAAATATTGGCGTATCGT
>Ga0315274_10003577_pt1 | contig 23086 bp, 27 predicted proteins | sample YL17G02_20_MG_FD_203700 | JGI IMG/M metagenome (GOLD analysis project Ga0315274, IMG submission 203700) | Sediment microbial communities from Yellowstone Lake, YNP, Wyoming, USA - YL17G02_20 | ecosystem: Environmental > Aquatic > Freshwater > Lake > Sediment | place: USA: Wyoming | collected...
CCATCCTGCCTTTTGCCTTAAAGCGATAAATCCATCCCCCTCCTACCCACCAGCCCCCTCTTCTCCCAACCATCATTCTTTCATGGAACTTTTGACACTACCTTATGGACGAGCTTGTGCGATGCCAGCATAGTTCACCACGAACTGCAACGAGAGAATGCGGGGCGAATTCCTGACGGGAAATGAAGCTTGACCCGGCGAGAACGCACGGCGATAACCCTCACCCATGACGCGCGGCCGCGCGAACCGTCCTGAAGGCGCGCAGTCGGAGGACAGGTTGTCAACCTGCTCTACCCTTGTTCGGAGTGCATCCGCAATGGATGTCGTGATCGTCGGGTCGGTGGCCCTAGACAGCATCGAGACGCCGAGCGGTTCGGTCGAGCGCGCACTGGGCGGCTCGGCCACCTATGCTTCGATCGCCGCTTCGTATTTCGCTCCGGTGGGCGTTGTGGGCGTGGTCGGCGGCGATTTCTCGAAGGAACACATTGCGGCGCTTCGCAAGCGCGGCGTGGACCTTGAAGGTCTCGAAATCATTCCCGACGGCAAGACGTTTTTCTGGGCCGGGCGCTATCGTGCCAACCTGAACGAACGCGACACCCTGGAGACGCAGTTGAACGTCTTCGAGACGTTTTCGCCTAATCTCCCGCCGTCTTATCGCAAGCGTCCCTTTCTACTCTTGGGCAACATCCATCCCGAGCTGCAAATGAACGTGCTCGAGCAGGTTGAGCGGCCTCGACTGGTTCTGTGCGACACGATGAATCTGTGGATTGCGACGGCGCTCGAGCCGTTGCGGCGTCTGCTTCGGCGTGTGGACGTGCTGTGTGTCAACGACGGCGAGGCACGCCAATTGTCGGGACAGACGAGCATCCCCGCGGCGGCGGAATGGCTCCTCAAGGCCGGCCCCCGACACGTGATCGTCAAGCGCGGCGAGCACGGCTGTTCGATCTATGGCCGGCGCGGCTCGTTTTCGATTCCGGCGTGCGCGGTTCGGCGGCCCGTGGATCCGACCGGGGCGGGCGATTCGTTCGCCGGCGGCTTTCTGGGCTATCTGGCCGCGCGCGGGCGGACGGACGAGGCGACGTTTCGCCAGGCGCTCGTCGCCGGGTCGGTGATGGCGTCCTATTGCGTCGAAGGCTTCAGCGTCGGCAAGATGCTTCGGCTCACGATGTCGCAAATCGGCGGGCGCTGCCTTGAACTCCACCGCGCCACGCAGTTTGAGCCGATTCGGCTGAAGAAGCGGTAACAGCCCCAGGACAAAGGCGGGCCTTCCCCATGACGTTCGGTTTCTTGAACTTGACACCCTTTACGATTGCCTTCGCGCTCTTCTTCTTGGGGGCGGTGCTGTCGCTCGGCGCGCTGGCGTTGGGCAAGCGCGACCGATGGCTGATGGTTGTGGCTTACGCGGCCATCGGCGGCGGCGCTGTGGCCCTCACCGTGTTGATCGGCAATCGCTGGGTCGTGGGCGGCCATCCGCCGCTGAGCGGGATTTTCGACGCGGTGGTTTTTTTCTCGTGGACAACGGTCATTGCCTTTATCGTGGCCGAACTCCTGTTCAAAACACGGTGGCTGACGCCGCTGCTCGCCGTGACCGAACTGGCCTTTCTCGCCTACGCTTCCGACTGCGACACCGCCATCCGGCCGCTGATGCCGGTGCTCAAAAGCACGTGGCTGACCATCCACGTGTTCGCATACATGATCGGCTACGGCGTGATGACGGTGGCGTGCTTTGCGGCGATCTGCTACTATGCCTATCGCCTCGCGCAGGGCGACAGCGAGACGACGCGGCGGTTCGACAACCTGGTCTATCGCTTCGTGGCCTTTGGGTTCCCGTTGCTCACCGTTGGCGTTCTGACAGGGGCGGTCTGGGCCAACCGAACGTGGGGACGCTACTGGGGCTGGGACCCCAAGGAGACCTGGTCGCTGATCAGCTGGATCGTCTATGCGGCCTATCTGCATTTGCGGATTTGGTCGCGGTTCTGGGCGATGCCGCCGGACCGGCGCAGCGCGGTCCTCAACTGGCTGGCGATCCTGGGTTTCGGGGCGATCGTGTTCACCTTTTTGCTTCTGAAATACCTGCCGTCGGCCACACAGAGTCAGCATATCTACTTGTGAGATGGACGGCCCGACGCCGCGATGACGAACGAATCCTCTGAAATCGGTTGGCCGGTGACAGCGCTTGGGCGCTATTGCCTCGGCGTCGTGCGCGAGACGGGCGCGTTCGCCGTTTTTTTCCTGAGCGCTTTCTTCAAGATGTTCCTGCCGCCGATGAAGTGGACGCGAGTCGTTCAACAGGTTCATTTCATCGGCATGAAGTCGTTGTTCGTGGTCGGACTGACCGGACTTTTCACCGGCATGGTGTTGGGGCTGCAAGGCTACTATACGCTGGTCAAATACGGTTCAGAAACGGCTTTGGGGTCGGCGGTCGCGTTGTCGCTGATTCGGGAGCTGGGGCCGGTGTTGACCGCCCTGATGGTCACGGGACGGGCCGGCTCCTCGATGGCCGCCGAAATCGGCATCATGCGAATCTCCGAGCAGATTGACGCGCTCGACACGATGGACATTGATCCGATCAAGTTTCTGGTCTCGCCGCGGCTGGCCGCTTCGATTATCAGTTTCCCGCTGCTGACGGCGGTCTTCGACGTGATCGGGATTCTCGGCGGCTATGCGACCGGCGTTCTGTTGCTGGGCATCAATTCGGGCACTTATGTTTCACGGATGGAATGGGCCGTGCTGATGAAGGACGTGTCGGGCGGTTTCATCAAGTCGTTTGTCTTTGCGATGATCGTGGCCGGAATATGCTGTTACGAAGGCTTCACGACGCACGAGCGCACCGAGGAATTCGGCGCGCGCGGCGTCAGCTGGGCGACGACCGCCGCCGTGGTCACGTCGAGCGTGCTGGTGCTGATCAGCGACTACGTTCTGACTTCGTTCATGCTGTAGGTGGGCCGATGGCTGACGCGCTGATTGAGTTTCGCAACATTCGCAAATCGTTCGGATGCCAGGTCGTTCTCGACGGAATTGACCTGGCGATCGAACGGGATCTGGTGACGACGATCATCGGGCGAAGCGGAATCGGCAAGAGCGTGCTGCTCAAGCTGGTCGTCGGTCTTCTCATGCCCGACAGCGGCGAGATTCTCTATCAGAACAGCAACCTGTTGGAGATGAGTCGGTCGGAGCGGAAACGGTTCAAGCGCGAGTTCAGCTATATGTTTCAGCACATGGCGCTGTTCGATTCGATGACCGTGTTTGAGAACGTGGCACTGCCGCTCGAAGAGAAAACACGAATGTCGGCCTCGGCCATCCGCGAGAAAGTCATGAGCTGTCTCGATCCGCTGGATTTGCGCGACGTTCCCGACAAGTACCCATCGCAGATTTCCGGCGGGATGCGAAAGCGCGTGGCGCTGGCGCGCGCCCTGATCACCGAGCCGCGAATCGTCTTTTTCGACGAGCCGACGACCGGCCTTGACCCCATTCGCAAAAACGAAGTCCTCAAGATGATCGCGCGCTACCAGAAGGAGTTTGATTTTACGGCGGTGATGGTGAGCCACGACATTCCCGACGTGTTTTCGATTTCGCAACGCGTGGCGATGCTCGACGACGGCAAGATTCTATTCTCCGGCACGCCCGAAGCGATTCAGGCGTGCGCCGACCTCGCCGTTCAGCGATTTCTGCAAGGACAGGACAGCGAGGAGACCGGTGCGGATTCCCGCAAAGACACTGCGACACGGGTGAAGGTGCCATGAGGAAGAACGCGGTCGAATTCTGGGTGGGAGTGTTCGTGTTGATTGGGTTGGTTTGCGTCGCCTATCTGACCATCAAGCTGGGCAAGATGGAGCTGCTGGGCGGCGGCTACTATCATATCACGGCGCGGTTCAGCTCGGTGTCGGGACTGAAGAACGGCGCGGTGGTGGACGTGGCCGGGGTGCAGGTGGGCCAGGTCGAAAGCATCGCGCTCGACACCAAGGAAATGGTCGCCACGGTGAAAATGAAGGTTCGAATCGGGACGCCCATCAACGAGGATGCAGTCGCCTCGGTCAAGACCAGCGGCCTGATCGGCGACAAGTATATCCGAATTGATCCCGGCGCTTCGGAAGTCGTGCTCAAAGACGGCGGCTCGATCAAGGAGACCGAATCGGCTGTTGACTTGGAGTCGGTGATCGCCAAATATGCCTTCGGCGCAGTTTGAAAAAAAGGGGAAGGAGCATAGGGTTATGTGTGTAAACAAGTTCCTGCCGGCGGCCGTCTTGTTCGTGGCGATCGCCGCCGGCGCGTGGCCAAAGGAGGCCACGGAAAGCACCACGACGACCGCAGCGAAAGGAACACCGACGAAGAAATCCCCGCCGAAGGGACCGGTCGTGATCATCGAGGAAGCGGCCAAGAAGAATGCGCAGGCCAAAGAGCCGGTGGCCATCGTCGAACGGACCGTGATCCAGGTGCTGAAAGTCATTGCCGATCCGGCCTATCAGGATTCCTCGCAGAAGAAGAAGATGCGCGAGAAGATCCGCTCGATGCTGCTGGAAACCGTGGACATAAAGACGGTGTCGGTCCTCACGCTGGCGAACTACAGGAGCAAGTTCTCGAACGAGCAGTTCGAGAAGTTTAGTGAACTATTTTCGCGATTGCTTTTTTCCACTTACATCACTCATCTCGAAAAGTATTCCGACGAGAAGGTGCTGATTACGGGAACCGAGTCTCTTTCCGACACCCGCATCGTGGTGAAAACGAATACCGTGAGCAGCACCAAGCAAATCCCGATCGAGTTCAGCTTCCTCAAGGAAGGCCAGAAATGGCTTCTCTACGATGTACACATCGAGGGCGTAAGCTTAGTGAGGAACTACCGCTCGCAGTTTCGCGAAATCCTCTTGAACAAATCAGCCGACCAGTTTCTCGAGCGTTTACGGAGCAAGGTGGATGAGAACGAAAACAAGCTATAGCCTAGTGTTTCTTTGTTCTGTGTTCGCGTGCGCAGCCGTTTCATCGCGCGCCGATGTCGAACCGACGAACAAATCGAAGGCCCGCGCGACCTCGGCCAATCCGGCGAGCAAGTCCGGCGCTCCGGCCGAATTGCTGAAGGAGTACGGGGAGACCGAAGATACCACGGAAGCCCTGCGCATCCGCGAGCCACTGAGGCCGTGGAATGTGGCCTGGTTTCACTTCAACGACAAGTTCTACTTCTGGCTCGTCAAGCCGGTTTCGACGGGCTATCGCTACATCCTCTATCCCCGGTTCATCCGCGTCGGGATCAAGAACGTGTTGGACAATCTGGCTTTCCCCGGGCGCTTCTTGAATTGCGCGCTTCAAGGGCGGCCACGACCCACAGGGACTGAGTTCCTGCGCTTTCTGACGAACTCGACCCTCGGCGTGGCGGGCGTTTGGGATCCTGCCACGATTTGGTTCCACATGGCCAGGTACGACGAGGACTTCGATCAGACGCTCGGCGTGTGGGGCTTGCCCACGGGGGTCTATCTCAACTGGCCGGTCGTCGGTCCTTCCTCGGTTCGCGGAACGTTCGGTCTGCTCGGCGACTGGGTTCTCAACCCCATCGTCAATACGTCTTATGGGACCGCCCTTTCGACAATTAACACAACATCGCTGGGCTTAAACGAATACGAGACGCTGCTCAAGGCGGCGCTCGACCCCTACGTCTCAATCCGCGACGCCTACTTCGAGAATCGCGCGAAGGAGATCGCGGAGTAGCGGTTGATTCGGGGAGAGGATCTGTCCGTCAAAGCCCCAGATTCTTCCACAGCGCGTCAATCCGCGCCTTCACCTCGGGCGACATGCGGATTTCGTCGGGCCAGGGGCGGGTGAAGCCTTCATCGGGCCATTTCCCTGTGGCCTCAATGCGGGCTGCGGGGAGCGAATCTGACCGTCGAGGCCTTCAGGGCGTCAGGAACGGATCTTGTCACTGGACCTGTCGCTGGCTCGTTTTGGCTTCCAGCGCTCGGTTGAGCAGCTCCTCAATTCTGTGTCGAGTAGCCGCGAACTCCTCAGGGGTCAAAGACAACACCTCCAAAACGTCTTTCACCTCGTTTGTGGCTAATCCCCGCGAGAATAGCGCTGAAGGCGAAAGCGTGGCCTCAATGGCTTTGGTCAACCTATCCAATATCTCGCCCGTCTTGGAGGACACAAACGCCATAAACGGATCGAGCCGATCGAGCTCGACGGCCTTCTTAAGTAACGAGCAGCATGTCCTGACTTCCTCGCTGGGAATGAGGGTTTCAATGCCGCTTGCTGGCGCCTTGTTTTCGCGTTCGAATTCCATCTCAAGAACTCTGAGCCCAAGATCCCCGACAGATTTTCTCATTGCCTCGATATCCGACTCGAGTGCGCTTTGGACGGTTTCGTTGATCTTTTGGGCGATGGTGCCAACTTGGTCCTCGAGGACATGTTGAATCTCGCGCATCCGTTCGAGGAGGCTCGATTCGAGATCCTTTCTCAAACCATCGAGATCTCGCCTGTATAGACGGAAGTTGACATACCATCCTACGCCCGCCATGGAAATCAGAACCACAACAATCGTGCCCAACGCCCAGTAGACTGTCTGCAAGATCCTTTCGTTGGTGGCGATAAAGTAGTCCATCCCAGAAGGTCCCAGAGGTGTCGTTGTCGTGGTGGTTTGAGCAACGGACTCAAAAGCGCAGACCGTCACTAAAGCGAGCCAAACGAGAACTCCCCGTGGTTGACTCGCGAATCGAACGGAAGCACTCATGTGCACAGCCCTTCATCTCGTTGCGGTATGCAAAGTCCTCCGACCGTCAAGCCGAAAGCATTTCACCAAACCAGTATTCATCACAATGCCAAACAGTTCCGCACGAAGTCAATGAATTTGTTCACTTCGGGCGACATGCGGATTTCGTCGCATTAGGGCGAAGCCTCTGTGGGAGGGCGAATCCAAGCGGACGCTCGCCTGCAACGCTTTGAATGCCTGTTCCATCGGCTTTCGGTCGCTAGCCCGTGGACAAGATTCAATTCACAGTTGTCCCGACGATCACCCGGCACTCCGATTCGTGTCTCACTCTTGAGAGCTATCTTCGGGCAGCAGCCCTTGCAGTTCCGCCAAGAGAAACGGCACATCCTCGCGCGCGGTTTTCCAGACCAGCCGCCAGTTGATCTTGTCATATTCATGAATCAAGCGGTTGCGCATGGCAACGATCTCACGCCACGGGACTCGGAGATGGTTGCCTCGAAACGCCTCCGATAGCCTGTTGGCCGCTTCGCCGATGAGCAGAAGATGACTCACCGCCGCCCAGTGTTTCTCTTCATCAGAGCGGAAAAGGACCTCGTCAACCCCTTACATAAATCGTCGCAGTCGGCGGCACGCCAAGACAATATCCAGGACTATCGCTGCGTCATCGGGCATAGATGGTCCTTGCCGTACTGAGAATGCTGCGCCGACGAATCCAGTTGCCGCTTTCTTCTACCACTTGCTTCTCGATCAAATCCACCGGTCGGCCCAGAAGCGCGCCCAACTCTTGTTCCGCCCGGATTACGTCAAGAAGGCTCCAGTCGGCGTCCGGAGCAAAAACCACCAGACAATCCACGTCGCTTTCCGGTCCGAAATCTTGGCGTAGCACCGAGCCGAAAATCGAGAACTCCCGGATCTTCCATTTGCGGCAGAACGCCTCTATCTTGTCTTCGGGAATTTCAATCTCATGGTATCGCATAGCAAATCCTGCCCGTCCTTACCATTCCTGAACCATAAACATACGCTCCCTGTCACCACGGCGCAATCACAAATTCAGCTGCACCCACAGGGAATCAACCTTCTTTTTCACCTCGGGCGACATGCGGATTTCGTCGGGCCAGGAGCGAGTGAAACCCTCGTCGGGCCACTTGCGCGTGGCGTCAACGCCGACCTTCGAGCCGAAGTTGGGCAGGCGCGAGGCGTGATCGAGCGTGTCCACCGGGCCGAGGACGAATTCGAGGTCGCGCTGCGGGTCTATGTGGTTGAGCGCCTTCCAGGCCGTCTCTTCGGCGTCCTGAACGTTCACATCCTCGTCCACGACGACGATCACTTTGGTCGTCATCATCTGACCCAGGCCCCACAGGCCGTGCATCACTTTGCGCGCGTGGCCGGGATAGCGCTTGCGGATCGAAACCAGCAGCAGGTTGTGAAAGACGCCCGCGAACGGCATGTGCAGGTCCACGATCTCGGGCAGCAGCCGCCGAATGACCGGCAGGAAGAGCCGCTCGATCGCCTCGCCCATGAAGCAATCTTCCATCGGCGGGCGGCCAACGACCGTCGCGTGATAGACCGGGTCGTGCCGGTGCGTGACGCAGGTGAGGTGGAAAACCGGAAAATCGTCGGCCAGCGAATAGAAGCCGGTGTGATCGCCAAACGGGCCTTCACGGCGCAGCTCGTTTGGTTCAACGTAGCCTTCGAAGACAATCTCCGCTTCGGCGGGAACGAGGATGTCGTTGGTACGGCTCTTGACCAGCCGGACGCCGCGCCCGCGAATCAGGCCCGCCAGAAGCATCTCGTCGGTGTCGGGCGGAAGCGGAGAGGCCGCCGCGAAAACCACGACGGGATCGGCGCCGACCGCCACCGAGACCGCGATTCGTTCGCCGCGCGCCGCCGCTTTGCGATGGTGCTGTGCGCCGCCCTTGTGAATCTGCCAGTGCATGCCCGACGTGGCCGAGTCGTAAATCTGCATCCGGTACATGCCGCAGTTGGGCCGACCCGTTTCGGGATCGCGCGTGAACACCAGCGGCAGCGTGATGTACGGCCCGCCGTCGCCCGGCCAGCACGTCAGAATCGGAAATGGATCGAACGATGGCGGATCGTCAACGACCTCCTGGCACGGCGCGTTGTGGACGACGGTTGGCAGCGCGTCGGCGATCTCCTTGAGGCGGGGCAACATCTTGAGCTTATCGAGAAACGACGGCGCTTCGTTTTGGTCGAGCAGCGAAAGGTAATTCTCGGTGATGTCGGAAATCTGCTCGCTGCCGAGGACCATTTGCATACGGCGGCGCGTTCCCATCGCGTTCATGAGTACAGGTATTTTGTAACCGGCGGGATTCTCGAACAGGAGCGCCGGCCCGCCCTGCTTGACGACGCGGTCGGCAATCTCGGTCATCTCCAGGCGCGGACTGACCGGCACACGAATCCGGCGCAGCTCGCCTTCGCGTTCGAGATGGGAGATAAATCCTTGGAGATGTTCGAATCTCACGGAGTCGTGTCCCGAGAATAGGAATGCTATCGTCGCGAGGACCGGCGGACGGGTCTGAGCCCGATCCCCCATACCCTGAGAAGGTCGCGGCACCCTTCTTCGAATGATCGGGTAAAGTCAACGACTTCCAAAGCAGACAGGGTCCAAGAGAGCCTGTCATAAGTACATGGGGCAAGGATTATAGGCACGATTTTGTCTTGAAAGTGGGCTTGCTGAAGGGCGTACAGAAGTTCCCTTTTCACCCAGACGGAGTTGACGGAATTGGGGGAAAGCACGACAACAAGCCAGTCGCAACGTTTGAGAGCGGCGCCGATTTCGTCATGCCACTTCTGCCCACCGATGATGTTCGTCCTACTATACCAAACGGGGATACCGTGGCGGCGAAGGGTCTCGGCCAGGCGGTCTGCGAACTTCCGATCCCTGGACGAATGTGACAAGAAGATTTCTTCGGGTAGCATAACAGCCGCCGCGCATCAAGCAAAGAATAGGCTCCACGCGACGAGTTTTGATCGCCAGCGAGTCTGTTGCTTCATGAAGGCGCTCAATCCGGGTTATCGCCTTACCCCAACGGCCGGTATCGCGCTTCCCTTGCGGGGACGCCTATGTGGCCCTTCAGACCTTTTTCGAGTCGGTCCCTTCTCGGGTGCTTTCCGGAGCGCCTTCGCAATCTGTTCGACAGCATCCTGTTCTTTTTCCGGGTTCGTAAGGTTGATTACATTCAGACGCCAAAGAATCCACGGGATCTCGTCCTTGGGGATGTTCTCCAGGGGCCCGACAACGACAGGAATCAATCTCCCGCTGAACTTCTCCTTGCCCAGCGCGTACTCAATTTCCCTTCGCACCCAGTCCGACCGCAACGCATCGGGAGTAATCAAGACAACCATTGCCTGAGCCTGCTCCAATGCCTTCGACAGTTTCCGCGCCCAATTGTCGCCCGGAAAGACGTCTCGGTCGTCCCAAACGTCCAAGCCCCTCTTGCGGAGCCCGTCGGCAACCCTTCTGGCCAGAACTTCGTCCTGACAGGAATGGCTGATAAAGACTTTCACGATTCGCTCACCTCACCCGGAACGTCCCTTACTATCCGCGCTCTCGCGGCTGCGATGCAACAGAAAAACGACGTGGGGCCGCAGAAGTCCCGGAAGATCCTGAGACAGCACGGATTAGCAAGTCAAGGCGTCTGGTGGCTTCCAAAGGAATCGGCCAGGATGGTCGCCACGTTGTTGGAGACTTCGAGAAAGCCGCCGGCTATGCGATATTCACGAATTTCGTCGGCCCGCCGGACGGTCAACCTGCCCGACGAAAGCGTCGTGAGAAGCGGCGCATGGTGGGCCAACACGCCGAGATAGCCAAGCGCGCCCGGCGCGATGATCGACGTCACCGTCTCATCGAGAACGATTCGTTCGGGTGTGACGACTTGCAGTTTGAAGTCAGCCATGCTCGGCGAAGGCATAAGTCAAAAGTTAAAAGTAAAAAATGCAAACCACACAACCAGACCAACTGCTGGTTCCCTTGTTCGCATTCACTTCTTACTTTTTCCTTTTCACTTTTACCTTTTTCCTTTCTCTACGTTCTCATCTTCTCAGCCTGCGCCACGACGTCCTCGATCGCGCCGCACATGTAAAACGCCCGCTCAGGATACTCGTCCATTTCGCCGTCCACGATCTTGCGGAAGCCTTTGATCGTGTCTTCAAGTTTAACATATTTCCCCGGGCGCCCCGTGAATTCCTGGGCGACGAAAAACGGCTGCGAAAGGTATTTCTGAATTCGCCGCGCCCGCGCCACGATGATCTTGTCTTCGTCCGACAATTCGTCCACGCCCAGAATCGCGATGATGTCCTGAAGGTCTTTGTAGCGCTGAAGTAGCTGCTGAACGCGCCGCGCCGTCCGATAGTGCTCCTCGCCCACGACCTTAGGATCAAGAATGCGCGACGTCGAGTCGAGCGGGTCCACGGCGGGATAGATGCCCAATTCCGAGATTCGCCGCGAGAGAACCGTCGTCGCGTCGAGGTGGCTGAACGTCGTCGCGGGGGCCGGGTCGGTCAGATCGTCGGCGGGCACGTAGATGGCCTGAACAGAGGTGATCGAGCCGCGCTTCGTTGAGGTGATCCGTTCCTGCAACACGCCGAGCTCCGTGGCCAGCGTGGGCTGATAGCCGACCGCCGAGGGCATGCGGCCCAACAACGCCGACACTTCGCTTCCTGCCTGAACGAATCGGAAAATGTTATCTATGAACAGCAGAACGTCCATGCCCATTTCGTCGCGAAAGTACTCGGTCATTGTGAGCGCCGCAAGTCCTACGCGCAATCGCGCGCCCGGCGGCTCGTTCATCTGACCGAAAACCAGGCAGGCGCGCGACTTGCTCGGGTCGTCTTTGTTGACCACGCCTGACGTGTTCATTTCGAGCCACAGATCGTTGCCCTCGCGCGTGCGCTCGCCCACGCCGCCGAACACCGAATAGCCCCCGTGCTCCTGCGCGATGTTGTGGATCAACTCCATGATGATGACGGTCTTGCCGACGCCCGCGCCGCCGAACAGGCCGATCTTGCCGCCCTTGGGATAGGGCGCGAGAAGGTCAATCACCTTGAGGCCGGTCTCGAAAACCTGGGCCACTGGCACCTGCTCTTCGAGGTGAGGCGGTTCCCGATGGATCGGCAAGCGCTGCTCGGGATGGGGCAGCTTGCCGCGACCGTCGAGCACGTCGCCCAACAAGTTGAAAATGTGCCCGAGGCATTGCTCGCCCACCGGCACCGTGATCGGGCTGCCCGTGTCCACCGCCTTCATCCCGCGCACCAGGCCGTCGGTGGATTGCATCGAAATGCAGCGGACGAGATTGTTGCCCAGATGCTGCGCGACCTCGACCGTGATTTGAATCTTCCGCGCCTCATCGTCAATGCGCACGGCGTTGAGAATCGCCGGCAGCGCATCGGCGGGAAACTCGATGTCCACCGTTGGACCAATCACCTGTCGAACCTGACCTTCTGCCATTACGCTGTCACCTCATAGTCGGATCCTGTGCACCCGATAGGACCCATAGGACCTATAAGCCCTATGCTCATTTTCTCAGCGCTTCGGCCCCGCCCATGATTTCGCCTATCTCTTTCGTGATCGAAGCCTGGCGCGCCTTGTTCATTCGCAAGGTCAATGTGTCTATCAGCTCCTCGCAATTCTTCGAGGCATTGTTCATGGCCAGCATCCGCGCGCTGTGCTCGGCCGTAAGCGTTTCGGCCAGAACCGCGTACAGCCGCGATTCGCAATAGCGCGGCAGCAGATGAGCGAACACTTCTTCCCGCGAGGGTTCGAAGATATACTCGACGGCCCCGCCCGTGGTCTCGGCCAGCCCCATCGCACCGGGGTCGAGTGGAAGAAACTTCTCGACTTGCCCATGAGTAATCATGGCGGTTACTTGAGCATTGTAACATAAATAAACAGCATCGGTAGCCAGCCCGGAATAATGCTCCTGAAGAAGCGTCGCGATCCTGCGCGCGGCGTCGAACTCCACTCGTCCGCGAAGGTCAATGATCTGGCCCAGGATCCTCCGGCCCCGCCGCACGAAGTGGTCACGCCCCCGTTTGCCCACACAATAGACTTCGACATGCTCGTTGCCAGACTGCGCAAGAAACTGCTCCGCCCGGCGAATGATGTTTGAATTGAAAGCGCCGCACAGGCCGCGGTCGCCCGTGAACAACACCAGCGTGATCCGCTTTTCGGGGCGTCTCGCAAACAGCGGATGGACGAACTCTCCGGACACGGTCGCCGCCACCCGCGCCAGAAGCCCCTTAATCTTCTCGCCATAAGGGCGCGCCGACGCCAACGCCATCTGGCTGCGACGCAATTTGGCCGCCGAGACCATCGCCATGGCCCGCGTGACCTGCATTGTGTTGCGGATGGACCGCACGCGCCGCCTAAGATTTCGCAGTATCTCCGCCATCACAAAAGCCAATTATGAGTTATGAATGATGAATTACTAATCGGAGCAGAGGTATGGCTACACCTATTCCCCCACCCCGTCATTGCGAGGAGCCGTTTTGTGGCGACGAAGCAATCCCAAACATGCGCGCACCAACAACGAGATTGCTTCGTCGCCACAAAACGGCTCCTCGCAATGACAGAATGTCGAGTATCTCATGTAGCATTACATATGCTCTGCTTAGTATAAATTCAAACCTCTGCGCGTCCTTTCTTTTGCTACTCAGCGCGCACGACTTCTTCTCCGTTCATTGTTCATCCTTCATCCTTCATCCTTCACTTCAAATTCCGTCTTTCTCTTCGGCCTTGATCTTGAACGTCGTTTTGAATTCCCCAAGCGCCTTCGTGATCTTCGCGCTGAGGGCGTCGGACATCTTCCTCACAGTGTCAATTTCGTGAATCACGTCCTGGTACTTCTGACTCATGAACTCCCGCAGCTCGGCCTCAAACCGGCGCACCGCTTCGATCGGAAGGTCGTCGAGGAAACCGGCTGTCCCCGCGAAAAGGATGATCACCTGGCCGCTCAGCGAAAGGGGCTGATACTGGTCCTGCTTGAGCACCTCGGTCAGGCGCTGGCCGCGCGTCAGCTGGGCCAAAGTTGCCTTGTCGAGGTCGGAGCCGAACTGGGCGAAGGCCGCCAGTTCGCGATACTGCGCCATGTCGAGGCGCAGCTTGCCGCCCACGCTCTTCATCGCGTGAGTCTGCGCATTGCCGCCGACGCGCGAAACCGAAAGCCCCACGTTGATCGCCGGCCGGATGCCCGCGTAGAACAAATCTGGCTCGAGGTAAATTTGCCCGTCGGTGATCGAAATGACATTGGTGGGGATATAGGCCGAAATATCCCCGGCCTGCGTTTCGATGATCGGCAGCGCGGTGAGGCTGCCGCCGCCCAAATCGTCGTGCAATTTGGCCGCCCGTTCTAGCAAGCGGCTGTGGAGGTAAAACACATCGCCCGGATAGGCCTCGCGTCCGGGCGGGCGGCGCAAAAGCAACGCCAATTGCCGATAGGCCGCGGCGTGTTTCGACAAATCATCGTAGATACAAAGAGCGTGCTTGCCGTTGTCGCGATAGAACTCGCCGATGGCCGCACCCGCGTATGGCGCGATGTACAGAAGCGAAGCGGCCTCTTCGGCCGGCGCCGCAATCACCGTCGTGTACTCCATCGCGCCGTGGCGCTTCAGCGTGTCCATGAGAACGGCCACGCTCGACATCTTCTGGCCGATGGCCACATAGACGCAGAACACGTCGCCGCCGCGCTGATTGATGATCGTGTCAATCGCGATGGCGGTCTTGCCCGTCTGGCGGTCGCCGATGATCAGTTCGCGCTGGCCGCGTCCGATCGGGATCATCGAGTCAATCGCCTTGAGGCCGGTCATCAGCGGCTCTTTGACCGGCTGGCGCGAGACGACGTCGGGCACGCGCGCCTCGATGGGGCGATACTCCTTGGCGACAATCGGCCCTTCGCCGTCGAGCGGTTGGCCAAGCGGGTCCACGACGCGCCCCAGCAAGGCCGGCCCGACGGGAATCGAAGCGATCCGGCCCGTTGCGCGCACAGTGTCGCCTTCCTTGATGCCACGGTCGGAACCGAAGATGGCCGCGCCGACGCTGTGTTCTTCGAGGTTAAGCGCCATGCCCATCGTGCCGCCGGGGAATTCGAGCAACTCGCCCATCATGGCCTCGCTCAGGCCATAGATGCGCGCGATCGAGTCGCCGACAGCGAGCACCGTCCCCACCTTCTCCATCGCCAGCTGGTGCTCATAGGTGAGCAACTGCTTTTCAATCACACTGCTGATTTCTTCCGGTCGAAGTGCCATTGCGTTTCATCCCTCGTAGGACAGGTTGGCCGCCTGTCCATTTTCGGATTCCGATGATCTGGTGAACAACCTGTCCTACGACTCAGACAATTGCGACCGCCATCAGTCGCTCGCGCATCTTCTGCAAATCGAAGCGCACGCTGCCGTCGAGCAGGCGGTCGCGGTACTTGAAAATCACCCCTCCCAACACGTTCGGGTCCACACGGAATCGAATGTCGAATCGCAGCTCCAACCGGCCTTCGAGCGTTTCGTGCAGGCGCCGGCGTTGGTCGTCGGCCAGCGCGACCGCGGTTGTGACCGAAGCGGGAATGATGCCGCGCCCCTCTTCGACCAGGACAAATACCAACCGCATCGTCTCGTCGAAATTCTCGATCCGATTGTTGTCGAGCATGACGTGGATGAGATGCAGCAAAAGCGGCTCGACACGCCCGCGAAACACGCCGTACACCACCGCGTGCTTTTCTTCTTTGCGGATTTGCGGGCTTTCGAGGAACCGGCGGATTTTCGATCCGCGACGAAAGCAGCGGCGGACCGCGTCGGCGTCCTCGAACAGGCGGTCGGTTGCGCCCGTCTTGTGCGCCGCATCGAGAAGCGCATGGGCATAAACATCTGCAACGTCCGGATCGAGTTCCATTCTCAACCCCAACCAGGAATGATGAACGATGAATGATGAACGATGAACGAAAAACGAGACACCAACTGCGCGGCCCAATCGAAGATTTGCGCTCCGTCTGTTGCTGCCCTGTTGTACCGTTTTTTCAATCCATCATTCATAAATTCATCCATCGGCATTGTTTTTCAATTCATCCTTCATCCTTCCGCCCTCATCCTTAGTTTTTCCGTGCGTTCTCGATAAAATCGGCGATCAGCCGGCTGTGCTGTTCGGAACTCACCGACTCGTGGAGAATCCGTTCGAGCGCCGCCATCGTCATTCGGATGATGTCCTCTTTGAGTTGCACGCGGGCCTTCTCGACCTCGAGCTGGACGTTCTCCTTGGCCTTGTTGGTGATGGCGCGCGCGTCGGCATGGGCCTGTTCGCGAATCTCCTGGGCCACGCGCCGACCCTCGCCGACCGCCTCCTGGATACGCTCGCGCGCCTGCTGCTCGATGGTTCTCAGCCGCTCCTCGTACTCGGCGCGCAACCGCTCGGTTTCGGCCTTGATGCCGTCAATGCGGTCGAACTCGCCGGCGATCTTTTCACGGCGTTCGTCGAGCAAGCGAAGAATCGGTCGCCAGGCGTAACGCTTCATGATCCACAGAAAGATCAGAAACGCGACCAGTTGCGTCAGTATCTGCGAGAGAAGCTTTACGGTTTCTTCGGCGCCCATCGCTTGTCCATTCTCGCTGTGAAGTGCGGCACGCTTGCTGCCGCTTGGCTGTTCGGCAAGACGTTGGTCGGGATTAGGTCAAAGCGGCAGTAAGCGTGCCGCACTCCACACAAGAACAGGCTCCGGACCGTCTTGCCTGGCGCTGAACGCGCCTTGCCCTTCCGAATTCACGGCCACAGAACCCGTGCCAACGTCGCTGGCCTGCGCGTCACTTGCCCACCAGGTAGACCGAGATCAGCGCGTAGATCGTCAGCGCCTCGATGAACGCGCAGCCGATGATCATGCTCACCATGATCTTGCCCGATGCTTCGGGCTGGCGGCCGGTCGCCTCCATGGCCGCCGCGACCGCCCGGCCCAGTCCCAGGCCCGAGCCCAACGCCGCGATCCCCAGGCCGATCGGGTACGCCAGTTTGATTGCCGTTGCCGCGTCAAATGCCATCATCCGTCCTCCGAACTGTCATGCACTTCTGCTTGTTATCGTTCAGGGCCTTTCGCCCGTTCGTCCCATGGAACCGCCAACCCGACCGCGTGCGATCGGCTCGTTTACGCATGTTCCCCTTCGTCGTGAGGCAGAACCATCATGAAGTAAACCATCGAAAGCAGCGAGAACACCAACGCCTGGATCGTGGCCGTCAGCAGCGCCAGAAAGAAAAACGGCAACTGCAACGGCAGACCCACCCACGGATGCTCGAAGCCAAACACGCCCATCAGGCTCAGGCCCAGCATGGCGAACACGCCCAGCAAGATGTCCTCGCCCAGGATGTTGCCGAACAATCGCAGCGACAGCGAGACCGGCTTGATCAACTCGCCCAGAAGATGGAGCGGCAGCAGCAGGGCGATTCCCATGCCCCACATGAAAAGCGTCATGAAAACCCCTTCGCCTTTCGGCTCGCCCGCCATGTGATAGAGATAGCGGAGAATGCCGTTGCGGTGCACGGCCGTCACCTGCACGTAGAGAAACGTGCAGATTCCCAGCGCGAAAGTGGTTTGATAGACCGACGTCGGCGAGCGCAGAAACGGCACGAGGCCCATCAGGTTGCTCAAAAAAATGAAAAGGAACAGACTGCCGATATAGGGCAGGTAGCGCCGACCGTTTTTCTCGCCCAAAACGCCGCAGATGAGGTCGCGAAACGCCCCCACGAACATCTCGACGAGCATCTGAAATCGCCCGGGTCGCCGCAGCGAGGCGCGCTTCAGCCGACGCGCCACGACCGCCGCCGCTACGGCCACCATCAGGAGCGTGTAGAACTGATTCTGATACGTGTGAAGGGCTTCGGCGATCGTGAACTTCACGGGGACGACGACGGTCTTGCCCGACTTGGGGCTGATCAGCGTCAGGTCGAGCGGGTAGTATTCGCGCTGGGCAAAAGGAAACGTCGCCAGCAGATCGAGGCCGCTGGGCACTTCGGGCGCTCCCTCGCCGCCGTGACCTTCCGCCTCGCCGGTCTGTGCGTGAGCCATAGTCGTCGTCAAACCGGCAGCCGCATGCGTGGCTTCGGGGGTTGCCGTCATGTTCGATGTTTCGACCATCGCCTACTGTGCTCTGTCTCGTTCCCCGCTTCTGGCCTCGGTGGCCGGCGAGGCTTTCTTTCGACCCATCGCATCAACCAGGGATCGCCCCAGCGCCTTGAGGACGATCACGGCATAAGGAAGGCTGACTCCGCCGATGAGCGCGCTGGGCCGCCACGGGACCCAAAGCAAGTAGCCGAGGATCAATCCGTAGAGAACCGGGATTTTCAAGCAGAAAAGCACAACAAGGGCCAGCCGATTCCCCTTGCGGAACAAAAGGATCAGCAGGCGCTCGAGCGCCCAGAGATTCGCGGTGCTCCACAGAGCGGCCAGAAGGAAGGCGAACGCCCACAGCGGCCCGGCATAGGAAAGCCCGCAAAGCCCGACGACGGCCGTCATTGCCAACGAGGCTTGAAGAACGCGTCGGATGAATCGCTCGTCCATGCTTCACACTCAGAACATGCCGCGAAGGCCGGCGTCCGGCCTTCCTACCTCGTTTCGCGCACAATCCGCCGGATGATCAGAATGGTCTGGTGGACGCCGGCGGCCGCACCAAAGGCAAGGCCCGCCAGTCTTCCGGCGGCATCATGGCCGACCTGTCCGCCGATCCATCCGCCGACAAAGTACCCGACAATCGGCCCCACAGCCATGACAAACGGCAGCGCGACGGCCAACATCGCCACCCGGATTTGCCGAAAAAGCGCTTGCGGGTTCTCCTTCACGGCATCCGGCACCTCACAACGGCGAACTTCAAACGCGCGCCATCGAGAAATCAATCAATTCCTGTACGTCCACAAGGTCCACCCGAAGGAGCTCGAAGAAAAGAAATCAGTGCACGTTCGCGTCCGTCCGTGTCGGTCCGTGTCCGTCCGTGTGGGTCCGTGTGGATGCAGAAGAGGTTCTTGACAGGCGGCGGTTCCGATTCGCACACTGCGCTTGGCCTTGAATCCGAACGGGAGAACGACCTTCCATGAAGCGAATCGTTTTGATCGCCCTTCTCGCCTCGACGCTTTTGGCGGCGTCCGAAGCCCCCGCCCCCGTCCTCTGGGATCGGGCGCGCATCGAAAAAGCCCTCAAGACCATCGAGCGCCAGAAGGCGCAAGGATTGACGAGCGAAAGCCATTATGCGAAGAAACGCGCGATGCTCGAAGCCCGACTGGCCGGCACTTTCAAGGCCACCGCGCTTTCGACCAAAGACCCCGGCGAGTTGAACCTCGTCCAGAACGCCGGCTTCGAGGCGATCAACAAGAATTCGGCGCGCAACCGCTCGCGCTGGCTGTGGTGGGGCGGGTGGTCGTGGGACGGCGACTACGAGAACTTCTGGGCCGAAACCCCGAACGTCCATTCGGGCCAATATGCCGCCGGCATTCGCTGCACGGGCCAAAAAGGCCGCATCGGCATCTCGACGCCGAAACTGCCGATCCTCGAAGGGACAACCGAGCTGGTGCTGACGTTTTGGGGCAAAGGCGAAGGCGACAATCAGATCTTCGTCAACTTCGAGAGCGGCGCGCGCGGCGTCCTCCGCCAGAAACTCGCCCCCGAGTGGACCCAATACACCGTCAAAGGGAAACCGGATGCCAGCGCCAGGGAGTTCTCGTTGTACTTCTACTCGATCGGCGGCGGGACGATCTACCTCGATGACGCGAAGCTCGTGCCGGTGGGAGCGAAGCTGGATTGAGCGGCACGCTGCAATGGAAGTTGCCTATGAAAACGATTGAGATACCCGACCCCAAGGCTTTACAGGAAGTCTGGGGATGGAAAGAGGCCGTTTATCAAAAAACAAAAGACATGAGTCCCGAAGAGAGCCTGGCTTTTTTCGAGCGAGCCAGAGAGGAAGCGGCGAGATTGCTGAATTGCCGGCTCGTGAAAAACCCGGACGGGAGCTATCGGTTTGTCGGCAAGGAGGAGGCCCCCGACCGCGGCGATGACGGAGAATAGAACGCCGCGATTGTCTGGCGCTTGAGGGAACCATGAGAGTTGTCTATGATCCCGAAGTGGACGTGTTGCGCATCCTCTTGAGCAACGCCGTCATCGAGGAAAGCAACGAGGACAAGCCCGGTGTTATTCTCGACTATGATAGGGACGGCAATGTGGTGGGAATAGAAATCCTCGATGCCTCGAAACGAATGGAGAATCCTCGCTCGCTCGAATACGCCGTGGCGGGGTGAACCCGAGAGAGGAAGCGAAAAATGGTGCGGACAATTCTCTGCGCACTGATGAGTCTCGGTCTCGCGGTTTCTGCGGCGGCGCAAGAGATTGACCTCTACGTCACCGACTACATGGCCCCGCAGACGGGCGCTGTGGCGGCGTGGGGCGATCGGCCGACGAGCGTCATTCGGCTGCGGGCGACGCCGGGCGAGTATGAGCCGTTCACGTTTTCGTTTCGACCGCGCGAGCGGTTGGAGCAAGTGTTCATCAAGCCCGGCGGGCCGCTGGTCGGAGCGAAAGGCCGCATTGACGCCTCGAACATCGTCGTCGCGGGGATCGAGGACTATCATGGCGGCGAGTACAACGCCCTGGCCCCGCTGGGCAATCCGTGGGACATGGCGGCGTGGTCGCGCGAGCTGTTCTGGACAACCGTCCACGTTCCCGCCGACGCCGCCCCCGGCCCTTACAGCGGCGAGATCGTCGTGACCTCGAAAGACCGGCGGGTCGCGGCCATCGCGCTCACGGTCGAGGTTCTCCCCTTCCGTCTCGAAGAGCCGCCCTACGCGCTGGGGTTCAACTATTCGAGTCCAAAAGATCCCGCGAAACTGGCGATTCATCTTCGGGACATGCGCGAGCACGGCATGACCAGCGTCGGGCCGCTCTACAATTTCCATCTGCCCGTCAACGACCAAGACACCGCCGAAATCGGACAGTTCATCGAGGCGTACAAGGCCGCCGGCTTTACCAAGACGCTCTATTTCGCCTCGCCGATGGACCTGATGTTCTCGCTGGCCGGCTATGGCCCGGTGGACTCGCAGCGATTTCAGCGCAAGTATCTGAACACGATGCGGCTGATCTTCGCCGAAACGCAGAAACACGACGTCCCCGTCATCTTCAGTATCGCCGACGAGTTGACCAACCGGGCGCTGCCGGGAATCAAGTTCGGCGAGCAGTTGGCGCGCCTTTGCTTCGAGGAATTGCCCGAAATCCCGACCACGTCGGACATGAACGGCTATCTCGAAGTGACCACCATGGCGCCGTATCTCGACGCGGCGACCTTCAACAACGGCTGGGACGGCATTGACCACCACAACAAGGGCCGCCGGCTGATCAACCGCGAGTTTATCGAAGAGGTGCGGAAACTCGGCGCGATCCCGTGGTTCGTCAACGGCGGCGAGGGGCGCTTTCCATACGGCTTCTTCTTCTGGAAAATGGCGAAGTACGGCGTGCAGGGCAAGATCGAGTGGTACTACAATCTCGGCAAGAACGACAAGGGGTCGGTCGTGCGGCTCGACGGCGACCGTGTGACCCCAACGATTGCTTACGAGAAATCGCGCGAAGGCGTGGATGACCTGAAGTGCGTCCTCAAGCTCGAATCGCTGATCGCCGACGCGACGAAGGCGGGACGCGGCCAGAGCGACGCCGTCCGCCGCGCCGAAACGGTCGTCAAGGAACTCGGCGACTCGATCATAGACAACTGGACCGCCTATACCGACGGCGGCGAACAGTGGCCGCCGGCCCGCTTCCACCAGTGGCGGGAAAGGGTGATTGACGCCATTCTGGCTTTGAGCGCGAAATAGAGGATAGCCTTGATCTACGAGTGTTTCACGTGAATACGGTGCAATTAACCCTATCTTCCTCAGCGATCTACATGCAGAATCAGCCCTCTGTAGTCTATGTTTCCATTTGACACAACCGCTCTCGCCCTCTAGTCAATTCCCTCGTTGAACGGTCGGACGGGGAATCGCAAATTGCCGGGAGAGACGAAAAAGGGCGAAGGGTTTGCCCGCCGCGTCATTGAGCGGATCGGACGGGCCGACCCGCGGCTGATCGAGGCGGCTCTCCAACAGTTGCTCTCGCAGAAAGAGCTGCTCGAGGTCATCTTCGAGAACCTGCAAGAGGGCCTCGTCGTCACCGATCCGAAGATGCGCATCGGGGCCTGCAACGCGCGGGCGCGGCGCTGGCTGGGCATCGCCCCTCACCGTCGCGTGGCAGGCGAATCGCTGTTGGCCGTTATCGGGATTCCAGAGATTTTTGAGTTTCTTGCGCGAACCGATCTGACGCAGCACGGAACGATCGAAGAGGATTTCCACCTGCCGCGGTTCGCCGGATTCTGTTTGCAGCTGACCTGCTATCCGGTCGAGAAGGAAGACGGCGGTCTGTCGTCGGTGGTCTTCGTGCTGCGCGACGTGACGGCCGCCCGACGCTCCGAGATCCAGCAGCGTCAGGCCGAACGGATCGCCTCGCTGGCCACCCTGACCGCCGGCATTGCCCACGAGATGAAGAACCCGCTCAACTCGCTGCAAATTCACGCCCAGCTGGCCAACCGGATGATTGACTCGGTGCGCGAGGGCGAGCAAGCGGTTGACCTGGATCGGCTCGAGGGGTCGCTTCACGCGATCCTCGAGGAGACGCGGCGGATGGCGCGGATCGTGGACGATTTTCTGGGGGCCGTCCGGCCGACCGATCCGCAGAAGGCCGAGGTTCAACTGAGGCGCCTCGTCGAGGAAGTGGCGCGGTCGTTTGAGCAGGAATGCAAGGAAAAGCAAATTCGGTTGCACGTGACGTGCGACGCCGACCTGCCGCCCACCCTGCTCGACGGCCATCAGATCGCGCGGGCCCTGGCGGACATCCTGCGCAACTCCATCGAGGCCATCGAAGAGCGCCGTGAGGAAGCGGAAAACGCGAACGGCCAGGCGCGCAAAGACGTCATCACTGTCGCGTGTCGAATCGAAAGCGACAATGCCCTGATCGAGATCGGCGATACGGGGTGCGGCATCGAACCGGAGAATCTCTCCAAGGTGTTCGAGCCGTACTTTACGACAAAGTTCTCGGGCACGGGATTGGGACTGATGAACGTCTATCGGATCGTGCGCGAGCACGGTGGGCGCGCCGACATCGAGAGCGAACGCGGTCGGGGGACTTGCGTGCGCCTGCGCTTGCCGCTGACGCAACGGCCCGTCCGGCTGTTGACCGAAGAGCCGCCCGAACCCAGCGAGAGTCCGACGCCCGACGACGGCGTGGGCTTTGCAGATGGGGATGAGGCATGAAGCGCAAGGTCTTGATTGCGGAAGATGAAAAGAACACGCGCGAGGGGCTGAGGCTGCTTCTCCAGGACCGCCCGCTGGATATCCGCCTGGCCGCCGAC
>Ga0315274_10003578_pt1 | contig 23082 bp, 17 predicted proteins | sample YL17G02_20_MG_FD_203700 | JGI IMG/M metagenome (GOLD analysis project Ga0315274, IMG submission 203700) | Sediment microbial communities from Yellowstone Lake, YNP, Wyoming, USA - YL17G02_20 | ecosystem: Environmental > Aquatic > Freshwater > Lake > Sediment | place: USA: Wyoming | collected...
ACTATAAGGTTTTCGCCGGGGGAAACCGGCCCATCCAGCCTGCCTTCCAGTTCCTGGCGAGCAGCATGCGCCCCAATGACCTGGTGTGTATCGGACACTATCTGGGTGACAATCCGAACATGATCGCCGAGAACGCGCAGGCTTTCGACAGGGTGGTAGAGAGCAGGCCACAGGCCTGACCTGCGCATCCGCCGGGATAGCCCACTTTTCCCATTGACCTGCCTCTCCCACATGTGATATGCTGAGTGGTAGGTGGACACTTCCCTTCTGCAGGCTTTGGAGCCTGCGGAAGGGCGGAGTAGCCGCCCGGCACTCGACCGCTCACGCGGCCGCTACCCTCCGCCCGTTCTCAACACTTGCTCTGGTCAGGGTATACCCGGGTCGCTTGTTCCGGTTCCATGCAATGCATCGGAGAGGACCATGAAATCCATTCATCTCACCTTGTGTGCACTTGCTGTGGCATTGGCCCTGGCACCTGCTCTCTCCTCTGCAACCTGTGTGCCCCTTCCCGGCACTATGTACGACAAGGCCATAGGCACGGTACCCCACACATCTAGCATCACAAGCATCGCATCACAGACTGCCAACACCGCCCAGGTCGGCCAAACGCGAGTCTACCTGCCCACCGCGAGCAACAGCAGGGATACCAGACAGCCACCCCAGACTAACCTGATCGCCAATGGCACGTTCGAGAGTGGGACCCTCACCGGTTGGGAGGATGGGGGAACCATGGCCTCAGCTACTGAGTCGCATACAGGAGATTGGTCGGCTTGTAGCGCAAACGCCGACATGCGAACAGCGATCGATACGACTCCAGGTGACACGTACAAGGTCACAGCCTGGATCAAGATCGCCAGCGAAACTGGCACAGATTGGGGCGGCTTTCGCGTGGCGGTTGTAGACTGGGACTGGTCCGAACTTGGCGATTCCGGCGACCTTCTCACCCGCTCATGCGGCAGCAACTGGTTCAAAGTGGCCCTGACCTTTACGGCGACAACCGCACAGACGCATATTCAGGTGGGGTATTTCGGCGGACCAGGTCGGCGCATGCAGGTATATATCGACGACGTTTGGGCTTTCGCAAAGAGCGATAACATCCCTCCGCACATTCAGGCTACCCTCAATCCCGTGCAACTGAATGGAGCAGGACAGATCCAGTCCTATATACTGGCTGCGGACGATGTTGACGGTGCCATTGCCCATGTCCTGTGGGATTTCGGCGATGGCACACGCTCCTTGGCACCCAGCGGCACCCGACGGGTCGCTCTGCCCGGCAGTTACGCCGCCACGGTGCAGGTCACAGACGACGAAGGCGGTCGGGTGCAGCAGACCCTGCAGTGGTCAGCAACAGCCAGCAGCTTCCCAAGCCTGGTTGTCAACACACCTGCGGCCTATCGGTCGACGGTGAACAGCGCCACGCTGGCCGCCAGCGGCACCGCCAGCGGACCACTGAGCAGCGTACGCGTCAGCAGCGACCGGGGATACGCTGCGCCGGCCAGCGGCACATCGGCGTGGAGCGCCAAGATACCTCTGCAACCCGGGCTCAACCGCCTCTTGTTCCAGGCTCACAGCACCGATGGGCGCATCGCCACCGTCGAACGCCTGGTGCGCTATGTGCCTGCGGGTGCGCTGAGCGTGTCGGGCCTTACCGGCCCAGCATCTGTGCAGCGTTGGGAAGTGTTTGAGGCTACCTTTGCCCTGCAGAACAGCGCCGCCACCAATCCCCAGTTCCCCTATGACCCTGCGCCGCCTCCCGGACTAACGTGGCTGGATGGCGCTACCGCCGATGTGCTGTTTACCCCAGACGGCTGGCAGACGGTCTACCGCCGTCCAGCCTTCCTCAACCAGCGCTATCAGCGCGCCCTCAAGGGGGGGGAGGAATGGCTATATCCGTCGGGCAACCCGGTCTGGACGGTGCGCTTTGCTCCACCCAAGACCGGGACGTGGAGGTATCGCGTCGAGGTGCGCGAAGCCAGAGGCACTGCTCAGTCGGACGAACGTACTTTCCTGGTCAATCCACCGACCGGGCCGAACAACCACGGCCCCCTGCAGGTCGCCGCCCAGGACTCGCGCTACTTCGAGTTCGCCGACGGTACGCCTTTCGTGGGCTCAGGTCACGGGATCGACTTTGATGCCGAGGGCTTCTCGTACGCGGCCCAGACCTTGTTTGATGAGATCGGCCAGAGCAACCAGAACTTCTTCCGCTGGTGGATCGCTGGCCAGATCTGGGCTTCGGCGTGGCAACCGTGGACCTCTCGCACATTGGACTATGAGGGCAATGTACCGGCTACCGGGCTCACGGTAGAGCAAGCATATGGGGAAGGGTTCGCCGCACTCAGGTTAGACGCACAGAACCCTCTGATGTTCCAGGGCTTTATGTCAGGACACGCGGGCCTGATACCGGGCCGCACCTATCGCGTTCTGGTCCGTTGGCGCACAGAAGATGTGCGCGGGCCAGCAGCGGCCGGTCAGCCGTACGGCGTCACGATCAAGCTCACCGACTGGCCTGAGCCCGGACAGACCGGATCCATTCCTGCCGTGGTTCCGCATGTCTATGGCGACACGCCCTGGCACGTGGCGCAAGGGGACTTTATCGCCCAACAGGATCTGCTCCCGAATCTATCGCTGATCCTGGAGAACACTACCGCTGGCGCGGCCTATGTGGATGAAGTCGGCCTGTACGAGGTGCTAGCGAACGGGTCGTTGGGGCCGCAACTGCTTCGCACCCCAAGCCTCAATAGCTACCTCACCTTTGATCCCCGGCGCGGGGCTGGCATGGATGCCATCTTTGCTGAAGCTGCGCAACGGGGTCTGTATTTCAAGCTGGTGATCAGCGAAAAGCAGGAATACCTGCTCAATCACATCGCGCCAGATGGGCTGCCTGACCGCAACAAAGGTAACTTTAACGAGGGGGATGGTTCACCGTCGCAGAGACTGCACCAGTACTACTGGCGTCACCTCCTGGCCAGATTTGGGGCCTATCGCTCGATCCATTCGTGGGAACTGGTGAACGAAGCAGCCCCAGGGCCCGGCAAGCACTTCCGGTTGACCGCCTCGCTGGCCGCCCTGGCTGCTGCAGATGGCAATCCGCACCTGGCCACAACCTCGACCTGGGCCACACTGGCCCAGAGCGCGTGGAAAGACCCGGCCAGCGCATCGATATCGTACGTGGATTTCCACGCCTACGTGCGTGGCACGGGTTGGATCGAGCCGCGAGAGGAGCTGGCCAACGATTCGGCGCGCTTCTTTCACGAGTACGACATGGCCGCGCCTGGCGCCCATTTTGGCAAGCCTGTCGTCTGGGGCGAGCAAGGTATCGACGGCGACCAGGGTACCAACTACGAGGAACCACGCCTTGCAGATGATCGCGATGGCATCTGGCTGCACAAGCTCACCTGGGCACGCTGCGGACCGGGGGGTGTCTACCCTCTGTATTGGTACACAGATCTGATCTTTGGGGGTAACTCGTCCCCGAGGCGGCCGCTGCACGGTGTATTCGGCGCCTGGCACCGCTTTATGGCTGGTATTCCGTTTGCCAATGGGCAGTACCGGGACATAGCCGCTGTCCCTTCACGCAGTGACTTGCGTGTCTTGGGTCAGCGCGATGTCCAGGCAGGGAGTGCCTATGCCTGGATCGACAATGCAAACCACACCTGGCGGGCGGTAGTAGACGGCGTGCCCATCCCGGCCTTGAGCGGAACGGTGCGCATTCCCATGGAAAAACCCAATGCTTCTTTTGCCATCGCCTGGTACGATACCACAAGTGGCACACAGACCCGCACCGAGACCCTTGTGGCAGACAGCAGCGGCACCTTAACGCTCACCCTATCGCAGTTGGCAACCGATATCGCCGTCAAGATCGCTCCCGCCAGTTAGAACAGCTTTCACATCGGCAGCGAGACCGGCTGGTGGATCTCGCCGGATCGGTAGGCTGCATAGATCACTTCGAGTGTCTTGCGGCCCTCCTCGCCGGGGATATCTGGAGTTCTTCCCTCAGACCATGCGTCTGCAAAGCGCTCGATGAACACTTGGCGCGCGTCTATGACAGGCACCTGCACCTCGTTCCACGCGCCCGATTGCAGTCCCTCCGTCTCTCTGTTGGTGTAGATTCGCAGCTTGTCGCGATCAAAAATGATCTGTCCCTCAGTGCCATAGATCCGGTTGCCAGTCCCCTCATTGCCCCGAGCGCACGATGAGGCCATGAGGTTGCCTATCGCGCCGTTGTCGTATCGGATCGAGAGGGTGATGAAATCCTCGACCTCAACATCGGTGGCATAGGTGTCGTACTCGGCATAGACACGCACTGCCTCCAACCCGGTGATGTATCGAAAACGGTCGATGTCGTGCACCAGGTTCATGATCAGCATGCCGCCCCCTGACTGCTCCTTGGACTTGCGCCACACGGTCTGTACACGCCCGGTATATCCGCCTGTCCAGTAGCTATCAGGCTTGTTCGATGCAGCGTGGAACTTGCACGCAATGATCTTGCCAATCGCCCCCTGTGCGATCCATTCCTTGGCCTGTGCCGCATCCGGGTCATACCGCGAGACCAGGTTCACAGCCAGGAGTACCCCAGCCTTTCTGCAGGCCGCGATCATTGCGTCTGCCTGTTCCAGGGTACAAGCAATGGGTTTTTCCACCATCACGTGCTTCCCCGCCTGGGCTGCGGCGATCGTCAGCGGAGCGTGCAGATAGTGCGGGGTCGAGATCACCACTGCATCCACGTCGGGGCTGCTCAGCACCGCGTCGACGCCAGTTGTCGCCTCCACACCGAACGCTTCGCCAAAGGAGCGGGCCACCTCCTCGACAGGGTCCATGGCCACGACCATCTCGGCATTGGTGGAGGCACGGATCGAGTGGCCTGTCGCCTTGTAGGCGATTTCGCCGCAACCGATCATCCCGATTCTGAGCTTCTTGGACATGAGACCTCCTAGACTGTCAAGCCCTCCAGCAACTGCGTCCGCGTCCACGAGTTGAGTAGCGGATCGTGGGTCTCTTCCATCCAGGCGACCAGCCGCTGGCGCAGCCGCTCGAGCTCTCCCCGGTACGCTGGATTGGTTGCCAGGTTGCGCAGCTCGCCGGGATCCAGTTCCAGATCGTACATCTCGTCCTCGGCGGTCGCATTCCAGACATACTTCCAACGGGCGTCGCGCACCATGCGCTGGCTGTAGAGGCCGAACTGATTGCCATGGTACATACAAAAGATGTCCTGCCGACCATTGTCCTGCCCGCCCGTCAGCAGGGGCAGAAGGCTTTTCCCGCGAAACGTCGCCGGAGCTGGCACACCAGCCACATCGCACAGCGTCATCGCCAGGTCGATATTGTGCGACACCCAGGCGTCGCACTGTGTGCCAGCAAGAGTGCGCCCCGGCCAGCGCACGATCAGCGGCACCCGTGTCACATCCTCGTACATGACATAGTGCTTGTCCACCATCCCGTGCCCGCCGCACAGGTCCCCGTGGTCGGTGCTATAGATGACCATCGTCTGTTCTGCTATGCCCATGTGCTCCAGGGCATTGAGGACGCGCCCGACCTGTGCATCCAGAAGGCTGACCTCGGCCAGGTAACACCGCACCACCGGCGCCCACTGCTCCCAGGTCCATCCCTCTACCTTCCAGGTGCGACGCTGCTGGGCCTGGATGTATGGCTTGCCGATCAACGGATCTGGGAAGCTGGGCCAGGGCGGGATGTCATCCGACGAATACATGGAGAAATAGGGCTCAGGAACCACATTGGGCAGGTGAGGTGCATCGCTGTCCCACTGGATAAAGAACGGCCGATCTTGCCCACGCCACGCCTCCAGGACCTCCAGCACGCCATCCGCTTCCCAGGCCGACCGAGAGTCGTCCGGCCCGATAAAGGGGTCCACCTCGCCAAACCAGCCGTTCACCCGCGGCCTAGGTGGCAGACCCCTGGCTGCCCGCCATTCCTCATAGTGCGCTGCGCCGGGACGGTGCTGGTGGAACCCGTACTCCAGCGGACCGCGCTGAGGATGGATGTGCCACTTGCCCACGTGGCCCAGGAAATAGCCTGCCTCCCGCAGCACCTGGCTTAAGGCCGGCAGCCCCTCCTGCGGCGGGTGCGGGGCCTCGGTACCCCAATTGGCGATGGACAGGTGCTCCCCCGGCCATTGCCCGTGCATCAGGCTATTGCGCGAGGGGATACACACTGCGATCGGGCAGTACGCGCGCGTAAAACGGACCCCTTCCGCAGCCAGCCGATCCAGGTGTGGGGTCTTGGCCAGCGGCGAAACGCCCTGGGGCTTGCCAGTCATTCCCAGGCAGTCGTAGCGGTGTTGGTCGGCATAGACCAAGAGCACATTAGGCCGACCTGTGGTCGGATGACACTGCGTCACCAGGGCCTCCTCTAGCGGTGTCTGTGATGGAGTATTACCTCTGTCAAGGTCAGCTTAGAGATTATACACTGGGAAACGGCAGCTTGACAAACGGACTCTCGCCGTGTAGACTCTGGCTACACTCCTGTGAAAGGAAGGCAAAGAGATGAAAGCGACCACCATTGGCGGGGGTTCTACCTACAGCCCAGAACTGGTGCAGGGGTTTATCGAGCGGCATGAGCGGCTGGGCTTGCACGAGCTCTGGTTGATGGACATTGACCCGGGACGCCTGGACATCGTCGGCGGGTTCGTCCAGCGGATGGTGGCGGCAGTAGGCGCTCCGTTTCAGGTGCATCTCACTACCGACCGTCGGGCCGCGCTCGATGGCGCCCAGTGGGTCATCACCCAGATCCGCGTCGGCCAGATGGCGGCCCGGCGTGAGGACGAGCTGCTGGGGCGGCGGTGGGGACTGGTGGGCCAAGAGACAACAGGCATCGGTGGCATGGCCAAAGCCCTGCGCACAGTGCCAGTCATCCTCTCCGTCGCTGAGGACATGCGCATGCTGTGCCCTGACGCCTGGCTGATCAACTTTGCCAACCCGTCCGGCCTGGTGACGGAGGCCCTGCAGCGATACATGCCGGACATCCACTCCGTGGGCTTGTGCAATGGTCCGATCGGCTACCAGATGGCCGTGGCCAGGCAGATGGGGTTAACCGATCCCTTTGAGGTGCACCTGGACTACCTGGGCCTGAATCACCTGGCGTGGATCCGCGGCGCGCGCGTCGAAGGCAAGGACGTCTGGCCACAGGTGCTTGCCCGGGCCATCGAACACGCGCAAGACGACCACTCGCCCGTTCCCGCCCAGGCGATGAAGCGGCTGGGCGTGATCTGCAATGGTTACCTGCGCTACTACTATCGCACTGCCCGTGTCCTGCGCGAGCAGGGCACAGACAAGCCCAGTCGTGCCGAACAGGTGATCGAGATTGAGGATAAGTTGCTCGCGCAGTACGCAGACCCGGCGACGCATGCCATGCCCCCCGAGCTGATGCAACGCGGCGGAGCCTATTACTCGACTGTTGCCGTACAGCTCATCGAGGCGATGGCGCTCGACCGAGCGCAGGTGCACATCGTCAACACGCGTCAGATGGGAGCCGTGCCTGGCTACCCGCCAGACTGGGTGATGGAGCTGCCCTGCCGGGTCGGACGAGACGGCATTCACCCGCTGCCGGCTGAACCGCTTCCTCTCTTTGCCGATGGGCTGCTGCGCGCGGTCAAAGACTATGAACTGCTGACCGCGCAGGCAGCGGTTACCGGGGACCGGAGCGTGGCGTTGCAGGCTCTTCTCGTCCACCCGCTTGGGCCCGACGCCGACCAGGTTTCGGATGTGCTCGACGATATGCTCAACATCCACCGGGGCTACCTGCCCAACTTTGCCTGACAGAGAACCAGAGAGGATGCTTGGCGATGGTTGTCTTGGGTATTGATGTCGGGGCTAGCAAGACTCACGCCGTCCTGGCCGATGAGAACGGGCACGTATTGGGCGCTGGACGTGCCGGGTGCGCTAACTGGGAGGTGGTGGGACTGGATGGAGCCGCAGGCGCTCTGAGAGCAGCGATCGGCGAGGCGTCCTCAGCGGCTGGCGTTGCGCTCGATCACATTGCGGCGACCGGCTATGGCTTGGCCGGGCTGGACTGGCCCAGCGACGAGGGGCGGCTCAGGCCGGTGATCGATGCACTAGGCGTGAGCGGCCCCTATGTCATGGTCAACGACGCCTTTCTACCGCTGCGAGCTGGCACCGCTGATGGGATCGGGCTGGCAGCCATTGCTGGCTCGGGCACCACCGTGGCTGGACGCAACCGGGCCGGCGAGACCGATCGCAGCTTTGGCGCCGGGTATCCCTTTACGGACTGGGGCGGGGCGTATGACATTGCCGGAGCTGCCGTGCATGCCGTTGCCCAGGCTTACCAGGGCCTGGGCCCGGAGACCGCTCTGGCGGGACGAATGCTGACTGCCACGGGCTGCGCGAGCCTGGCCGAGTTGCTGGAAAAGGTCATGCGCTGGCAGGTCAAGATCCGCGGCGAGTTTGCGCCCCAGGTGCTGGAGACAGCCCAGGAGGGAGATCCTGTGGCCCAGTCCATTGTCCGCCGGGCGGGGACGACCATTGGCGCCAACGTGGTTGCGGTAGCCCGCCGACTGGGCATGTTGGACACGCCTTTTGACCTGGTCACGGCCGGGGGCGTGTTCTCTAGTCACAGCGAACTGCTGAACGGGACACTGCTGGCGTCGGTGACCATCCATGCACCACGGATCAACCTGGTGCACTGGCAGTCGCCGCCAGTCGTAGGTGCGCTGTTGCTGGCCCTGGATCTGATGGATCTACCGACCCGGCCGGAGGCGGGCCCGTTGGCGGTTCGGGTGGCAGAGGCCTTGGCATCTTGAGCGCGCCAAGAAGACCTTTTCGAGTGCCCTTTGCGTTCCTTGCGGCGGAACATGGATGAGCACCGATTCTGCCCGTCTTGACAGACCGCCCCTTGTGTGATATGCTTGAGGCCAACTCGTAAGGAGCAAGCATCGTCTTTCAACTATAGCAGCTGATGAAGGGAAGGATACCATGGGTAAGATCGCGATTCACGGCTTTGGGCGCATCGGTCGCTCAACGCTCCGTGTCGCACTACAAAAAGGGCTTTTCGTGCCTGTCTCGATCTCGGACATCAAGGACCTGCCGACCCTGGCTGCCCTGTTCGAGGTAGACTCAAACTATGGTCGCTGGCACGAGGCGGTCAGCGCCGCCAACGCCAAGCTGGCAATCGGTGGCCGGGCAATCCCGTTCATCGACTCGACCCAATCCCTGCCCGACTGGGCGGCGCTGGGAGTCGACCTGGTCATCGATGCCACCGGCCGGGGCACCACGCGGCCAGCGGCTCAGGCGCACATCGACCGGGGCGCCAAGCGCGTGCTGGTCAGCGCTCCCAGCAAGACCATGCAAGACTGCGACGCGGTCCTGCTGCCAGGGATCAACCTGGACCAGTTCGACGCCAACAAGCATCGCATCATCAGCATGGCCAGTTGCACGACCAATGCCCTTGCGCCGGTGATCAAGGTGTTGATCGAGAGCTTTGGCATCAAGAACGGCCTCTTTTCTACCATCCATGCCTACACCAGCACCCAGTCGCTAACCGACCAGCCCATGCGCGATCGACGTGACTCGTGGGCCGCCGCGGAGAACATCATCCCCTCCTCCTCCGGCGCTGCCAGGGCCCTCCAGTTCATCTGGCCCGACCTGAAGGTCACCGGCAAGGCCTACCGCGTGCCGGTGCGCACGGGCAGCATTGCCGAGGTCAACGTGGTAGTGAACCGGGCGACCACGGTCGACGAGGTCAAGGAAGCGTTCCGCAAGGCGGCAGCAACGCCGCAGCTCAAGGGCGTGATGGGCGTGTTGGAGGAAGAGTGGGCCTCCTCGCGCATTGTCGGCGACCTGCACTCGTCGATCATCGACCTGCCGCTGATCCAGGTCCTAGACGGCACCCTGGTCTCGGTTGCCGCCTGGTACGACAACGAGATGGGCTACTCGGCCCGCCTGGCCGAAACGGCCGCACGACTGGCCGGGTAGAGCGGGGAATCGTCATTCCCCATCCTTAGCCCCGCCAAGGTGCCCAGGTGCTGTATGGGCTTTTGCCCACCCCCGCCAGCCCTAGGCACCTTTTTGCTGCCCAGCGGGCGGTTGTTCCACCAGGGCTGGCCCAGGCTGCTGCCTGGGCACAGAGCGTTCAGGCATACCGCCCATACTTGCGCCCTGCTTCGACGAAGGCCAGATAGTTGGCCTCCATGCGCGGGCTCAGGCTCGTGATCGGCGGAGCCGTCTGCGTGAGGATGAATCCCCCATCAGGCGCCGCCGCCTCAATGGCAGCCCGACACTTGGCTTCCATCTCTTCGGGCGTGCACTTGTCCATGTCATCGAACTCGATGTTCCCCACCAGGCACACCTGCCGCCCATAGTTGGCCTTGAACTCGGCCAGAGGGATGTCGCCCTGCGGAGGGGGCTCGATCGGCTCCACGGCGTGCGGCCCGATCTCCATGATCCCATCGATCACGTCGCGCATCTTGCCGTGGCAATGGAGCTGCACGTAACAGTCCGGATAGCCTTTGATCAGATCGCAGATTGGCTTGTCGTACCGGACCACATAGCCGTCAAAGTAGCGAGGGTGCATCAGCGGCACGGTGGCATACTCGCACCCCCCAAAGCGAATCACCACCGGCCCGATTCCGGCGTCCAGGAGCGTCTGGTAGGCGCGGTACATCCTGGCGTGGAACATGTCCAGCAGTTGAGCAAACAGGTTGGGACACGTCACGGCGAGAATGGCCCCGAACTCAAAGGTGGTAAAACCCAAGACCACCATCAGCGGGTCGATAAAGGTGATGTGCATCACCCCGCGCTCCCCCATCTCATCCATGGCCTGGCGATAGTCGGACAGGTCCAGACCGCACGGCTCATCAGGCAGAGACAGCAGCGCCTCGGCATCCGCCTCGGCTTTGACATAAGGTTCCAGCTTCCAGGAGGTAGCCACCCCATCGTCGATACGGGTGAGCGAGGTCAGGGTCCCTCTCCCGGTCTCGATCCAGCTTCGCACCAACCTGGTGCTACCCTCCCGCTTGACCTCCTGCCTGAACCCGACCGCCCGCGGATCACTGCCGCAAAAGCCGGTGTCCACGTTGTAGCGGTAAAAGATGTCCGTGCTTGCCGCTGCAGCCGTCACGACGCGGCAAAAGCTCGGATCCTGATTCACCCAGTCCCGCTGGTTCAACGGGTTGATGCCAAAGGTAACCACCGGCACACGATCCGGGACTTGGCGGCGAAAGGCAGCCAGGATCCGCTCCTTCGAAGTCATCTCGTCATCCTTCATCGCTCGTCTCCTGGGAAAGCTGGAAGGCTGGAAGACTGGTCCTATCAACCCTCCAATCTTGCAGCCTTCCAACCTTCCGACTATCCTGCTCCGATCGCCGACTGGTACATCGTCAGGATGTTCTCCAACGGCGTATCCGGCTGGACATTGTGCGTGGGGGCCAGGATGTACCCACCGGCCTGGCCCAACACCGCGATGTGATGCTCTACTTCCCGACGCACGTCATCGGCGCTGCCAAAGGGCAGGGTAGTCTGGGTATCGACGGCCCCGTGGAAGCTTAGCCGGTGGCCGAACTCGGCTTTCAGTTCATCCGGGTTCATCCCTGTAGCCTGCGTCTGCACCGGATCCAACACGTCCACCCCCACCTGGATCAGATCTGGGATGAGCTGACGCACGCTGCCGCACGAGTGGAGCATGAACTTGGCTCCGTAGCGGTGTGCGACGTCGACGATCCGTTTCAGATTGGGAGCGACGAACTGCCGCCACAACAGCGGGCTCATCAACGGCCCTTTCTGCCAACCATAGTCGTCGGTCACGTAGAGGATGTCGATCTTGCCCTGTCCAGCCTCCAGGAAACGGCTATAGTAGGCCTCGTGGAAGTCGGTCAGCTTGCCCATCAGGGTCACGGCCATGTCGGGCTGCAACATCATGTCCATCAGCACCTTGTCCATCGGCCGCAGCCAGGTGACCCGCTGGAACACGCCCGGTCCGTGGACCACAATGGCATAGTCCTGCCGCCGCTCGCAGGCCTCCGGCAGGCCTGAGAAATCGAACCAGTCTGCCCTGGGCCAGCGGTGGGCCTCGATCTCCTCAGGCGTCTGGGCGTTGTCCAGGACAAACTCAGCTACCTCGGCATAGGTGCCGGCCTCATAGTGCACATCCTTCAGGCGGATGCCATAGACGTCCTCCCAGCTCCCGTCCGGATACCGGGGTAGCGCCGGGCCTACATACTGGCCATGGACGCTGCGCAGGTCCACGTGCAGGCGGCACAGGATCTCTTCCTGGTCCGACGTGCGAAAATGCGCTTCGAGCGTCTGCCACACCTCAGGTGTGGCCGAAAAGTCCAGCGGGACCCGGTCCGGCTGACAGTGGGCAAGGGCCGTCAGCACCCTCTCTCTTGCGTTCATGTCGCTCCCTCACCATACAAGGGTTCAGGTGCCGGACCACAGGGATCCTGCACCTGAACGCTCAGACCCGAGAGATGAGACCTTCGAGGTCTGACAGACCTCGAAGGTCTCGTGTTCGTGGTTACTGCTTGTAGTAAAAGAGCTCTGAAGCATAGTAGGCCGCGATGGCGAACCCGTCGTGCGCGATGTTGCTCATATTCTTGTTGACCACCAGTGGAGCCTTGACCTTGATCGCCGTGGGCATGGCAAACAACTGCTCGCGCAAGATGCCCAGGTACTCGTCAATGGCCTTTTGTCGCTCCACGCTATCCGGGGCCACAGCCACCGACTTGTTCACCAGCTCAAAGAATCGCTTGGCCGGCTCCGGCGGCTCCTCGCCCTGTGCACCACCGGTAATTAGCCACTGATTCCACCCGCTTCCCCAACCAACGTCGGGTGTCAACCCCCAGATCTGCCACCACATGGTCAGCGTGGCGTTCCAGATCACGTTGGCCTTGAGCTCGTTCGCCGCCCTGCGCTGTCCCAGCAATCCACCGTCGATCACCTTCATGCTCGTCTTGAGGTTGATCGCATTCCAGTACTCGACGATCAGCTCGGTCGCCGGCACAATGTCATCCGCATCCATGGCCACCTCAAAGGGGACCTCAAAGACCTTGCCATCAGGCCCCAGGCGCCACCCGTCGGCATCCTTCTTGTCCAGGCCCATCTCGTCCAGGAGCTTTTTGGCCTTTTCCGGGTCATACTCGGCCGGTACCTGGGTGGGCAACTCGGCATAGCCATAGTAGACGATCTCAATGACCTCCTTGCGGTTGATGGCCACGTTCACCGCCTGGCGGAAGCGGAGGTCGCCGGTCACCTGGCGCCACACCGGGTCCTTGTTCGAGTAGTTGAGGATGACGTTGGTGGGAGTGTTGTGCACGCCCAGGAGGACCGTCTTGTACCCGCCCTTGGCCTCGTTCTCTTTGAGCAGGCTCAGGTTCTTGAGGCTGATGCCGCCAGCGCCGTAGGACATGAAATCAGCCTCGCCGGCCAGCACCTTCAGGCCGATCACCTCCACGTCCTGGACGACCTCAGAGCGGAGCTTGTCGATGTAGGGAAGCTGGTTCCCCTCCGCGTCCACCTTCCAATAGTAGGGGTTGCGCTCATAGCTCAGCGCGGTGACGGCTGCGGTGACCATCTTCCAGGCATAGAGAACAGGGAAACCAACGGCCAGGGGGCTGGTTAGCTCGCCACCCGTGATGTCCACCTGGTTGAACAGGGTCCACCATTCCCCCTTGGCCAATCCAGATTTCTGGATCTGCGGCTCCAGGTCCTCCAGCTTGACGTACTTGGGGTGGTACTTGGACATGAAATGCTTGGGCTTGAGCAGCTCAGTATTGCCGCGCCAACCGACCAGGGCCAGGTTGGTGACGAAACCGCCATACGGCTCAGCAAAGGTGATCTTGACCGTGTAGGTGTCGATCACCTCCATCTTCATGGGGTCGCCTTTAGCCTTGTTGGCGGCGCGGATCCACTGCGGGAACCGGGGGGTGACCTTGTCGTTCAGCAACACGTCTTCGTAGGTAAACTTGAAATCGTCGCTGGTCACCGGCGTGCCATCGGACCACTTGAGTCCCTCACGCATGTAAAAGGTGAACGTCTTGCCCTCGTCCGCGACCTTGAACTCTTTGATCACGTTCGCCCAAAAGATGCCTGGCTCCTCCACGCCAACCCCCGGTGCGTTGATCAGCGGCTCATTGTTGGAGATGAACAACAACGAGTTGCTGTTGGGGTTGGGCTGGAGCGTTCTCATAGTCCCGCCGAACTGGCCAATTTCCAAATCGATGCTGGCCTTTGGCAGCTCCACGCCCGTGCGGGCTACCTTGGGAGACACCGGCATGCGGTCCTCCAACGACGGAAGCTTGCCGGCTTTCACCAAATCCTGGAACATCGGAGACTGGCGATCCGAAACCTTCGCCACCTCGACTGTTCTCTCAACGACCTTGGTAACCTCTTTGGCGACCTCCACGGTCTCTTTGACCACCTTGGTCACTTCCTTCTCGACGACCTTGGTCACCTCCTTGGGGACCTCAACGGTCTCTTTCACGATCACCGTCTGAGGCTGGCAGGCAACTGCTGCAGCCCCAGCCGCAGCCAACGCTGAGAGGCGCAAAAAGTCTCTACGAGCAAGCTTGTTCCGTTGCATCGAATCCTCTCCTCTCTCACTGTCAGAAGGTCAGTACCCAGACCGGTCCACACCATCCGAAGGGCCAACCAGCGATTATACTTCACTTCCCGAGGGAGAGCAAAACCTCACACTTTGACGGGCCGGAAGACTTGTGGTACACTTCTACAGCAATCCCATTGCCTGTTCTCGGCCCGCTGCGCTGCAGCCTGTCACCCCACATCTCCGCCACACCGATGCCAAGAGATCGCGGCGTGCCTTGGCGGGTCACAGCACAATCTGAGGTACATCCGCAGACCCACACCAGTACCTGTAGGAGGAAACATGCCAGCGAAACGAAAACCCAACATCGTGCTCCTGGGGATCGATTCCCTGCGAGCAGACCACATGAGCTGCTATGGCTACCCCCGTCTCACCACCCCGCACATGGATCGGTTCGCCCAGGGAGGCACGCTGTTCGAGCGCACCTACAGCGCCTACATCCCCACCACTCCGGGATACGGCTCCATGCTGACCGGAATGGACCTATTCACCACCCAGGTAGTGGCCTTGCGGCACCAGGGACCGCTCCGTCCCGAGGTGCGCACCCTGCCCGAGATGCTGCGCGATGTGGGCTACAACACCACTTGCGTCGGTTTCGAGGGCAACCCTGCCTCGCGCGGCTTTGACACCTACATCCAGTTCCCCGGCTGGGGAAGCTGGGTCGAGGGCCGCAGCCCCAAGGCGCAGAACCTCAACGACGTGGCCATCCCCGAGCTGGGTCGCCTGGTCAAGGAGCGCAAGCCCTTTTTCCTGTTCTTGCGGCACATGGACCCTCACGCGCCGTACCTGCCGCCACAGCCCTTCGAGCGCATGTTCTATCACGGCAACGAGTGCGACCCAAACAACAAGTCCATGGACCCGGTGATGTCCTTCAAGCCGTTCTGCGACTTTTTCGCCAGTTGGATGCCGCCCGGCATCACCGACAAGGACTATGTTATCGCCCAGTACGATGGCGAAGCCGCCTACATGGATGCCTGCATCCAGACCATCTTTGCCGCCATCGAATCATACGGCACTCTCGACGAGACCATCGTGGTCATCAACTCCGACCACGGCGAGACACTGTACGACCACGACTGCTATTTCGACCATCACGGCATCTATGACAATGTCTTGCATGTGCCGCTGATCATCCGCTACCCGCCCAAGGTGCCCGCCGGCAAGCGCGTCGCCGGGTTCAACCGGCACCAGGACCTGGTCCCGACGCTGTTCGAGCTGGCCGGGATCAAGGCGGAAGGGCTGGCCTTCCCCGCTGGCGGCTCTTTCGACGGCCAGAGCCTGATGCCGTTGATCCGTGGCGAGGTGGCCTCGTACGACAGCGAGTTCTATATCAGTGAGTGCACCTGGATGCGCAAGCACGGCTGGCGCACGCCCGAGTGGAAGCTGATCGTGGCCCTGGAGCCCGATTTCCATTTCAAGCCGCCGGTTGAGCTATACAACCTGGTCGAGGACCCCGATGAGAACGTCAACCTGGCCAAGACCTACCCCGACGTCGTGGCCCTGCTCAAGGGGCGCATGGAAGCGTGGATCGCCCGGCGCGAGCGAGAGACCGGCCTGCCCAACCCGATCATGAACCAGGGTGACTGGCACGGGCACGCCGGCGTCGGCGCGTTCAAGAGTTCCCAGCAGGCGTACGACACCCTGCACATCGGCGACGTGGGCGCGGCCATCCGTTTGCAGGCCAAGTCCAGGGAAGAGCAGCCGCCGACGGCGAAGAACCAGTAAAGCGGACAGGATTCACAGGATTTTCAGGACAAAGGAAGGAGCAATGACATGGCACTACAAGTAGCGATCGTCGGCGTGGGAAACATCGGCAATCGCCATGCCCAGGTGTACACCAAGCACCCGCAGGCCAGGCTTGTCGCCGTCTGTGACATCATCAAGGAAAGGGCCGACCTGGCAGCCGAACGATACGACACGCGGGCATTCTATTCGGTCCAAGACATGTTGGCCAGCGACATCCAGATCGACGCCGTCAGCGTGTGCTCCGCCGGGGTGGAGAACGGCGGAGACCACTACCGGCCGACCATGGAGCTGCTGGAAGCCGGTCTCCCCGTGCTGGGCGAAAAGCCGATCTCGAACGAGATCGACAAAGCCAGGGAGATGGTCGCCCTGGCCAAGAAAAAGGGCGTGCGATACGGCATCGACCTGAACCACCGGTTCACCCCTGCCACGTGGCAGGCCAAGGAGTGGGTGGCTCAGGGCAAGCTGGGCGAGATCAACATCATCAACATGACCATGTGGATCAACAACCCCAACGAGACCTCACCCTGGTTCCACATACGCGCTCTGCACCCGCACTCGATCGACGTCATGCGCTACTTTGGCGGCGACGTGGCGCAAGTGCAGGCCTTTTTCAAAAAGGCCCCGCGCAAGGACGGCCCCGACGGCCGCCGCGTCTGCTGGTCGAACGTGCAGGTGAACATGCTGTTCACGAACGGCATCGTTGGCCACCTCACCGGCAGCTATGACGCCACCGGCCCGGGCGGCAGCTATGGCCTGGAGACCCTGGAGGTCGTCGGCATGGACGCCCGGTTTGTCCTGGTGGATGCCTGCGAGCACCTGACCTTCTACCCACGCCGCAGCCGCGAGACGGTCACCTACGACTATATCGGTGGCATGATGAGCTTTAACGAGACCTTTGACAGCCGCATCAACAGATGGGTCGAGCAGAACCTGCAACAGGTCCCGCCGGAGCAGATCGAAGGCTCGGGGGAAGAGGCCTTAAAGGCGCAATTGGTGATCGAAGCCTGCATCGAGTCCTGGCTCAAAGGGACCGTTGTCCAGGTCCCAGCAGCATAGCCACGCTCGGGTGCCTGTCACCCCCAAGGTGCCCGTCACCTGTGAGGTGACGGGCACCTGGCGAAGGAGATGCTCCATGCTTCGAGTTTGCGTGATCGGGCTGGGGGCAATCGGGAACCTCCACGCCAGCATCTACCAGGAAGACCCTCTGGCCAACCTGGTCGGCGTTTGCGACGTCCGCCGCGACCGGGCAGACGCCGCAGCCGCCCGACTGGACGTGCAGGCCTTCTACGACCTGCAAGAGATGCTGGATGCCCTTCACCCTGACATCTGCAGTGTAACCACCGGTGGATACGAGTACGGCAGCGAGCACTATTTGCCGACGATGCAGGCCCTGGAGGCTGGCTGCCACGTCCTGTGCGAAAAGCCGATCTCGAACCAGATCTCGAAAGCCGAAGAGATGGTGGCCAAGGCCAGGGAAAAGCGCCTCTGTCTGGGCGTCAACCTCAACCACCGCTTTACCCCCGCCGCCAGATTGGCCAAAAAGTGGCTAGACGAGGGCCGTCTGGGTCAGTTGTTGTTCTGCAACATGGGCATGTGGATCATGAACCCGCGCGAGAGCTCGCCCTACTTCCAGATCAAGGCGCTGCACCCGCACACGGTCAACATCATGCAGTACTTTTGCGGCCCGGTGGCATCGGTGGTTTGCTTTGCCACCAGGGCGGCCGGCCGCAAGATCTGGTCGACCGCACAGTTCCTGATGCGCTTCCAGAACGGCGCCGTCGGCACGCTCACCGGGAGCTATGACATCGAGCGGGGACATCCCATGGAGCGCTGCGAGGTCGCCGGTACCGGCGGGCGCTTTGTCATCGACGACATGTTCCGCGAGGTGACGCTCTACCCGGCAGGGAACCCGGAAAAGACGGTGTACACCAACCCGATCTTTGGCGGAATGGGCGATTTCAACGACACGTTCCGCAACCGCATCCATCGCTTCTTGGAGCAGGTAGGCGAGGGCGTCGATCCCGCCGAGATCGACGGCTCGGGCGTCGAGGGACTGGCCGCCCAAAAAGTTCTGGCGGCCGCGATCGAATCTTTGGAGACAGGAAGTGTTGTCCAGGTCAGGTGAGAAGGTGACGAGTGAAGAGTGAGAAGACACCCGTAGAGGAGGAGCCATGAAACTGGGAGCCAATTCCGTCCTGTTCGGCGGTTTCAACCTGGAGACCGCGTTCAAGTACACTGCCATGTCCGGCTATGATGGCATTGAGCTGTCAGCCATCGACGGCATGAGCGAGCACCTGATCCTCAGCCGATGGAAGGAGCAGGTGGCCGAGATCAAGGGCCTGTCCAAGGAGTATGGGTTGGAGTTGCTGGCAATGGAGCAGCCACGCCAGGACCTGGCGGTCATGGAAGCCGCATTCCAGGCCGCCGTGGAGCTCGGCATTCCCCTGATCAACTGCGGCCCCGGCGGCAAAAGCGACGACGAGGAAGCCTGGCCAAAGGTCGTCGATTCGCTGGGCAACCTGTCGCGCATGGCCGAAAAGTATGGGGTCACCTTGTGTGTCAAGGCCCACGTGGGCGGCAGCATCTACAACACACCCACTACGCTGCGCGCCATGAAAGCGATCAGCAGCCCGGCCTTTGGCATCGACATGGACCCATCGCACATCTACCGCGCCAACGAGAACCCGGTCGAGGCCATCGCCGCCGTGATCTCGCGCGTCAGGCACGTCCACATCCGCGACTGCAAGGGGCGCCAGCAGGGACCGGGCGCGCCCCACGACCAGGCCAACGGCCGCGGAGACATCGACCTGGTGGGCTATGTCCGCGTGCTGCACGAAAACCGCTATGCTGGCCCGCTCGACCTGGAGATTATCGGCACCAAGGCCCAGAGCTATACCCTGGAGCAGTGCTGTGTCATTGCTGCCGAGTCCAGGGGACACGTGCAGGCCTGCCTGCAGGCTTGTGGGGCACGATAAGCGACAAGGCCTGCGAGGTCCTGGATCTCGCAGGCCTGCCAAGCTTGCTGGAAATGCAGCGTACATTTCGCTCACGACCGAACCAGTTCCGCCTGTTCCATCCATGCAGGTTTTAGCTCGTAGTACAGCACATCGGGATCGATGTCGGCCCCGTTGTCCCAGGCGATCGTGGAGCCCTCAACCTTCAGCGAACGGAATATTGCCGGATTGCCCCGGATCGGCTCGAAGATGGGGCCGTGCAGATACGGCTCCAGATCGATCTCTCTCTTGGTACCGTCAGAGAAAGTCACCAGTACCCAGAACTCCTGCAGGAGTTCGACAGACCGGACACGCACGAGAGGGCCCAATTCAGACGTCATGTACTCCTCTCAGTCTAGCGGCTCAACTTGCACCAGAGGTAGCTGATCCCGTGCCCTGGTCCAGTTCGCCCTGAGTTCCACACGGTGGATCAACGCCCATTCGATAACCATGCTATGCGCACGGCGTGGCAGGTGACCCCGCAGAGCATCCAGCGAGTCGATAGCATAAGTTGCCTCGAACTCACCGTACTCCGCGTGGAAATGAGGCGGCAAGTGATCGTTGTGGTACATATAGACAACTATGCCAAAAAACTGACTGATACGAGGCACAGGGATCTCTCGCCTGGAGCACATCCATTACCGAAAGAGACCATGGGTCACCCAATGACACGCCCAAGGGCATCCATTGACCCTGCATTATACAGCACCTGTCCCTCAGATGCAATCCTAACCTGGGCATCATCGGCCACTCAGGACGCCCGACATTCTGAAGGACTTGGGAGTCCTGAGAACACTGCGCCTACCCGCCCATGACTTTGCTGATCTTAGCCTCCGTTGCCTGCGCCTCGTCCGCCGTCAGCACCCCGACCTGCATGTCGAAATGCACCTGCCCCTGCGCCGGCAGCGTCTTGATGTTGCCCTTGGCCTTTTCCGCCGTGTACCCTTCTGGCTCGGCGGTGGCCGGCATGTCCATGCCCAGGGCATCCTGGTCTGGCGTGCGGCAGATCCAGCGCACACCCTTGTCGAGCTGATCGGGCCGGTGCCGCACATAGTCGGCACTGCCGTCTGGGTGCACCTGCATGCAGTGTGCCCATCCCTCCGAGTCGGTGAGATAGTCAATCGTAAAGACCAGCTCCGGGTCGAACACCAGGTCGGGGGCCAGGACGTTGTGCTTTTCCGGGTGCTGGCCCAGCTCCTCCAGGAACTCGGCATACCCCGGCCCCGGATGGACGTGCGACGGGATGCTCTTGCGCACCCGCACGTGCTCGGGTGTGCACTGGGCGCTGTAAACCAGCCGCCCATTGTCCACCGGCCGGAAATTGATGTGGGCCAGGTACATCCATTCCATCGGCGTCCGCTTCAGGTTGGTGAGGGTCAGCGACATCTGCACGAGCGAGGCCCCGGCATAGAGCTTGACCAGCGGCTGGGCCGCATAGTTGGCGCCAAAGGCCACCGTATGCTGATAGCGCCCTCCCAGGCCGAGGTAAGGCCCCTGGTCGTCCTGCCCAAACACCAGGTACGCTTTCTGGTAGGGGGCGTTCGGCAGCTCGCCGTGCAGCGGATGGGTATCCTCCTTGGAAGGAACGCCCATCGCCGTCGCTCCACAGTGGATTAGGAACCCTCCGTAGGTTTCCAGGTACTGCCGCGTCGGCAGCGGCTCGGTGAACATCGACTTCATGGTCAGGGTCCGGCCGCGGAACTCGGCTGACCAGATCTGCTGCCCCTGGTAGGGCAGCAGTACCAGCTCCCCCAGCTCGTTCTTGAGTCTGAGCCCACACACGCCGCTACCAAAGCGAAAGGCCGAGGCCGACAGTGTGGCATGCTGGACCAGCGTCTTTTCCCGCTCGGTAAAGAACTCGGGCGCGAGGTAGACCGTTGCTCCTGGTATGGCCATGGGTAACCCTCCTATACACGCTTATCCCTGGTATACCTCAGCCAGGTACTCGTCATGGTTTGTCGAGATGTCAGTGTGGCCCGAACGAAAGCGCCCGGCAACAGCAATGGCTCTCCGCCGGATTTCCTCCATATCTGGGCCGCCAGCCCGCTGGAGCAGATCATCAACGCCTTGCCGGATCAGCTCGGCCACAGACGTGCCGCGCTCTGCGGCCAACGCCTTTAGTCGCCGTGCCTGCTCTTCCGTCAACTGGATCTGGGTCCGCTTCATTTGCTCGCCTCCACCCGGTCAGGATCGCTACTTTCTCTGCCACAATGATTACATTCACGCTACCATGATATCACGACCCTGGAGACCTGTCAACGGCCGTTTCGCCCCAATAAGGCGCCAACAGCACGCTCACTTTTCACCCAAACTCTGGCCCAGCGATGGCAAACATGCACGGCGCCGGAGGTGACACGGCCCTGTCGCCGGCCCGCCAGACCATACGCACAAAGGGTCGCTGTTCAGCAAAGCCCAGGCTCCGGAGCAAGGACAGGAATGCGCCCTGTCCCTCGGGCACGTCCAGAACCACGGCCCGCCCGGCCAGCCCACAGAGAGCGGCCTGACACAACAGTGCCGCATCCTCAGCGCTCTCGGCCACCAGCGGCCCGATCTGGGTGAACTGCGAGCCGCGCCTGCCCAGGCAAAAGCCAGCCACCTGGCCCTGCCGCACGCGCTGCCAGGCCAGGTCCGGAGTTCGGTCCACGAGCGCGCGGAGAAGACAGCCTCGGTCTGCGCCAAAGGCCTCTCGATCCAGAGCCACGGCCGGCTCTAGCACCTCGGACACGACCGGGCAGATGTCTGTTGGCGGGTCGGGGACAACCGGCAGGCACTGGATCGCCATCCGCATCAGGCGGCACTCCCGGCGAAAGCCCAATCGGCCGTACAGGGCTTCCCCGGCCGGGGTGGCATCCAGCTTGATCTCCTCACACCCCCGTTGGCTGGCAAGCGCCCTCTGCAGCAGGCCGGTGCCAATGCCCTGCCGACGATAGGCCGGATCGACCAGCAGCATGCCGATCCAAGAGATACGGTTCCCATAGTTGAGCGTGGTCACCGTGCCCACGACCCGGCCATCGCACACAGCCACAAAACAGCCCTGGACGTTCAGCTTGAGCAAGAGCTGCCAGTCTGCTTCCACCTGGTTCCACCCCGCCAGGCTCTTGAGCCGCATCCCGGCAGGGATGTCCTGGACCGTCATCGGCCGTGTCGTGCAGTGGGGGCGAGGCATTCCCAAGTTTGTGTTACCGGGTATTGTCGTGTGATACAATTCGATGTTATCCTTGGAGGTGCCCATCTGAGGAATGCTGGAGGAGAGTACTCCTCTCCCGCCCGTGCGCTGCGTCTTGCCCAGGTAAGCGCCCGGACTACGAGAACGCCCTCGGCGTCGAGGTACACGTCGTGGACCCCAACGCCGAGGGCATGCAGGAGCAATACAAAGGAGGAATGATGGCCTTCAGAACGGACAGACAGGCGGGTCTGCTTCCTACCGATGCGCCGTGGCCCGTCGTCTCCAGGGCGCCGGCTTACCGGGCGTACGGGTCAGCCGCGTCGCGCAGCCCATCCCCCAGGAAATTGAACATCAGCACGGTAATGATCACAAACAGGACGGGGATCATGCGCCACGGGTACTGGGCCACCGCCTGCACGCTCTGCGTGTCCTGGAGCAGCACCCCCCAACTGACCACCGGCGGCTGCAGTCCCAGGCCCAGGAAACTCAGCGAAGTCTCACCCAGGATCATGTTGGGGATGGCCATCGTCAGTTGCACGATGATATAGCTGGCAAAGGAGGGCAACAGGTGCTGCAAGATGATCCGCATGTCATTGGCCCCCACCAGCT
>Ga0315274_10003580_pt1 | contig 23073 bp, 33 predicted proteins | sample YL17G02_20_MG_FD_203700 | JGI IMG/M metagenome (GOLD analysis project Ga0315274, IMG submission 203700) | Sediment microbial communities from Yellowstone Lake, YNP, Wyoming, USA - YL17G02_20 | ecosystem: Environmental > Aquatic > Freshwater > Lake > Sediment | place: USA: Wyoming | collected...
GAGAGTGCTCTCTGTGCGGGGCTAGCCCCATTGTGCCGAGCACCGGCCTGTGTGGCCCCTGCACCTGGGGCGAGGCAAGCACCATAGACGGTGGCTGGTGGGACGACACGAGACAAGAGGCCATGTGACAGAGGCACCTGAGATAGTCCTGGTCCTGCCCGAGACCCGAGTCAGAGGGTTCAGGGCGGAAGCCTGGAGCGTTACAGAAGATAAATGGATGGCCTTGATCCAGGTCGTTTTTCGTTCACATGAATGTTGGTACTGCCGACGGTACTTCGTAATATGGGAAGTGGGATCAGCCGCACTCCTACGCTTCCCCGGTCAGAGTGCCGGAACCATCTCCTTTTCCCAAGAAGAGGAATGCCGATATACCGAAAATATGATAAATGACATGCGGAGCAGGGGGAGGGAGGGGACCGACCCCGAACTCGTGCTTGGCGATAGGCTGTCTATAATCCTCGATTCAGATGAAAGCGAAATGTCAAATCAGAACGTTTCGCTGAACTTTGATACGGAAACGACCGTGGCCAAGGTCATGGGCATGCTCCCCGATTGGGCGGGTCACAGTTTGACTGTGATCCTCTACTATGAGATACAAGTAGCAAAAACAAATCTTACTCTTCCGCATCAATCAAAAGAATAATAGGCTGATATCAAACAAGTTATGATGCACGATACAATATTATATTGACACCATAATCTGTTCTGTGATACGATTATGTCAGATAAAAAGTGGTAGCGGCGGAAGACAACGTAAGTCGAAAGGAACGGGAAAAGAAGACGCGCACCCTGGCGGTCAACCAAGTAGCGAGAGACCGGTGTGATGCCGGTTCCGACACCCGCAGCAGCGGTACGGAGTAGCAAAAGAAAGACGGGACCAGGCTCTGTGTAGTTCGGCATAAGACTCTGCCGACGAGCGGGCTTCACACAAATTCCCTGGGCTGATACTTCCGCCAATACCGAAAAAGGATAAGATGAAGAAAAAAGGTAAACATCAGAAATTTTGGGAGGAGCTTGAGGCACATAGGAAAAAGCTCCAGAACGCAGCCCAGAAACACGCGGAGGTCGCTCGGGGTCATTCAACCGGATATTTTGGGGTGCCCGGACATATAGCAAGGGGCAAGGTCCATATCATAAATAACGGGATGCTAGACCTCAAAGACAGAACGGTTTGCGGAACGGTGTTCAGCCAGCTTCACGAGTTTCAGTTCTGTGCCGCAGGCGTTTACCTCGATTATGTTGATTGTAAAAAGTGCAGAGCATGGTATGCTCGCAAGATTATGGATGATCAATGACCAGCAACCGAATGAGTAAGGAAGAAGTCGCAAGGCGGCACGCGATATACGAACGCGAGATGGCTGCTCGAAAGTTCGAACCGTGGCGTCGGCCCGAGAACATTCCGCCAGGCACACCGGTCAAGGTCCGGGTCCTGGACAAGCTCTATGACGGGGTTATGGTCAGGGATGTCGAGTGCGGGAACCTCGGCCCTATGCTCAGGATCGTGAGCGTGAAACTCGGGATCGGTTTCGAACAGTGGACTGTTGGTTGTGACAAGGTGATAGCAGAACGAAAGGATTGAGCATGGACACTACAATACTAAAAAAGCTGATCGACAAGAAAGAGATTACGGACAAAGACCTTGAAGACGCTTTGTACGAGATGTGCGAAGACCTTCACGCAAGTGAATGCCATCTCTGCCTCATGATAGAAAAGGGCCTCGTCACAGATGATGACGGCTGCAAGTTTCACAAGAACGGCAGGAAGATGTTGGCCGCTCTCAGAAAGGAATCAAAATGAATGCATATGCCAAGGTCATGAACATTCTGTCTCGGGATGAACTCGACTGGAAAATTCTGGTCTTCGAAATAGCGAAGACCCGTCCAGGAGCAGCGGTCAAGGCCGCTGCATCTCTCGGCATAACCAATCCCCCCGCATCCTGGGAGGCAGCGGCAGCGGCCTATATCAAGATCAACGAATTCATCCAAGCGGTCAAGACCGTTCGGGCGGAAACCGGGTGGGGATTGCTCGAAGCCAAGAAATGGTGTGACGACAAGAAAAAAGAGCTTGGGCTGACCGGAGAGCTTGGGCTGACCGAATAGCAAGATGAACGAAATCCAAAAAGAAACTGATGAGTCTGTAGGCCCTTGGCCGCCAATCGACCTGGTCGAAAAGCAGAAAAAGGTCGAGGAGCTTGCGGACAGAATCTGGCCCGTGATCAAGCGGCGTGTTGGGCTGCGGACCCACAAACATCGGCCCAAGATCATCCTATCGCAAAGGATGCTTCGGAGCAATGCCAATAGACGAAGGGTGAAGCTGAGCACCGGGGCATCGGACGGGGTACTGGTCCACGAACTCCTTCATTCGGCTATGATGATGGCCGGGGCCGTCCGCAGGACGAAGACCGGTCGCCACCTGCATCATACGAATCGCATGAAGCTGCTCGAACGCGACGTGTGCAACGAACTGGGGATTCCGGTGAACGGGTGGGCTGGCGGCATAAAGATTCATACCGTTCATCATTTCAGAAAAATGGAGTTGAAAGAGGCGAAGGACGCCGGGTGCCCGGAGTGTGGCGGCCAACTTGAAAAATATAGTGCAGTTCCCTCGTTCGGCACCTGTTACCAATGTAATAGGTGCGGAAGGGCGGTATGGGTATGACCGAAAAATCGATAATAATGCTATGGGGGGAGTTGTCTTCATACTCAAGAGAAGAATTGTCGCTCCTCACATTTTTCGAGACGTGTGCCGTTGACCACTCTGGGCTGGTCGATGCACGACGGATGAATGAAGATGACATTAAGATAGCAGAACGTTGGCATAAGAGCGAATTTGTACTTTTCGGCAGAGTGATGTTCGCAGATATAAAGAACCATTATGCTAATTGGTGCGAACTTAGTCCAATGGCCTGGGAAATTGCCCAAGCGGCTAGAGCGGAAAAAGCAGGGCGAATGTCCAAGAACAGAACATGGCACAAAACGTCTGAGAAGAACGAGGAGCTAAGATGATAGGCACAGAGGTAGAGGCCAGAGAGAAGCTTGAGAAAAAAAAAGAATCGAAGCCGAGCACAATGTAGTGGCCCTCTTGGATGCTGGCGAGGACAACACAGCATATCGTTGGGCTGGTATCGCCAGCGGCCTTCAAATGGCAATCAAGCTGCTGTGGGGATAAAGCCAATATTTGCCTTGACACACAAACGTCTTTATGATACGATCATGTTATGAGAACGAGGAGAAGCCCAAGAAATCAGGAGATTCTTTTTCAGCAACTATTCAAGTCTCCTGATGTCAAGAAACCTGTTGTAGTGTCTAAGGTCTGTTTCAATTGCAAGTTCTATCCTGAACATAGACGAATGAGTGGCAAATGCAAAAAGTTGCTGATAAAGGTAGAGGGGGCAGGAGTCAGAAGTTGTTTCTCGGAAAGAGGATGGAACGGAATGAGAATATTGGAAATCCTGAAAAGCGAACCGATCCGCCTGGCAGACGGTCGATGGTCGCAGGGGTACGTCGATGAAAAAGAGCTACGGCGGCTGATTGATACGGGCGTGGCAGAGGTCTACGATAATCAGGGCATGACCTTTGTCCGGGGAGTAAGATGAAAATCCATATAAAGGGCCAGGGGGATACGAGCATGGGCATCCCCGATCCGAATGTCGTCTTCATCAAAAAGGTGGGTGTAGCATGAGCCGGTACTCTCGTCAAACTTCTCGTAACCACGGATGTCAAAAGCTCGGGGATGACACCTTCATCATATCCTGGATCATAGACTACTATTATTCAGGCGACCGTCTGAGATACCCGAGAGGGTTTTCGAAGATAACCAATAGTAGCAAGGCGACAAAGTTCTGCAAGAAGCATGGCATATTGTTTCCCGAGGATATAAGATGCCAAGAGGCGTGAAACAGAAGAGGGTCGAGGGAGACTGGATGATTCGGGTCGGGAATCGGTATGTTCATGCCCTATACGGAAGACCCTCGACCATCGGCCTGCCCTCAGCCGAGTTCAAAGCAACATATGGCTCGGGGAAAGAGGGAGCAACCCCACTCCGTTTTTCTCGCTATAGAGCACAGGCAATCGCCTGTATAATGCGCTTCTGTGATATCAATGCACGAATAGAGAGGGCCAAGTGATGGACACCAAATCGAGGTTCGGGTGACGAACAACCATCCGTTCAAACCGAAGGAAAGAACGTGAGCGACGAAGTCCAAGAATATAGGTGCCCTCATTGTGGGCAAATTCTCAAGTTCGAGGGGATAGACGACGATATAGACGATGGTTATTGTACGTTCGATTTTGGTATGCTTTGCCCAAATAAAAAATGCCGCAGGCGGCTCGATGTTGAGGTAACCGTTATAAGAACATTCAAGATCGTGCCTGTTCGACCCCCGAAAAAGGAGTAGAAAGATGATCACCAAATATTGGGTTGAAATTAATTCGTTCGGGCACGTGGCGACCATCGCACGGATTGATATCGTGAAGGAAACCGAGCAAAGGGTCTACTTTGATAAGAAATCGATCAAGATCATTCTCGGACATTCCTACTACGTTCCGTCTTGGCAGTACAAAACCGGAACGAGACTCTTCGATACTCTGAAAGAGGCTTACGAAAATTGTGTTCTAACCTGGATGTCCACGATTTTCAATCACCAGGCCAAGATCAAGAATCTCGAATCGATGATCGACGACATGAGACTTCGGCTCAAGGCCCTGGGGCCGCTGGTCCCCGAACCCGAGCGAGACCCCGAGATGGGGACCGAGATCGATGCAGCACGAGAGGACAAGCAAGAAGAGAAAGGATAGCATATGAGAGCCTATTCGGTTGTGGTAGAAGAAATCAAGGCGGCGATGAACCAAGCTGACGAAAGCAGCCGGATAGCAGATCAAAAGGGGAACACAACCCTAGCCCAATACTTTTTGGGCAAATACCGGGGATACGCCGGTGCATTGACGATACTAGAGAAAAAAAGAGGGAAAGGCGTTGACGAAAAACTCAATCCGTGATACAGTGGTGTGTGTAACATAAACCAAGTAAGAGAGGAGGAGAGCAATGCGCGAAAAGCATAGCAGAAGATCAAGAGGAAGACCAAACGGTCACTTTCCGAAGGACCGCGTTATTCGGATGTTGGTCAAGACCATAAAGGCCCTTACGGAAAAGAAGAGGGCGATCAACGAACAACTCAAGACGGAAAAGAAGTCCCTCAACGTCTATCGGAAATCGATAGTCCCGAAGCGTCGGCGTGCGACGAAGAAAGTCATTCGAAGGGGACGGGCGAAGGTCACGAAAACGGCCAAGAAGTTCGACTCCTTCAGAATCGTGAAAGTGAGAAAGCCCAAGAGGGTCACGAAGAAGGCTCCGGCCAAAAAGAAGCAGAAAGAAGTCCTTCCGCTCTAGTCTCTCACAGCGGCAAGGGTCGCCTAGAGCGACCCTGGAAGTTGTGGGATGAGGTTGGGGCTTGGCAGCGGCATGTAATAGGCAGACTCCCAACGGCCAAAAACGTCTGCATTCCACACGATCAAATCGGGGTCCCGTAGGTTGTGCGTGATAGTTAATGAGAGCGACGGCGGGTAGCTTTTCCCCGTGACCCGCCCAACTACATAAAACGAACAAGGGGTTCGTTGCGTGACACTAAATCAAGTCACAGAAAGAGAGTAAGTTTAGGAAATCTGCGGTACGGCTCAACGTACTTGCGGGTCAAAGTCCTCGCCCGCACAAGCACAAGTACCTCGTAATAGAGGGAAAGTCGGCCCCCGGTCAGAGAACTCGGGCACAAGTGCGTCAAGGAACACGCGGAGTCCTTCGTGCTCAAACAGACCCGAGAGTTCGAGAAGCCGGATGAAGAAGGACGATCAATCCTTCTGGGGCGAATATTGAAACCCGGTGACTGGCCGACTCCAGCGAGGCAATAATTGAATGCAGTGTGCCGGTGAGAATCCGGCCAGATTTCCTTACAGAGAAAGGCAAGTGAAATGGGAGCTATATTCTGTTTGGTGATGATGATCCTGACCCTCATCGGAGCATCCTATATAAATCGTGGCCTCAAAACAACCATGTTCGCACCGGTCGCCAAGTGGGGGAGCAGAATCGTGTTCGTCTTCTTCCTCCTTCTGTTCGTCGGCAACTGCTTTGTGCAGATTGACTCGGGCAAGGTCGGGGTCAAAGTGTTTTTGAGCAGTGTTCGGTCGGGGTATATTCCCGAGGGATTCCACCCAAAGAATCCGTTCTACAACATAAGGCAGATTTCGATCCGGTTGCAGACGATGGAGGAGGATGCTGCGGCGAACATCGTCAACCTGTCCCAAGACCAGCTTGAAATGACGATAGACGCCACTCAGCCGTTCAAACTCCTGCCGTCTGCCGCCGCCTGGTTGTATCAGAATGTGGGAGACGACTACTACAATCAGATTCTTTTGCCTGCGGCCAGGGCATCTGTAAGAAACGCAGTGTCCAAGTACAATGCTCAGGAGCTTGTTTCCACCAAGAGAGACGAGTTCGCTGTAGAGGTCAACAATTGCATGATAAGGGCCGTAGACAGCATGTTCGCCCAATACTCCACATCGCTCCTCGAAAAGCCAGCGGTGATATTTGACTTCCCGGTGGCCCTCGTGCGGAACATCGGTCTACCCCTGAAGCTGAAGAATGCTATCGAAGCGAAGCTGGAAGCCCAACAGCAGTCTGAAGCGATGGCCTTTGTCATTACCAAAGCAAGACAAGAAGCCGATAGGAAAGAAATCGAGGCGGGCGGCATCAAGAAGTTCCAGGATATCGTGAGCCTCGGGATCAGCGAGCAATACCTAAAGTGGAAGGGGATTGAGGCAACCGAGAGGCTTGCCGAGTCCCCCAACACCAAAATCGTTATCATTGGTAATCCCAAGGACGGACTGCCCGTCATACTCGGCGGAGACAAGTAGAAATGCTCGGGTAGTTTAACGAAGAAAAACGTTCTCCCTGACGGGCGAACAACGTTCGCCAATGGGAAAGAAATATGAGGGTGCAAATCCCTCCCCGAGCTTATGAACGCGGCGTCTATCGGAGCAATCCGGTAGACGCCTCTCACCCGATAGGACGATTATGGACCCAATAGCAAAGAAAGCAATAATAACAGAACTCCTCAAACCCTGTAGTTGTATGCTTCTCAATCGAATGAAAGAGTTGTTGCGAGAGCTTGAGATAGAGGATTGTTTCGAACAACTTGAGAAATTTCACAACGATCCTCTATCTCCTCTGTTTATGCACTCCATTCCAATACCTTCGTATGTGGATTTGAGAAGAACACCTCAAGAGAAGAAGGAAGAGAAGAAGATGATTCTCTGGCAAAAATGTCCTGTTTGCGAAGGGACAGGATTGGTATCTAAACCTCCGGGGGTTGCGGGAGATATACAATTTTGGTTAAGTACATCTTCCTCACCATATACGTGCAAAAGATGTGATGGAACGGGGACGATCAAGACCCCGGAATAAGGAGCAAAGGAAAAGAATGAGGACGAGAACCGCAGCCCGATTCGTTAGGAAGCTGGATAGAGTGTTGATGGAGAGCGAGGGGATACCCGAGCCAATAGAGCGGATTTTGATGCAGGTGCTACCCACCCTGGACAAGTACGAAGAACAGACATTGAAATGGCATTTGCAATGCTGCGAATCAACGGCCAAAGCACATCGAACGATGAAAAATATGTTGGCCAATTTTCTCACCGATCTCGATGAAAGGATTTGAGCATGAGAATCGTTTGTATCATCAGCCTGCTCCTGCTCTTCGGTTGCGGGGGGATTATAACGAATACCATAAATCCACCGGTCTCCGAGATAGATGAGATGACCAGGCAGATACTTCAGATGCATCAGACTATTATCTCTGTGCAGCAAGTGTCTTCACCCGAGGCCGAAGGTTCTTTTCTTTTGACATGGAAGCCAAACCCCCTGTCTGAGGACGTTGACGGGTACAATGTCTACCGCTCGACCGGCCTAGACTCTCAATTCATCTTACTTTTCTCAGCATCGGCCACCGACACCCAGTATCAGGATACCAGTACATCCGAAAGAATAAGATACAGATACGCTTTGACCGCGTACCGCGATACTCTGGAAAGTGGCTTTTCAAATATTCTGTCCGGAGCCTGGGTGAGCGTCGGCAGTCCGACGACATCCAAGGACATGACCTATTATCGCGACAGCCTGTGGACGACCGACGATCTGCTCATCGTCCTCCACCCGACATATCATCCTTGTTCGATTGAGTGGATTAGAAATGTTGGAGGAGAATCGGTAAAGTGGATAGGATTTTATGATGTGGACCACAATCGAGTGGTTGATCTCAGTGATCTAGTTTATTATTCGGGGAATTATAACAAAACAGCTTGGGATAGTCTGGGGATAAGCAGATAGCAGAGGAGAACGAAGATGTGGGTAGGGGATAAAGTTCAATGGACAAGTCAATCACATGGCTATCACACGACAAAGATCGGGACCATCATGGCGATTGTCTCCGCAGGCAGTCGGGTGATGAACTGCGTTCCAGCAGGATATTGTTTTAGGGGCATTCCCCCTTATTCGCCACGAAACCACGAAAGCTATCTCGTGCAGGTGGGGAATAGCACCAGGCTGTATTGGCCGAGGGTGAAGAATTTGACATTGTGTGACATAGTAGGCGTGGTCAGGACTGATACAGCACGATGAGGCGGAGACAGACAAGGAAAGGCAGGTGATGTGGGGCAAGTTCGAGCAAGTCGCGATACGTCTTGGGGCGAACAAGGAATGATATGGCAGGCGGTGAGAGGCACGATAAGGTCGGGTTAGTCGAGGCATGGCAAGAATCGGCAGGCATGGACGGGCATGATGAGGTCGGGCAAAATGGGGTGTAGAGAAGTGCAATTAGGCATGGCAGGTTAGGAAAGCAATGGTGGGGACGAGTCGGGTTGGATTAGGTTAGGTAACGCAGGTATGGATAGGCGGGTTCTAGTGTAGCGCATCAATGCATGGCACAGTGGAATCTGGTATGGCAGGCAAGGACGGGCAAGTTAAGTCGCTATCTGGTCAGGTTCAGCACGGCGGTGTCCAGCAAGATAGGGCATGGCAGGCGGGGAGAGATTCGGCGTGATAGAGTTTGGCGTGTTGGAGACTAGCTTGGTATAGCAGGTGCGATAAGGTTCAGTATGGCCGAGTGCAGCATTGTTAAGTATGGCAGGCAGGGAATGACGTAGCGAGAAATGGCCGGGCCGAGTGAAGTTAGGTAAAGCAGGCAAGTCAGCACATGGTTTGGCACGTTCTGGAACAGTCTGGTCGAGTTAGGCAAGGCAGGCTAGTCTTGGCGGAATGTGGTTGGGACCGGTCGAGAGTGGCACCGCAGGCCCGGATGAGAAAGTTTAGGAGCGAATAAGCCGAGTAAGACGTGGTAAGGCAGGCAAAGATGAGCGAAGCGTGTCATGGCACAGCTTGACTGGGTGTGGTTTGGCAGGCATGTAAGAGCGAGGTCCAGCTTGGCGAGGAGAGGTCCGAACAGTTCCGATTAGGCATGGCAGGTGTGGCATAGCGAGTCATTGTGAGTTGCAGCGGGGTCAGAAGAGGCCCGGATGAGTTCGGTTTTGCAGGCTCGGTCAATTTCAGAAAGGAGGTGCTATAAAAAAATCGATTAGAGTTAGTAAATCAAAACGCAGTTCTAAAAGCAAAGCTAAAAGCAAAGCAGAGGAGAACGCAAAATGGTACGCAAGTCAGAAGAAAATGCAGCAGAACCGGTTGATGTGAATGACGGAACAGAACCGGAGATAAGAATCTCCAAGCAGATCACGATCCCGCCCCCAAACTTCCAGCACGCTTCTTTTCACATCCGTGGAACTGCTCCGCTGGTCGTTCACCGCTTCTCCGTGAAGACCAAACAGCAAATCCGGGATAAGATGGGAGCGGGCAAGACACAAGGATCGAAGAGACCGGCACGCGAACCGGTCGATTTCGACCAGCAATACGAAGATGCTCGATATAGGCACAAAGACGGATGGGATGGCTTTAATGCATCGGCCATCCGCAACGCCTGCATCTCCGCCTGCCGGACAGTCGGTTTCAAGATGACCATTGCAAAGCTCTCCATCTTCGTCGAAGCAGACGGTTACGATGCGATAGAACCGCAGATTCCGCTCGTTCGCATCATCGGAGACCCGATTGCACAGGAGGACATGGGACGGGTTGAAACTGGTCAGCCCTATATCATGGTGCGTCCTGCGTATCACAATTGGGCGGCCAACGTGAGAATCAAGTGGGACGCTGATCAGTTCACGCTGGAAGACCTCACAAACCTGCTGTCGAGAGTCGGCCAGCAGGTCGGTCTCTGTGAGGGCCGTCCCGATAGCCCGAAGAGTGCGGGTATGGGATGGGGCACTTTCGAGATCGCCGGTCAGCAAGCGATCTAACCAAATAGATAGAGCAAGGGGAGGGCAGTTGCCCTCCCCTTTGATCACAGGAGAACAACAAATGGACAAAAAAGAAAAGCAAATCAAAAATCCCCGTGTCATCGCAACAATCAAAAGTTTGCGTGACAGAAGAGGATTGATCTTGCCAAGCTCTGTTGTAGAAGCTGCTCGTTCATCAAGGTCACCGCTCCACAAATACTTCGACTGGAACGACAACAAAGCCGCTCATGAATGGAGATTGCAGCAAGCTCGATATTTGATTCGGCAATGCGTCGAGGTAATAGAGTTGGTAAAAGACAAACCGCAGGATATCCATGTCTTTGTCTCGCTGCCATCTGAACGGAACAAGAAAGGCGGCTACCGTCTCATGGTAGACGTGTTGAATGATGAAGAACGATGCGGAAAAATGCTCCAGGCGGCTCTTGATGAACTGATGAGAGTTCGAAACAAGTATGCCAATCTTAGAGAATTGGCATCCATCTTCGAGGCAATCGACCGTGTCGCAAAAAAGAAGCGAAGTCGCTAGATAATCGACACAAATGGATTGACCATCGCCACACACTTATCTGTTCGCTCTATCGGTCTCACCTTGATATAAGCATTATCCCGTATGGCATCGGACTCGGTCAGCGTGCTCGATCCGCCACCGCTCGCCCCTACCGTGTGGCAGAAATCGATTGCGAACTCGATGTGGGTGATCAGATACTTCTTGTCCGTCGTTATCCTCGGGTTGTTCGGATCGATGGAGACGAGCACCCCCTGGTCATTATAATAGCTGATCCCATTGAGCAGGGGCCTGCCCCAGAACACAAGACAACCAAACGCCGATATATCGGTCTTGTACTGCACGAAACGATTGTAGAAACCGACAGCCGTCAGCCGCTCGCCCCTACCGATCAGCCCCACACTCTTCATGATCTCGGTCACGAACCCGCTGCAATCGAAGCCCGAGGGATCGTCCCCACCCCACTTGTACCATTTGCCGACGAACGACATGGCAACTTCTCTAGCAACAGACTTTTTCAGTTCTATCAGCACAATCTACACCACCTTATTCGAAGTGTTATCCGTAATCTTCAAGAAGTTGTTAGCTCCATCGTTTTGAATTCCAACAACAAAATCGATTACGGAGTTTCCATCGATGATGTTGTTATCTCCATCTACGTCGATACCTATGCCCCCCGTTCCTTGCAAGACATTACCGACTATAGAATTGTTGTTGGCAACAACATTTATCCCCTCGCTCGTAATACCCTCCAGATTGTTCCCGTTGACCGCACACCTATCACTAACCGAGATTCCAAAGTGGGCATCTCGAATTTGATTCCCACATATCGTAAAGTCGTCTGCAACAGAGATACCGACCGCAAAAGTTGTCGCAGGATCGGTAAATCTGAGAACGTTTCCCACGATAGAACCCCCTCCTATATGAGAGAGAAACACGAATATGGGAATAACCGCACCGCCAATATTGGTACACTCATAAACATTCCCCACGATAGAGGTACTGTACATGTTCGTGCCTACATCGGACAATATCCAAGTTCTCAGTCCACCTGCTTCTCCTACCAGTCCTGTGTTGTGAGAGATAGAGACAACTTTCGCATCTCCCGTGTCGAGATGGAAGAGATTAGCACTACCAAGTCCCTGTAGAATGTTGTCCTTGATGCACAAACCAGAAGTCACATTTCCTATAGACTGAATGACCCTGACAAGATACATTTGAGCAGTATCAGTTTTGTAAAGGTTGTCCTCTATAACAAAATTAGAACCGCCTGCTATTCTAACAACCTCTCCATACAGATTTCCCCCCGCTTCAAGAGCAAAAACACAATCCTTTACCACAAAGTTGTTAAAATCTGCTACATCAATCAGATGGATTGTTCCCCCACTTGCATAGTTGACATCGAACACTATCCCTTCAAACTCAACTCCATCTGATTGAATAGAGAATGCGTTAGTGATGCCATTGCTAACAATAGAAATCGTAGACCCACGTTCTGAAACAAAGTGAATAGGCTTGTCTACGACAACAGGATTGGAAAATGTCCAGGCGCCATCCGCCAATACTAGGGTTCCACCCCCTGCTGGTAGAGAGGCGACGGCCTGCGCGAAAACCGCTTCTGTTGCCCCAACATAATCCGCATTAGCGTTTCCAATGACAGGATAGGCTCCCCCGGCGGTCGTCTCCAAGGCATTCAGCCGATAGCGAACCCGGTTGAGGTTGTTCCGCAAGGTGCTTGCCTGGGTCAGAGAGTCGTTCGTCTGGGCTTCGGTCAGATCGACACGAACCAGGTCCTGGTCCATTTCATAAAAAATTCGGCTGTCAACCAGGCTCGACAAATCGCCTGAACCATCGTCGAAGGTCACAGTCGCAAGCAAGAATTGGTCGGCGGTCAACGCGGCCTGGGTCTTGCCCGTACTCCCCGAGCTATCCATGTAAATATTCCAGCTACCAGACGGATCGCTCCCCGTATCGAAATATACGTACTTGCCGTCTATCGGGTTTATCTCATCGACCCCCAACAGCACTCCGTTGATCGAAATCCAGTTGCTTGCGGCCATAGCCGTGAACCTGATGTAATCGGTTGCCGCATTGTAAATACTGGGGATTAGCGAGCCTGTGCCGCCCGAAATGCCATTTGCGTGAGCCGAAAGCCGGTGTTCATTCGTGTCCCGGCCCGTCCCCAAACGTTCCGGGTCGATCCGAAGCTCCTCACGGCAGTTCCTGAGGGTAGTCGATAGGCTGACGGTAGGCGCACCGCCCGTCACCACGTCGCTGATACAGGCAAGAAGCACGTGGCCCACGCCGCTCGCATACGCCCCGCTCACCACGACCGATGCCCCATCTACCTCCCGAGTGTCGTCCGAGACCCCGGTAATCGGATGGGCGGTGGGGAACAGATCGACATTGGCCTGATAGATGATGACATGGCTCCCGATATCCAAGGGATCGAGACCCGTGACCAGCGTATCGTTGTCCAACACCACTCTTCGCCCAAGAGCGTCTATGGCCAATCCGGCAGAAATCTGGATATCGTTGGTCAGAGCACTGACATCGATCACCTCCAGGCCGGAGACCACCCCGTATTGATCTCCGATAAGCGAAAGAGTACGCTGCCGATCTTCCCAATCTCTCGACTCTTCGACAAAATCGAGTCCGGTTGCAAAAACATCATGTCCCTCTGGAAAAAGAGTCCTCACGACACGACCTCCCGATTGTTTACTAACTCATGTATCGTTTTGATGCTAAATTCTTCTTTCTGTCTAATCCTTATAATCTCCCATCCAGCTTTTTTAAGAATCTCATCTCTCTTCTTGTCTTTTTCGTTACCCATAGGATGCCAATATGCTCCATCATATTCAATATTGATCTTACATTCTGAGATGACTATATCGGCTTGATGACCGCAAATCCATTGTGAACTTTTGGCGGTGGGATAATATTGATGAATAAGCTCGTATAAAGCAATTTCAGCTTTAGAAACAGGTTTAGTCGCCATCCTTGCACGAAGCATATACTTTTTTCTATCTTCCAAACTCATGCCAGAAAATCTCGCAAGCGCTCTCTTGCTTCTGGCTTTTCTTTCCTCTGGCCTATTCGAAAATTCTTTTATTCTTTTTACAAGAACTTTTTTCGTTTCTGGGTTTCCGTAAAATTCTTTTATACATTTTCCAACATTTATCTTTGCTTCAGGATGTTCGCTAAAATATTTCTTTCTTCTTTCACTTTGTTTTTTTCGTTCCTCCCCACGGCTCCAAAATTCTTTCATTCTTATTCCAAATGCGTTCTTAATTTCTTCACGATTTGATATTTCCTTCATTCGTTTGCTTTTGCGTTTCTTCTGTTCATCACTTTCCTTATATCCTTTAGTAGTAGATTCTGGATGTTCAGAATAATATTTTTTCATTCTCTCACTATGCTCTTGTCTTTGTTCTGAATTCCAATGTCTTCTCATGATTCAAATCGTTCCATAATATTCTAATTCACCAGAAATAGCGTTTTCAAAAAATATATAGAATTTCTTCTGTGACGGTTTCACATCTCGCAGCGTGTCGAACAGATCGCTTCTCGACTCATCGGTAAGCACCTGGCTCCCGTTGACCTCCAAAATACCGGCCTGATGATGAACCTGCACATCTCTCGAAACGGCTCCCGATCCATCGATCCTCCCACATTCACCTATGCCCGTGATCGCACTTGAATCAGAGCCTATTACAGCTAAAATTCTGTACTCATAGTTGGTTGTGTAATTTACAGTTACATTCCCAAACACAAGAGTTTTATCAACGTTGTCCTGGGCTATTCCCAGATCAAGATTGCTCGTGTGCGGAACCAGAAAAGCACTTGTTATCCCATTGGTATACGGGGACAAGCTGCCGGATGCCGCAAGCAATTCCAGAGGGAATCGACTGAGCGTAGCATAAAGCTCGCCAGAGACCCCGGTATTCGTCCCATCTGCATCGACCTTCACCAGACCATCGATCAGCGTCTCGGCAAAATTCATCTCATATCTAAATGGGTGTACGCCCGAAGCCAGAACCTCCATCCTATTCTCGCAGGTGAGCGGGTTGGTCGTCCCATCGACCCACAGATAGGTTAGGTCATCGGCCAACACGGTTCCCGAGCCAGCAGGGACATAATTCCATCTGTCATAAAAATACATCCAGGTTTCGTCCCACTCATAATCGAGGCCCGGCGGGTTGAGCACCCGGACCCTGGGCGAGAGCGTGGGGAACCCATGAACATCCTTATACCAGGTGATGCTCGGAATCTCCTGGGTGAATACCCGACAGATGAGGTCCAAAGCCTCAAGGCTCGGTCCCAGATCGTAGGCGGCGAGCACATCGAGCAGCATACGCTGATACTCGGCTCGGGTCATCGTCTCAAGTTTCCTGGCAGATATGTATTCTCCAAAATTTCTCGTGAGGTGATCGCCGTCCGTCGTTATCGCATCGCCCTCAAGATCGGTGCCATCCTCTATCTTGCCGTCCTGTCTGGTCTGTGCCGTTTGCCGTCTAAGAACAAGTAGCTCGCTTGCATAGGCACAGAGCCAAACGTGAATATTATACGAATTCAGGTGAATGGTGTTCGAGTGATAGACTCCGTCCGACGATATAGCATAGTAGAAAGCTCTTCCGTGAGGGAGCTTATCGTAGAACACATAATTTCCATTCGCGTCTGGGACCACTACGGCAACGATCTTCGTCTCGTCCCGATAATTACGATAGATAGTGAGGCTGGTCACGGACTCGTCTCCGATATTCCCCACGAACGAAACCGTGTAATTGGTTATCCCGATAGCCGCCTCAGACGTATCATAAATGTTATCATCAACCAACCCAGATTTCAGACGCTTGAAAAGTGTGTTGTTCGCACACGGAAGACCGCCGAGTGCGGGGATCGTCGGCACGTTTATTGTGACGGGAATCGGGCTACTAGGTATGTGATTAATCACATAGGTCTCGCTCGTAATGCTGCTCGGGGCGTATCCCGTTTTCCAGGAACCCGCTCTTACCACGGCGGAAGTCGGGAGGTTGAACGGCAAACTGTAGACGAGCGAAGAGAGGTCGGGCACCGACCCATCTACAGTATAGCGGATGGTCGTGCCGGAGATCGCAGAGCTGATCGAAATGGTGAGCGAGGAGCTATAGTCTCCACCCAAAGGCGAGATGGTGGGCGGTGGCATATGGGCCAGGGTATAGATCGCTCCCATACATGAACCAACAGAATCACCAAGCACCACAGGATAGTTTGTGCCCGCCGGAGCATAGTAGACTGCCAAATCAATATGGGCATCAACCCACTCTTCTGCCCCACCCTGCCACAAGGGATCAAGATCAATATCGTTGAGCGAAGTTGGGAGCGGTGTGCCAAAATAAGAAGTTGCTATCCCATACCAATCGTTATAATCGGCAGTATAGGTTACTGCTCCAGCAATCTTGTAGAATCCAACCGAACCAACGGAATCGTTTCCGACAACGATATTGTCCCTAATCGTAAGAATATCCAACGCAAAAAGGGCGTCCATCTTTATTATTTTTCCGTTAGCCGTTCTCCCGCAATTGACAAAAGTGTTGTGATGGATGAGAAACGTTTCACCCGCACTAGCATTACGATATATGTCAATGGGATAAACGTAGTTCTCAAACAAACAATATGAGATGTTGGCCCCACAAATATCGTTCCCCCCGCTTCTCCCGATTGCCCCTACAACCGTACTCTCGTGTTTTGCAATATTCAGATAAAAATGACAATATCTCACGGTCAAATTTACAAGATCGCCCAAATGAGATTTGATAGCATAGTAAGAATAGCTTTGTTCAAAAACACAATATTCTATGATAAGGCCGGTGGTCGCATTTGGGGCGTATATCATACCATAGGAAACTGAATCGTTTCCATCGTTCTTCCCTATGAAATGAATGTTGCGAATCGTGAAATTGGTATTACCCCTTACCCCCCATATTCTGCTGTCTGTCGTCGAATAGCTTTTGCTGATGACCGGTCTGCTTGTTCCGGTATCAGTCGGATAGCGGTCAACCGTTATGTTTGTAACCCCGATAGCCCACAAGATAGACGCATTATTGATCGTAGTGTAAACAGTCCCGCTCGCCTTTATGTAAATGTTGTGAGGGCTGTTCAATGCAGTAAAATCAACCGCAGAATTAACCCCATTAACGGTAAGCTTTGCGGTCGCCGGGGTATGACCATTGTTCGCGTCATTCCCAGGGCCAGCAGGGGTATTATCAATATACCAGTCCATGTTCATTCCTCTGGAACAAACCAGCAATCGAATTTTATCTCGACGACCGGCTTCTCACGATCAACCGTAATCTGAATCTTGGTGCAGGGCATTATCTCGTTGCCTATCACCAACTGCGATTTCGCAGGACTTTCTCCAAGATAAACGACAAACGCCTTTCCCCTCAAATCGCCTGTGGTTACTATCCCCTCGATTGAACTTTTTTTCTCGATCTTTGCTTCGCTCAGCTTGTTCATCACTTCAAGCATATCATCTCCTTACAAAAAGACGACTGTCCCCAATCTAGCATATTCGTTATCCGCAATACTTATAGGATCATCATACGTCTGAACAGAATTCTTGTAAAACCTTATTCCGTTCGTCCCGGCGAGCGTGATTCTATCCACATCGCTGACCGAGGTTATGATCGAGGCTACATCGCTCCAATCTATGTCCTCACCCAATCTCTTTGCGGTCAGCCGCACGCTGTTGCTGGTCGTCCCCCCGCTGAAGAAAGCGGCGAGGTCAGATTCAATATCGTCCTCTACATCGGCCTGTGCCCTCTGCCCAAAATAGTAGACTTTTACGCTCAGGTCGATTGTCGCCATAGACCCCTGTCTAAACAGGATGTCGGCTGCCGGGACAGTGTAATCCTCATCGCTATCAAATAGTCTTTGAGCGTCGATAATAGCCTGATCAACGCGATAGGTCACGGTCAGAATCTCACCCACGACCCCCCCCGCAACCTCGACCCGCGTATAGGCTCGGGTGCTGCCCCAGACCGAGGAACTTGCGTCAAGGGTCGTGACCGAGGTCAGGAGGCCGGACGTGCTTCCATCGACGCTCGTCACCGAGTTGACCGGCTGATAGCCGAGCGTGTAGACGGTCCCCGACCCCTCGTGATAGATTCTTTCCTGAACGTATTGTATGTTCTTGCCCACCACATATATGTCGATGGCCCCCGCATAGGCCCTGGTCATAAGCGAATTCGAGGGATCGACCAAAATTGCATCTTGAAACGAAAGAGGAGAATCCTCCGAGGTCCCGAGTGCTACGTTGAGCAATCCCGATTTGGTTTGAAGGTTCCTTCCCTTCCTCACCTGTCTAACTCGGTCTATGATCGCGAGATCGGTTTCTATATCAACCCCCGACGTGAGAAGCGTCACGTTCGTGGTCGAACTCGCCTGCGTGATCTGGGGCGAAATCTGCTTCAGGCTGCCAAGCGACAGGTTGCCCACGGTCCCGCCGATGGTCGCCGTCACCACTTCTTCCACATAGTACAGGCCGTTCACAGTATCGAGAATCGGGATTTGAGCGGAACTCGCCAGGACGACAGCAATCACGCTTCCGTCGGCGGTCTTGACCGAGGTGCCGACCGGGATAGTGAGCACGTTCCCCGAGTTGTTGTCCGTCCGATAGAATCGCTGCATGTACCTGGCGGAGATCGCAGCCTTGCGTGTGACGCCGAAGACCGAAGAAAGATCACTGAGATCGGCAGAGATCAGCGTATCGACCTCGGACGAGGTCTCGAACCCCAGGGCAAGTCTCAGGTCTTCTCTATACCCATCATCGCCCAGGATCGTGGTTATCCCATCGAGACTCTTGATCGTGTTCACATAATCGAGCAGAACGTAGGCATATCTGAATTCTTGGCCGGGGGCGTCCACCACTATATCACGAATTACATGACCGGTTTGCACATCCATCGAAGAGTTGATGGTTTTTATCGATGTAGCAATCCTATCTCTAATAATTGACAGTTCGTTGGAATCGCGTATCTTGCCCATTGCATCTCCTATACAGAATGTATCTGATATTGTATTTCCACCGAATCGCCTGAATCCGTTTCCACCGCTACCTCGATAAGGATAACGGTCGGGTCTACGGCGTCTCTCTTCACCCTGCTACCGGGAAGCGTCCTGTAAATCTTTTCATCTTCGGGCGTATCCTGGGCCTGCTGAAGTTTATAGTTGTTGACCGCAAGCTCGACTGTGGCCAAGACTATCGCCTGAAGAAAATTGCTCTGAGCATAATACTGTTTGTCACCAACCAGCTTCGGAAGATTGCTCCCATACGCATTGCCCCCGACCGTCGTCTTGCCCGTCAAACAGCATTTCAAAAGCTCCATCTGAAGCTTCTGGTTGCCTTCTATCAACAACACGTGTCCCGAACTGTCGATGACCGCGTCCATCGCATTGTCCCCGAATATGGTCGGGTCCTCAGCATGTTGTAGAAGAAAATCACTCATCTTACTTTCACATCCGAAGTCAAGCTCGACGCCGTAGCCGGGATGAGCGGGGCCGCACTAATCCCGAGCACGCTCCCCCCCGAGTTTGTAAAACTGCCGGGGCCATGTATATGATTATTGAAAACATTCAACACAAAATCCTCGGTCGCCAACCCCTTGCCCCCAGGAACATCGGCCTTGAGCGAACCACTTATGTTCATGGTCATGGCCCCTGCGCCCATAGCCAGAGTAGGAGCCTGCAAGCTCAAAGAACTTGCTTTTATCGACACGCTAGGAGCTTCGACAGAGACCGTGGTATCCCCCTCGACCGTTACCCCTCCCCCGGATATTGTTATGTCCTTTCCCTCCATCACAATTTTAGCCCCATCCTCGTTCCTGATAACAATACTCTCCTGGTCCGTGATATTGATAGTCGCGTTCCCCGCCTGTATCCTGAGTACAGTCTTCTCCCCAGTCTCGCTATCCTCACTCTCCAGAGTCGTCAGACCATTGGCCAGTCCGGGATCGCCCAACACAATTCGGGCAGTGCCCCCAACCGTCTCCAAATGAATTCTACCGTGCCTATCGAAAAGCCCCCGGCCAGCAGCCTTCTGCTCCTCTTTGAGCACCCCGCTACACGCCTGGACCATGACCTCACCCGGAACCAGATCGATAAACCGTTCAAAATTGACAAGCGTCCGATAGTTGAATGGGTAGATGGCCGTGACGATGGCCACACCCAAAGGTAGCCAAGCGACCTGGCACAGGCTACCGGCGGGCGGGAACCCACCAAACCAGTATGATTGACCGCTCGGAACCGGGAGCAGACAGCGGGTTCTCACGCCTGGCGTCGATACGAGTCGCACAGTGGCCTTGCCATTGTACGCCCCGTCCTTGTCCTTTTCACACTCTTCAATGACCCCGAGATGAACCGAGTTGAAAATATTGTTCTGTCGCCTCTCGTTTAGACGAGTAACGTCCTCCAACAGTTCATCGGCCATCTCCCTGGCATTGAAAAATCCGGCAACCTGTTCGTTTTCGCTCATATTATATCAACGGATTCTCTTGGACGCTTGGTAACTCAAAATTTATTTCCTTATCCGTAGCCAACCGCCACGGAGTTCCAATCAACTGAGATGGGTGATGGACATGGGCCAGGGTGAGGCACGTACCGTGTGGTTGCTGTCCAGACCGGTTGCATGTGTTGGTAGTCCCTATGACATAGGCCAATTTCTGTTCCTCGACCAGGTACACGGTTCTGCCCATCCATATATCGGGACGCTGATTCATATCGACGGTCCCCACTATAGAACCCGAATTTATTTTGATCAGTTGCTGTAGCGCAAATCTGTTAAGAAGCTCTTTGTTGTTTGTCCCGCCGGTTATCATCGGACTCATCTCGTGTCTTCTTACCCCAAATCTCTTATTCATCTTAATAAGCTGTTCTGCTATTTCCTCGTTCAAATTTGCAGCGTTCGAGAACGAGGTGTTCCCCGTAAAGCACTCGGCATTTACAATCTCATCAGCAATATTCATCCAATCAAGAACAGCATGGGCCGTAACATAGGTAACCATCCCGTCTTCGCCATATGTATATCGACGTGTTTTAAGACCGATATCATCTATGATATAATCCCTACCATGAAACGGAACATTCGAATAGTTCTCGGTATACCTCATCCCAATTTGCTGTCCGTCAACATCGAACGTGGGCGAGGAGAGAATTACTTGCTTCGGGCCGTTTATCTCCTCATTCTCCGAATCAAATCTCGGAAGCTTGTCGTATTTCGGAGTTTGAAAAACCAGATTTCCCTTAGCATCTTCAAAAAATTCGTAGCCTACGATCTCAGCAGCATCCTGGCAAATGTTGTAGGCGTACATCGCCTTATTTTTATAAAGCTGGAAAGCGGTCTGAATAGCCTGTTGGAATACTTTGTAGTTGTTGCCCCTAGTATCAGCAATCTCCGGGTCTACAATCAGCTTCCCTATGATGCTCGCTACGCTATCGCTCTTCGTCCAACTTCTTAACGGATTGCAAGCGACATATTTTGGGCCATACCCAATATTATTTTCCAATATAGTTCCCGACCCTACCGGATATTCGTCTCCGGCCAAATGCCATAACTTCTCTTGATAAAAATAATCTCCTACCTGCTTGCCCATTGTCCCGGCGTTCGGCGTATTATAAGAATAAGCGTCTCTCGCCAAGCCTATTGTCTTTTCAATTATCTGGTCTCCATTCAAATCAGCAAGATTATTGGTCATCGACTCCCATCCGGGAGAAGTAAACTCACCCTTTCTAAAAGGCTCGCCCCTCGGGTCAATCGCCTCGGTGACAACCACCTCGCTCCGCTGGAGGATTGCGGCCATGCCCTTGCAGCCGAGGGTCAGGGTAGAAATCTGACCGGGGGAGAACACGGGCATGAGCGATGAGATGAACCCGGTGAACCCCGCAACCCACTCGTCGTTCCTATCCCTAAAATCTATCCATACTCTTTTCATCAGGTCCAGGTCAAGACTCAGGAACTCATAATTCGAATATTCCTCGGCTCGACTCCCAGGGGTGTTCCCCGATTCGACAAGAAATCCGTTGGCACTCTCCGTATAATGTTTCTTGCTCACATTCTTTTTGTCTATCCGACCCCTTTTAAGCAATCTATAGAACAGGTCTCTCCTCTCCAGATTCCTTTCACGAACCTCGGATATGAAAAGGGCTTTCGTCAGATAGTCGATGACCTCTCTCTGCCTCTGAGTCGTTTTTGAAACCTCTCTCGCCTTGCGATAGTATTTATCCTTGTTATTCGAAAGAGTGATGTTCGCACTATTTATCCTGCCAATTGCATTGGTCACAGTCACATCAAGAAAATCGGTTATCTCCAACCACTCAGGAGTATAGTCTATGCCCGGCCCCGTGACAAACGGAGGCTCGTTCTTCAATATCATTATCCTGGCCCCAGGCTTAAAACTTCGCTTCGTTGTTCTGTCCCTAAGCATTAGACTACCCCAACTATTCTCGTTCCCCCTGATCCCGCCGTTTTCAATACTCCGGTAGCCGTTCGTTTTGCTCCCTCAACATACTCCGTGTTCCCCAGAGCGTTGAGCATCGCTCTAAAGGTGAGAGTCGCAACATAATCACGGCCCATATTCCCATACGAAGCGAGCCTCTTTATGGCCTGCCCCAGTCGCTCTCCAAACATCTCGTCTGTATACGCCTCGAACGTGAGGTTGTACGCGATATCCCACGGCTTATCCGCTCGCTCTTCATAATCGAATCTGGTGGCTGTCCCGCTGTACAAAGTTGCACGATGGTCCAGCAGCATGACATCGCCATCCAACGAGTCGAAGAACTGCTCTAGCTGGACGAACGACTGCCACACGGGGCTGAGTTTCACATCCTCGATCACAGTCCCCTTGAACGCCTGCGGTAGCCAGAAATTTCCGGTGTTCCCGCTATAGGAGAGGGTGGTCAGGGCATTACCAAAATTCGCCCTCTCATATCCCGCTTGGGTCAAGACCGTAGACGTGAGTTTCGATTTTGTCACCTTCACCCGGTCCGGGTTTATACGAAAGCGATACAATCCGTCCTGATGAACAAAGCTCTTGAGGAACGTGTCTAGGTCGAACCGGTCGCCGTCCACCAGCACCTTGTTAAAAATCACTATCGTATCGCGGCCCCTTGAACTGGACAAAAGCATATTATTTACCTATT
>Ga0315274_10003581_pt1 | contig 23071 bp, 20 predicted proteins | sample YL17G02_20_MG_FD_203700 | JGI IMG/M metagenome (GOLD analysis project Ga0315274, IMG submission 203700) | Sediment microbial communities from Yellowstone Lake, YNP, Wyoming, USA - YL17G02_20 | ecosystem: Environmental > Aquatic > Freshwater > Lake > Sediment | place: USA: Wyoming | collected...
AGGATGTGTTTCTCTTGAGATTTTTTAATGAGAAGAAGCTCTTAATCTTTGAGAAATCAATAGTTGTTTCAGTTACGCTTTCCCTACCTTCTCCTTCATGAGCAGAATGCTGAGCCACAAAAAACCCCCCCACCAAAATACGTTTCACAAAAATACGTTTGGATAATTGAGGGGAGATAAAACCAATGGTTTAAATAGTTTTCTAGTTTTCCATCTCTACGCACAAAATATGATTCGGGTTCATAAAAAATATAAAGGCAGACAGATACGTCAATCATTAGAGGAGGGGAAAGTATGGAAATAATTCAAATCCTTATTGCAATATTTGCTTTGTTCGCTCTGAGCAGAGCAGTGCTGAGGTTCAAGGACAACAAGCTAACAATTAATGAGCTGGTTTTCTGGATTCTAGTCTGGATAGGAGTCATAATCGTATCATTCCTTCCAAGCATTACAGGGTTATTGTCAAGCTTCCTAGGGATTGGGCGAGGGATAGATGTAATGGTTTATGTCAGCATTATTGTGCTGTTCTACCTTATCTTCAGGCTTTATGTAAAGCTTGAAGGGATTGAAAAGGAAATTACCCTTGTTGTGAGAAAACTAGTTCTGAACCCCAGGGACAAGAAGAAAAGATGAGATTGGACAATGATTAATCCAAGAATCTGCTTTGTAAACCCGCCAGTACTCCTTAAAAGGCCGATATCTGAGATAAGTTATAACCTGACGAAGAAAGGCTACAAGACAAGCCTTCTCATCCCGAAAAAGCTTTTCAAGAAAAGAGATGCCTCGCTTCACCACAGCAGGCTGGCTGAGAATAGCAGGATATACACCTACTCAATCATTAACCTGCCTTTCATGAGCTCAGAGCAACCGATTCCAGTAACCCCCATGTTTTGCATCAGCACCCTTGAAGCCCTTAAGAATAGTGATATAATCCATATCTGGGTGCCTTATTACCTGACCAGTCTCAAAATAATCCTTGCAAAGAAATTGTTTTTCCCAAAAAAGAAGCTCATACTCACCATGGATACTGTTCCTGGCTACAGCTTTAGCATGGGAAAGTTCTGGGACCAGGCTTTCAAGGCTTACAACAAGCTGTTTGGCCGGCTATTGTTTAACACACCAGATATAATAACACTTTACGGCAAAAGCCTTTTTCCCTATGCCTTACAAGCAGGCATTCCAAAGGATAAGATAAGAGTCATACCTACAGGCATTGATATTCCTAAGTATAACCTGAAGGACATTAATAAAAACAGAATCGGTTTAAGAAAGGAATTAAACATTAGCTCTGAAAAAAAGATCGTGCTTTATGCTGGCTTATTAGTTCCAAGGAAAGGGATTGACAAGATAATAAAGGTTGCGCACAAGCTAAGAAAAGAGGATGTGATCTTCCTATTGGCAGGTGATGGGCCGAGAAGGAAGGAATATGAGGAAAGGGTCAAGGAGCTTAAATTGGAAAAAAAGGTGGTGTTCCTTGGCTGGAGAACTGATATGCACAAACTTTATCAAGCAAGCGATGTGTTACTCCTGCCAGCTGAAGGCGAAGGCTTGCCAGGAGTAGTGATGGAAGCCATGAGCTTTGGGGTTCCTTGCGTTGCAAGCAATATTCCCTGCATACCTGACCTTATCGAGAATGGGAAGAGCGGGTTTTTGTGCAACAAGGACGATATTGATGATTTTGCCAATCAGGTAAGAGCGCTTGTAAAGAACCAAGCTATGAGAAGCAAGTTAGGAAGAGAAGCCCTGCAAAAGATAAAGGGGTTTGAATGGAAAAAAGTCATGTCTGCTTATGAGGGTTTGTATAGGCTATGAAAATACTTATCTGCGCACTGTATGGAAGGAGCGGGATGCTGCACTACGCCTCTGAGCTGGCCAACTCGCTTAGCAGGAATAATGAAGTTCATGTTCTTATCCCAGATTACTCAAATACTTCGCTTTTCAATAAAAAAATAAAACTAATACGAATAAAGGCACCGCCGAAGGTAATAGAAACCATTTTGCTAAGCCTTAACCCTTTTATTTTCATCAGGGTTGTGAAGAAGATTAAGGCAATCAATCCCGGCATAATCCATTTTGTAGATAATCATCCCTGGTATTTGGTGTTTCTGCCTTTCATAAAACAATACAACCTGGTTGTTACCCAGCACGACGTGATTTCACACCCTGGAGAATTAATGCGGGGGAAAATAACTAATCATGTTAATAATGTGCTGAACAAGGTCTCAAAAAGAATAGTTGTGCATGGAAAAAAGCTAAAGGAAATGCTTGTTGCGAAAGGTTATCCTGAATCAAAGATTGTTGTGATGTATATGGGTGCATGGTCCTTTTTCTTTAAGTGGATTAAGAAAGGAATAAAACCTGATAAGAATAACATCTTATTTTTTGGCAGGATTCTGAAGTACAAAGGCCTGGACACCTTATTAAAGGCAATGCCTATGATAAAGCAGAAGATTCCAGGAATAAAGCTGACCATAGCTGGAGACGGTGACCTTAGCCCTTACAAAAAATACATTACTCCTGGAATAGAGAAAAATCTTGAAATAATAAACAAGTTCTTGGATGAAAAGGGAATTCCGCCCATATTCCAGAAAGCCTCAATAGTAATCATGCCTTATATAGAAGCATCCCAGTCAGCAATTGTACCTATGAGCTATGCCTTTAAAAAACCACTTATCTGCACTAATGTTGGCTCAATACCAGAAGTGGTTGATGATGGCAAAACAGGCATACTCATACCACCCAATAATCCGGAACTACTTGCAGAGAAAGTGGTTGAGCTGATGAAAAATGACAAGAAAAGAATTGCCCTTGGAGAGAATGGCTATAAGAAAATGAAAACCTTCTTGAACTGGGATGTGCAGAGCAAAATGTTAATTAAAGAGTACCAGAAAATTATAAGGAAAATTGTATGATGAGAAAGCAACCAATATCGCGTAAAAAATTCAACCAGTTGGTTGAAGCCTATGTATTAAAAGCCTTTCCAGAAAAGAATTCCCAATACAGAAGTATCCTGTTCCTGGAGTTGAACAAGCTAAAACAGCAAGACACCATACAGATTCCTTTCATCTTAAGGTATTATAATAAGCCTTTAAACAAAACCAGGCTGCTGGACCTTGGATGCGGTACAGGCGGAGCTACTGTTGCATGGGCATTAAAGGGTGCTGAAAGTGTTGGTTTAGACCAGCTGGAAGAAGACTTAGAGCTTGCCAGGATGAGAGGGTGTTCTGAGGGAGTAAGCCCGAAATTTATTCTTCATAAAAAGCTTGTTCTTCCTTTCAAGAAAAATGCCTTTGACATAGTAATCTGCGACCAGGTACTCGAACACACCACCAATCTTTCTAAAACTGTCAGCGAGATAAAGCAGGTGCTAAAGCAGGGAGGCATAGCTTATATTGATGTGCCTAACAGGTTTTTCCCTTTAGAGAATCATTACAGGCTCTGGTTTGTGCACTGGTTCCCTCTGGCAGTCCACAGGTTCTTTGTAAAGTTGAGCAGCAGAAAATATTTTGATTATCCTGTATTTTTCATAAGCTATTTCAGGCTTAAGAAGGAAATCATCAAAAACCAGTTCGAGATAATAGCCACCACCAGGAACTATATACGAACCCTGAAAGATTCTTCCATAAAGAACAGGGTTGCAAAGCTCTTGTCAGGAATAGGCATTCCTTTTTATCTCTACTCCCCCACCCTGCAGTTTATTGTCAGAAAAAAAAGATGATAAAAAAAGATAATATGTTGCCAAAAAGCATCTATTTCTTTCCAAACTTTTTTCTCCATTCCTGCTCATATATCCTGATTGTTTCCTTTGCAGTCTTCTCCCAGGTAAAGGTTTTGGCACGGGCTTCAGCTTTAGAAGATAATTTTTTAGCCAAAGCCTTATCATTCAATAGCCTCTCAACCTTAGATGCTATGTCCCTGGTATCATAAGGGTTGCATAATAGCGCAGCATCTCCTGCAACCTCTGGCATACAGGAAATTCTTGAAGTCACAGCAGGCACTCCTGCGCGCATAGCTTCAAGCAAGGGAAGCCCAAAGCCTTCTTCTAGTGACGGCATCAGGAAAACAGTTGCCAGGGAATAAACTGCTTTAAGCTCGTCCCTGGGCACATTATTCAGGAAGAGTATCCTGTTACGCACACCAACGTCCATTCTTTGGATTTCCTGGCTTATAAGTTCATGGTATTTTGAGGCTTTGGATGTTGTGTCAAGTTTTCCAGAGAACACAAGGGAAATGCCAGGATTTTTTCTTGCTATTATGCTGAAGGTCTTCACAATACGCAGGCTATTCCGCGTTATTTTTATGCCTCCAACATTCAGGATAAACCTTTCAGGAAGATTAAGCCTTTTTTGGGCTTTGCTGAGCATTTTTTTGTCTTTAATTCTCTTGAAAGCATCTGTAACTCCCAAGTGCGTTACTCCAATCTTCTCACTGGCTATGCCTTTAAGCTTTATTATCTGGTCTTTTGAACGATAGCTCGAGGTTATTATGAAATCATTAAACCTCAGGTGCGGAGGCTGAAGTATTCTGGTAACAATAAAAAGGTATAACTGCCCCTCTCTGAACTGCTTATTGTCCCCGGCCACATCAAATAAGGTAGTAATTCTGAGCTTGTCTTTATAGAGATTACAGGGAAGCAAGTTCATCATTCCATACCAGGAGGATTGTATAATGTCAAAGTTGTATTTGTAAAGCCTGAAATATAATGATAAAAGCCAGGAAGCTCTGCCGATAAGCGGAATCTTAAAAAAAGGCCATCTGAGCACAAGCTGCTTTGCTTTTACGTCAGGAAGAAGAACAGGAGTTACAAGGCTCACATCGCATCCTAGCTTTGACAATTCCTCTGCGATGTTCACTGCATAGTAATATGTGCCTGTGAGAAAGCCTGCATCACAGATTATTGCAACTTTGAATCTCTTTTTCATGTTAAGTAATAGTTCTTAAATTATTTTATAGTCCTTAATATTTTATGATGCTTAAATTATCTAACCATTGTCTGGCATTTCAATTTAAAAAACTTATGTAAGCAAAGTTCATTCTGAAAAATAAAGCCTGTGGTTGCTTCGTTCATAAAGTTTATAAAACGAAAATCAGTTTTGAGAATAAAGACATGCCAGCATAAAGTCAATAAAAGTGAAGCAGGGTTAGAATGCGCATAAAGGTTGATTATGAAAAAGAGAAAATAACTCTGGATTCAAGACAGATCCATTATTTAGAAGGCTACCTTAATCATTTCCTGGAGTTTGCTGAGGAATACACCAGAATTAGGTCCAGTATAAGGAAATACTTTATAGTTGATGGCATTAATTACACTGATTTAATAGCGCACATGTTTTATCAGAATGACTATTATTTTTCAAAAGCGCCTGGCTTAATCACTATTCTTAACTACTTAGACTTGCTGAACTCTCTTGATGAAAAAAGCGAATTGAAGTTAGAAATAAATGATTTCTATTACAAGACCTTTGCCAAGTGTGCAGAGCTGGTTGGTGCAAAGAAAAAATTCAAAATCAGGAAAATTAATGAGAGGTATGCTAAAAGAAGACTTGATTTTTTGTATAACAACCCGCGGACAATGAAAAATTTCTTGAGATCAAGATATTTTTTTCGGTTTATTCTGGGTAAAATAAGGAAAATACTCGGGAAACATAACAAGGAAAAGGCTGATGTATTATTCCTTAGCAATATCCGCTTTGAGAATAACAGGCCTGAGAATAATTCTATGTTTGGCAGCGTAATTGTTGAACTTAACAAGAGGAGAATAAGCAACAAAATCTTAAGGTATGAGGAACTTGAGCGATTATTCAATCTTAAGAGGTTCATTAAGAAATTTTTCTTACAAAAAGAGGCGTATCTCGGGGATTATTACTCGCTCAAACATTTCTTGAGATGCAACAAGGATTTTAAACTGCTAAGAAAAAGATGGAATGCTGTAAAGAATAATCCTGAATTTAAGAGAATATTCACTTATAAAGGGCACAATTACTATGATCTCATCAAACCTAAGCTTGGGCTTACTTTCAATGCTCTAAGCTATATTGCCTGTGACAGCAAGAACATAGCCAGAGCCATAATGGATAAAGAGAACTACGAAGTCCTGGTCTTAGATCATGAGGAAAACTTGTATGGGAAGGGGTTCATGCTTAACTCTAGGTTAGACAAGAAAAGAAAAATCCTGGCCCTATCCCATGAGCTCATCCATCTTGCCTGCGTCCACATCCATATAAGAAACAAAGAGGCTTTGAATAGGAATTCTGTGCTCTGGAGACCTCTTCCTGATGTCAAATGTGTTTGGAGCGAGTATTCAAAAAAAATACTGCTTGAGAGCTGTAATTACCCAGAGAACATTATCAGGATTACTGGCAATCCTAAGTTTGATTTTCTTTTCAAAGGAGAATATGATGCTGATAAGATCATCAAAAAATACGGATTGTCAAAAACTAAAAAAAGAGTTTTGTGCGCACCTTCACCTGTAAACCTTGGTTACTTTGACGAATTAAATGAGGTATCAAAAAAAGCAGGTAATTGTGAGTTCATAATAAAGCCACATCCTGGAGAGAGCAAGATTATGCAGATAAGAAAAAGAGTTAAGCAATTCCACAATCCAAATATGAAGTATGTTGATAATAAAGACGATATTTACCCGCTAATCCACATCTCGGATTACGTAGTGACAGACACCTCTACAGTTGCCTTTGAGGGAATGCTGGCAGATAAGCTGGTTTTCACCTGTTGGCCAGCAGCGTCCCCAATACCGCCTTTCCTAAAAGGCAACATTCAAATTAAGAGAATCCCTGATTTGGTAAAAGAACTGAGCAGATTGAGAAACAAGCAAACATTAGATAAGATTAAGGCTCAGGCTAAAAAAATCACAGAATACTACCATCATAAAAGCCCATCTGCATCAGAATTGATTGCTAAAGAAGTAGAAAAACTTCTGTGAAAAGAAGAGACGAGAGAACAGAATATCATAAACTATTTAAAAAGCCGAATACCCATAAAAAGGATAAATCGGAAATGAAAATGGTGGTTTGAATGAAGGACATTTTTAAGGATAAAGTTGTATTAATCACGGGAGGAACTGGTTTTCTCGGCAGAGCATTAGTAAAAGAAATACTAAAATATGAGCCTCACAGCATAAGAGTTTTTAGCAGAGACGAAGTGAAGCATCACCAGATTCAGGAAGAGTTTAATCATAATCCTGTCATAGGAAACCTAATAGGGGATGTTAGGGATTATCCCAGGTTAAAGAAGGCCATGGAAGGGGTTGACATTGTTATTCACGCTGCTGCCCTGAAAAGAATTGATATACTTGAATACAATGTTGAGGAAGTCATCAAAACCAACATAATGGGCACACTCAATGTAGTTAATGCTTGTTGGGAGAATAACGTCAAGACGGTCGTCTTTGTATCAAGTGATAAGGCGTGTCTGCCTGTAAATACATATGGTGCCTGCAAGTTTGTTGGTGAGAGAATTTTTATTGAAAGCAATTATAGCAAAGGCTCTAAGCCAATAAAGTATGTTTGCGTCAGATACGGCAATGTGCTTGAGAGCACAGGCTCTGTTATTCCTTTCTTTGAATCCAAAATAAAGGCTGGACAAAAAATACCTTTGACAGACCCCAGGATGACCAGGTTTATTATTTCACCCCAAGAGGCTGTTCAACTGATATTTGACGCCATAAAGTATGGAATAGGCGGCGAGGTATTTGTTCCTAAACTTCCAGCATTCAGAATAATAGATCTCATTGATATACTCAAGGAAAAACACGGAAGGGATAATGAAGTAGAGATTATAGGTGTAAGGCCTGGAGAGAAAATTCATGAATTGATGATAAACTCTGCTGAAATACCAAGAGCTTTCAAGTTCAAGAACAGGTTTGTAATAACCTCTCAAATTGAGCAATATCAAATGGTTAAAAAAGCAGAATATCGGAATGAAAAGAACAGGCTTTCTGAAAGGGCGATGAGCGAGTACAGCTCTAAAGATGTTGTTATTGGAAAAGAAGAGGTTAAAAAAATATTCAAGCGCCTCAAGCTAATCTAAATCAATTAGTTAAGATATGTTAAGATATGAATAGGAAAGTGTGAAAAGTCAAAATGGCCATCTCTTATGGAAGACAAACAATAAGTTATGAGGATAAAAAAGCCGTCATTAGGTCTCTTAAAAGCGAATTTCTAACCCAAGGCCCAAAAGTAAATGAGTTTGAGCAGGAATTTGCTAGTTATGTCGGATCCAAATATGCTGTTGCTGTCTGCAACGGCACTGCTGCACTACACATCGCGTGTTTAGCTGCTGGGCTGAAAGAAAAAGATGAACTAATAACAACCCCCATGACCTTTGCTGCTTCTGCTAATTGTGCGCTTCACTGCAGGGCAAGACCTGTATTTGCTGACATAAACCCTGCGAATGGATTGATAGATGAAACTAAGATTGAAAAGAAGATAACCAAACAGACTAAGATAATTATTCCTGTACATTACTCCGGTCTGCCTTGTGTAATGGATAAAATTAAGAAAATTGCAGATAAATACGGGCTGATCATCATAGAAGATGCCTGCCATGCTCTAGGAACGAAGTACAAAGATTCCCAGATTGGCGACTGCAGATACTCTGACATGACCATCTTCAGTTTTCATCCTGTAAAGCACATCACGACTGGTGAAGGCGGGATGATAACAACCAATTCAAAAGAGTTGTATGAAAAGCTTAAGATACTTCGAAATCATGGAATCGTAAAAGAGCCGAAAAAACTAATGAATAACAATGAGGGACCTTGGTACTATGAAATGCAAGAACTAGGACTTAATTATAGAATCACTGACTTTCAATGTGCATTGGGTATCAGTCAGTTGAAGAGATTGCACAGCTTCCTAAAAAGAAGAAGAGAAATAGCAAAAAAATATGACTATGAATTTAAAAAATGCAAAGATATTGGAATCATTAAAGAAAATGAGTTCCAGAAAAGCGCGTATCATCTATATATCCTCCGAGTTAAGGATTCAGAAACAAGGGAAGCTTTGTTTCAATATTTAAAAGAAAATGAGATCATATGTCAAGTTCATTATATCCCTGTATATTGGCATCCATATTACCAAAAGATGGGCTATGAAAAAGGCATTTGCCCTTTAGCTGAAGAGCATTACAATAAAATAATATCTCTGCCTATTTTTCCAACGTTAAAAGAGCATGAACAAAAGAAAGTCATAAAATTAGTGAAATCATTTTTAATGAAGAATCAAAAAAGGTCTTGGAGTAAGAAAAGGTGAAATGAAGCTTTCAAAAATAGTTCTTGGAACCGCACAATTCGGCCTAGATTATGGAATAAACAACAAGACAGGTCAAATATCCAAAGAGGAAGTGTTTGACATCTTGAGAGCAAGCCAGAAGAATGGGATAGACACTATTCAAACATCCTATGCCTATGGAAACAGTGAAGAGATAATAAGTGAATTTATTAAAAAAGAGAGGCCTCATCTAAAAATAATCTCAAAATTACCTCTTGAGAATGTAGAACAGTTCGTCAAAGCATCATTGGAGAAATTTAATTGCAGCGAAATATATGCTTATCTTGTTAATGAACCGAAACAAGCATCAGAAAATCCTGAATTTTGGGATAAGGTAAAAAATATCAAGAAACTGGGAAAAGTAAAAAAAATAGGTTTTTCACTTAACAGACCTGAAGAGATAGAATGGCTCTTAAAGAAAAAAATAGCTTTTGATATAGTCCAAGTGCCGTTTAGTGTTCTTGATCAAAGATTCGCAAAAATGTTTCCGTTGCTGAAAAAAGAGAATATTGAGATCCATGCCAGATCAGTATTTTTACAAGGATTAATGTTTAAAAAACCTGAAGAGCTAAAAGGAAAATTCATAAAATTAAAGGAAAAAATATCAGAGCTACAATCAATTTCCAGAGAAAAGGATGTGCCCATCTCTGCGATTTGCATGAACTTTGTTATGCTAAATAAATATGTAGATAAGATTGTTATAGGTGTTGACAGCCTTAAGAATTTAAAAGAAAACTTGAAGATACGGGTGTATCGGGATAAAGTCGATTCGGTGTATGGTAGATTGATGGGCTTAAAAGAGAATGATGAGAACGTTATTTTGCCAATTAATTGGAGTAATTAAGAGGCTAGGAAATGAGTTTTACAGCAATAATACAAGCAAGGATGGGATCGACAAGATTCCCTAGAAAAATGATAGCTCTTCTAGTGAATAAACCTCTGATAGAGCAGGTTATAGAACGAGTAAAAAAAGCAAAATTGGTTGATAAAGTGGTTTTGGCCACAAGTGAAGATAAAAAGAATGAGGTTCTTATAAAAGAAGCGAGAAAGTGCGGAATTGAATGCTTTGCTGGAAGCGAGGATGATGTTTTAGATCGTTTTTATCAATGCGCAAAGAAATTCAAATCTGAACATATTGTCAGAATCACTGGAGATTGTCCTTTAACAGACCCGGATATTATTGATGAAGTAATTATCCTTTTTAAAAACAATAATTTAGACTATGCGTCTAATGTTCTTCCTCCTACTTATCCTGATGGTCTTGACGTGGAGGTCTTCTCTTTTAATGCTCTGGAAAAAGCGTGGAAAGAAGCAAAGCTCCCATCAGAAAGAGAACACGTTACCCCATATATCTGGAAAAATCAAAACCTGTTCAAAAGGATGACACTCAAAAATAAAGAAGACTTGTCTGGAATAAGGCTAACTGTCGACAAAAAAGAAGATATGTTAGTAGTTGAAAATATCTTGAAAATTATGAAAAGCACAGGCTCGGATGATTTCAGACTGGCTGATGTTATGAAAGTCATACGGGAAAATCCCAGATTATTGGAATTAAATGAACAATTTAAAAGGAATGAAGGGTATGAAAAATCTTTGAAGGAGGACAAAATGGTAATTAATAATTTCAGTGAAAATGCAAAATGGTTGAGAGAGGCAAAAAAGATAATCCCCAGTGCAGCCCAAACCTATAGCAAAAGTTACAAATATTTTAGCGAAGGAGCAGGACCTGCTTTTTTGGAAAAAGGGGAAGGCAGCCACGTATGGGATATTGATGGGAACGAATACATTGATTTTGTTTGTGGATTAGGAGCAATAACCCTGGGCTACAATAATAAAGAAGTGAATGAAGCTATTAATGAACAACTAAAAAAAGGCATATCCTTTTCACAATCAAACATTTTAGAGATTAAACTTGCTAAAAAATTGGTTGAGATAATTCCATGTGCAGAAATGGTAAAATTTGTGAAAAACGGTTCTGACGCAACAACAGCAGCTATTAGATTGGCCAGGGCCTACACTAGCAAGGATAAAGTGGTCCTTTGCGGATATCACGGGTATCATGATTGGTCAATAGGTACTACTGAGAATGACCTTGGAGTCCCTAAGGCCGTAAAAGAACTGACACTGAAATTTAACTATAATAATATTGCATCTCTAAAGCAGGTTTTTGAAGAAAATAAGGGTTTAATAGCCGCAGTAATACTAGAACCTTGCCAGGATGCGGGACCTGAAGACAATTTTTTGGAGAAAGTCAAGGAATTAACTCATAAAAATGGCGCTGTTCTGATATTTGATGAAGTGGTTTCTGGCTTTAGAATGGGAATTGGCGGTGCTCAATCCTGTTTCAAGGTAACACCAGACCTTGCAGCTTTTGGAAAAGGCATGGGCAACGGATTGGCAATTTCTGCAGTTGTCGGAAAGAAAAAGATTATGCAGCTAATAGATGAAGGGGCATTTGTTTCTACAACATTCGGAGGAGAGACATTATCCTTGGCAGGTGCCTTAGCTACAATAAAACAATTAGAAGCTCCAAAAGCATTTGAGCATATATTCGCTATGGGCAATCTCTGGCTGGAAGAAACAAAAAAGCTAATAAAAAAGCACGGTTTGAGCAAAGTAGTCAAGATATATGGTCTTTCGCCTCATTGCGGGGTCGTTTTTAAATCCAAGGGAAATCTGACGAATCATGACCTATTCTCAGTGTATCAAGAGGCATTAATCCGAGAAGGCATATTAAGCCTGGGCGTGAATAATTTCTGTTTGGCATTAACTAAAGATGATGTTTATAAATTTGTTAAAGCAGTTGATTTGGCATTTGTAAAGATTAAAGAGACGTTACATAAAGGCAGTGTTAAGGGTATATTAAGAGGGAAGAAGTTCAGACCCGTATTCAAAAGAAATTAAAATGGAAGTATACATTATAACAGAGGGCGGCGAAAAGACAGGATTCGGGCATCTCACAAGATGCATCTCTATTTACCAAGCCTTTGAAAAGAAAGGAATAGCTGCTAAGCTTATAATCAACGGAGATAAAACAATAAATGAGTTAATAAAAAATAAAAGATATAAGCTATTTAATTGGATAAATGGAAAAGAAAAATTATTCAACATCATTAAAAAGAAAGCAGACCTGGCAGTAATTGATTCATATCTTGCGCCTAATGAATTATACAAGAAAATCTCAGAACTTGTGAAAACTGCAGTATACATTGATGACAATAATAGAATGACTTATCCAAATGGGATTGTTGTTAATGGAACAACATATGCAAAAGAATTAAATTTCAAAAAAAGAGCATGCACTACTTATTTTTTAGGTAAAAAATATGCTCTTTTCAGAAAAGAGTTCTGGAATATTCCTGTAAAGAAGATAAATAAAAGGTTGTCAACCATCTTGCTCTTATTGGGAGGGACTGATCCACGAAACTTAACCCCCGAGGTTTTAGAATATCTTAACAAAGAACATCTTAAATTAACTAAGAATGTAATCATAAACAAAGGATTCAAAAAATTGAGTGAGCTTAAGAAAATAAAAAAAAACTCACATGAGAATACAGTAAATCTAATCTTTAATCCGGATGCTAGAAGAATAAAGCAAATCATGCTTTCATCTGATATAGCAATAACCACTGGAGGTCAAACATTATATGAACTGGCCAGGATAGGAGTTCCTACCATTGTGATATCTGCAGCAGAAAACCAGATGAATAGCATTAAGAGCTGGGAAAAATCAGGGCTGGTATTTTATGCTGGAAACTGGAAAAACAAAGAATTAATGGAAAAAATCAATGAATATGTGAAAAAACTTTATTCATACGAATTAAGATATAGAAAATCTTCAAAATTAAAAAGAATATTTGACGGAAAATCAACCTTACGCTTGATAGATGAACTAATCGCTCATCACGGGAGGTATAAAAATGAAAAATGAAAATGAATACGGCCTTATTGGTAAAAATATAAGTCTCAAAGCATTAGAAGAAAAAGACCTGGATAAGATATTTGCATGGAAAAATAATTATGAACTGGCTAATCTGATTAAGACCCATCCATTGCCTGTTGCCAGATATGAGATTGAAGAATGGCTTAAGAGAAATCAATCAGATAAAAATCAAATTCTTTGGGGAATATATGACTTAAAATCTGATGAACTTTTAGGAATTGCAAGGCTCATGTTCATAGATTGGATAAGTTCAAATGCTGAATTTGGCATATTTATAGGATCCAAGAGCGGAAGAGGCAAAGGTTTAGGAAAAGAAACTACGAAAATGGTTCTAAATTTTGCATTCAATGATGCCAACTTACACAAAGTATACTTGAAAGTAACAGAATCAAACGCAAAAGCAATTGGACTTTACGAATCATGCGGCTTTGATAAAGAAGGCCTGCTAAAACATCATTTTTGGAATAATGGAAAGTATGAGAATATAGTCATGATGGGAATGCTAAAAAATGAACCTCCTCGCCCTAAAGGGCGAGGTATCATGCAAAGGAAGTAACTTTCCTTTGTTGCACAAAATTCCAAGAACCCTGAGATTCAGCGATGTAATGCTGAATGGTTTCAGCAGTCACATTTCCAACACTGCGGAAGAACTTTCCAGGACTCCAGAAATGTCCTTTACGGAAATGCTTTCGCAACCAAGGATGTTGCCTAAAAAGTTTATAGGAAGAAATTCCCTTAAACAACTGAAGAGCCTTACTAACACTCATTGTCGGAGGAATTTCAACAAACAAATGCACATGATCAGACATAACTTGAAGCTCATAAATTTCAAAACCATAACGAAGGGCAATTTCATAAAGAAATTGCTCGCAGTCCTGACGGACTAAAGCAAACTTAAAAGGATCCTTAGCATACTTCGGTCTCCAAACCAAATGGTAAGCATTTTGACCGACACCATGCCTAAAATTGTTCAAACCTTTCATTTTCGTTGCCTCCGCGCAACGAAGAATTTTATAGCTCACGCTAATATGGTTTAGAATGGTGCGTGCGCCGATTTCGTTGCGCACCACCTTTTATGATAAGAAGATTAGAAAAAACTTATGGAGGCATAGGCTACCATTGCCCTAAAGGGCAAGGTATCCTTTACATGTAATGAACACTCCAAATAAAAAATGTGCAGTAATGCAGCCAACATACCTCCCTTGGATGGGCTACTTTGATCTTATCGATCAAGTTGATAAGTTTGTTTTCCTGGATGATGTCCAGGTGGAAAAGAGTTCGTGGCAGCTGAGAAACAGGATTAAAACAGCTCAAGGAGAGTTATTCTTAGCCATCAGCAGAAAAAAGAACAAGGGCCAGGAGCTTTCTCTGATTAAGGACACTAAAATTGACGATACAGTCAATTGGAGGGAGAGACATATCAAGACAATAGAGATAGCATATAAAAAAGCAGATTTTTTTGACGAGGTGTTCCCCTTTACCAAAGCTCTCATTAAATCAGACATAACTACCCTCGGCTCGTTTAACATTAACATCATAAAGTCCATATGTGATAGAATTGGGATAAAAAAGGAATTCGTAATATCTTCCGAGATTCCAGATATCGAAGGTATAAAAGACAGAAGGGTGGTGGCCATATGCAAGGCAATCGGATGCGACACCTATCTTTCTCCTACGGGCGCTGCAGAATACATCAATAAAAATAATCCTGGCGGTGAATTCGTAAAACAGAACGTAACTCTTTTTTATCATGACTACAAACCTACAGCGTATAAACAGCTTTATGGAGAGTTTCTGCCTTACGTGAGCATTATCGATTTGCTTTTCAACGAAGGATTTAATAAAAGCCTTGAGATTGTAAGGAGCGGACGAAGAGAGAAAATCCATTATTCATCTTTTAAAAAACAAGGAGAGCTGTAACAAAAAAAATATTAATGCGAAACTTTTATATTTGATAACTATTTACAGGGAAGATAAACAAGCAACTATTTTTGACGGAAATTCGATAGAAAATGAAAAGGGAGCCTGAAATGAAAAAGAAACATGAAGTGATAAAAGACCCCGAATACGGGTATTTGAGGCTTGAGCCCATACCAACTCAAAAAGAGGTCGAGAAATATTATGCACAAGAGTTCTATTCTTCAAACTATCAGATGTTCAATGATTCCTCGCTCGAAGTGCAGAAAGAAGAGCAGGAATTCACGGATTCAAGGTGGAATGCAATATATGATACTTGTGTCAAGCATTTCGGAAAAAATAAGAACCTATCCTTGTTCGACATCGGTTTCGGGTTTGCTCAGGCATTGCTGTTTTTCAAGAAGAAAGGATTTGAGGTATCGGGGCTTGAGCCTTGTGCAGAAGGAGTAGAGTATGCGAAGTCAAAAGGCTTGGACGTTTACCAGTCAGGAATAGAGGATTTCTCAAAAATCGGGGATAAAAGATATGATGTCGTGACTTTGATAAACGTACTCGAACATCTGAGGGATCCCGTAAAGATACTTATTGAAATAAAGGAGAAGCTACTGAAAAAGAATGGGTTGCTCGTCATTGACGTCCCGAACGACTTCAATGATTTCCAGACAGTTGCAAACAAGGAGCACAACTTGAACGAATGGTGGGTTTGCCCTCCAAATCACATAAATTATTTTTCATTTGATAGTCTAAGCAAACTTTTGGCCCAATGCGGTTACAAGGTCCTGGTAAAAGAGGCATCTTTCCCTTTGGAAATATTTCTTCTTATGGGAGATGTTTACGTTGGAAACCAGAAACTGGGGAAAGTCTGCCATCAGAAACGTGTTATGTTTGAACATTTAATGAGAAAATATGGTAAAGCTGATAAACTGACAGAGTTCTATCGCTCCTTAGCTAATTTGAACCTGGGTAGACAGGCTGTTATTTATGCATCACCCATCTAAAGAATTGAGGGAAAAGTAATATGGAATTTACTGATTTGTCAAGGTATATGAAAATAAAAAAGCCAGTCATTTTGCCGTTTAATGATCTCAGAAAAATGAAACCTGTATTGTTAACACATGATCTTAAAATAGTTGAAGAGAAAGAGAATATCAAGTATGCGAAATCATTGGCTGAGAAAGGGATTGAAGTTGTACCTATTAGAAAACAACCGTTATCAAAATATTTGGATAGACAGAATTTTCCTCGAAGAGTTATTCTTGAGATGACAAGCAGATGTAATTTCCTATGCAGAATGTGCCCTCAACAGAACCTGAAAAGACCAAGAATGGACATGAATGTAAAATTATTCAAGAGAGTAGTTGATGAAATTGATAGCCATGGAATCGAAGGAGTCTGGCTGTATCATCTTGGAGAGCCATTATTGCACCAGGAATTCAAAGAGAATATCAAACACATAAACACCAAGAAAAATCTGGGGGTAATTTGGATAAGTACTAATGGACAATTGTTTAACGCTGAGAACATAAAAATTATTCTTGATTCTAATATTGACTTCATTAATTTCTCTGCTCACGCCGTAACTGAAGAAACATATAAGACTGTTGCGCCCGGTGATTTTAAAACAGTCCAGAAGAATCTTGAAGCGTTTTTCAAATTGAAAGGCACAAATAATCTTCCGAGGAAACCATTCCTGCATTTACAGATGATAGAACAAGAAACAACCAAGCACGAGGTTGATGGTTTCATAAATAAATATTACAAAAAAGCAGATGTGGTGAGTATTAATATGCTGGAATATGTAAATCTGCCCAGTAACGCTTTTGGGCTGAAGCAGAGAGTAAGAAAACCCCTCACTAGTTGCTTAAGAGTGTCGAGAAATGACTGTTTCATTATGTCAGATGGTCACGTAACACTATGTGATGCAGCTTATAATCACGAAATTGATCTCGGCAACATAAACAACAATACCTTGTATGAAATTTGGAATGGAGGAAAGCGAAAAAAGATTATCGAACTTAATGCAAAAGGCAGAATGAGCGAAAATGAATTTTGCCAGAAATGTACTGATTATGATATTTAGTTGTCGCCTTATTAAATAGGCTATTCAATTGTAAGGCGATTACATGTAATTTACCAAAATATTTAAGATAATGGAATGCGCATATGGAGATATATTCAGGTGATGAATATGGCAAAGAAACCTAAGATTCTTTTGTTATTTCCTAATCCCATTGCAACGATTCCCGGAGGATTTACTTATGTAGGGAAACGTTTCAAACGTAATAATTTTGAAGTAAAACTTCATATTAATACTTTTAAGAACTTTCGAACAATGGACCGGTTACTAAAAGAAGTTGTACGCCGATATAAACCAGATATTGTCGGATTTTCATATGCTACTTACAATATTCTAGAGGTATATCGACTCCAGAAAATGTGCAAGGCAGATGGTTATTTTGTAATCGCAGGAGGTAATCATCCTACCATTATGCCTGAGGAATGCCTGAATAACGGAGCCGACCTTGTTTTTCGCGGTGAGGCAGAACTCGGGATAGATGATTTCTGTTCATGGTTTGTTTCAGGAAAAAACCCGAAAAGGCTTAATAAGCTAAGAGGTGTAAGTTATCTGGATAAAAACGGAAAAGCAGTTCATAATGCGCTGCCGCCTAGGATAACGGACCTCGATGACATTGGCGAAATGGATTTTTCTTCTCTTAACCTGAATCAATTTCGAACTGCAGACGGTTCATTGAAAGGGCTAAATGTTATTAGCTGCGGTAGGGGGTGTCCGTTCCGTTGTTCATTTTGTTCACATAGCAACTGGTACAAATATACTTCTCGAAGTGCAGAGAGCATAATTGAAGAAATGATTCATAGGAGCAAGGAGTACGGCATAACCAACTTCTGGCTATCTGATGAAACATTCACGGTAAATAGAAACCGGATGTATGAATTCTGTAAAAAATTCCGCGAATCCAATTTACCCTTCAAGTGGATGATGGGAACAAGAGTCGATTGCGTTGATGAGGATTTATTGAGGACTATGAAAGACTCTGGCTTATCCCAAATCACCTATGGCGTAGAGAGCGCTGATGATGAGACACTTAGAAAAATAAGAAAGGGGTATACTGCAAAGAAAGCATATGATGTTGTCGTCACGACAGCTAAAGTTGGTATCCCCATGTATATTAACCTAATGACTGGATTCCCATGGGAAACGTCAGCCCACGTCCAGAATAACGTCCGATTCATTAGAAAAGTCAACAAATATGTTAATTGCTTTCAGCTTTATGGTGCCGTGGTCCCTTATCCCGATACCCCTATCTACGAAGAATATCATGAAAGGGAAGGGATTACTAACTTTTGGCTAAAGAAGAAATACCAAAACGCAGGCATGGTTATTTATCAGAACGTAATCAATCCTTACAAGGTCAGCACGTATTTTCAGCGTTACCTGTATGATGATACCTATGTTGCTGAGGATTATTTCTTTAAATTCACTCCTGAATACAAGAGAGCTGTTGCCAAAATGGGTTTACTTATTGGTTGGAAATCCATTCAGGCACAGTACCAGTCTAAGATGAAACAATATTTTAAATACGGTGTAGGATATTTTTCACATCTTTTATATAGAATAAACCCGAATATTGAAAAGAAAATAATTGGTTCGTTGGCTAAAACCAACAGGATACATGAAAACCGCCTCACAGGAAGATTCATTAAAAGATAATTCAAGATAATTCAATTAAAAAAACAAAAAAATGAAAATATGTTGTTTTCAAAGCATAATGGTATCTTGATAGTCTGCAAGGATACAGGGGCAGCAAACGCTCTATCTGTATTATTAAAAGACTGGAAAACTGTTGGAATCCCAGTAAATAGCCTATGTATCAGCCATGCTGTAAAGGTCTTCAGGAAAAGGGGCATACGACCAACAAAAGAATATCCCAATGATATAACCCGAAAGGAAATAACACTAGTATTGGATAAAATAAAACCGAAAGCTATTATGTTGGGAACAAGTCTTGACTCAGAAACTGAGAGAATCTGTTGTGTTGAGGCACGCAAACATAAAATATTTTGTATGGCTTTTGTTGATTGGTGGTCTAATTTCGGAGCACGTTTTTCAACACCAAATACGAATGACCTGGCATATCTTCCTGATGTGATCGCTGTCCCTGATGAAGATGCGCGGCTTGGGTGTATTGCAGACAGAATCCCGAGTGAATTATTACATATAACCGGTAACCCCTATTGGGATTATCTCAAAAATAAAAAGAGGGATCTGCGCCAGCTACGAAAAAATATCAGGAAGAAGCTGTATATTCATGACAAAACTATTGCTGCTGTCATATTTTCCAGTAATATCCGAAATTTAAAGCTGAACCTTGGTTATGATGAACATGATTTTTGGAAAGCCATAACCCCCTTGCCTAAATTTTCAAAAAGAGGAATTCCGATCTGCTGGATATTAAAACCACATCCCCGTGAAAATAAAGAGGAGACTCGTAATATTCTGAAGAGATATCATGTTAATCTGAAAATTGTTGATAATCTGTCTGCTCTTGAAATAACGGCTGCGGCAGATATTGTAATTGGTATGTGTTCAAGCACTTTATTTGAAGCTGCATTAATCGGTAAAAAGGTTATTTCGTTACAGCCGAATTTAAACAATAACAACCAGCAGTATCTTAGAATCTTTGACCATTTATCAATACCAAAAATAATCAAAGTAACAGAGGTCAAAAACATTTTAAATGTGTCATTTAATGACGAATTAAAGTATCCGGATTTGAATAAAATCCCCCCTCCAATATGCGATGGTACTGCAAGTTTGAATTTGGAAAAATTATTGCTTGCGGGTATGCAAAAATAAGATGAAAATCAGAAACGTTTATAAGTTGTGTGGAGATACGTATCAATATGGTCAAACCTATAAAAATAAGAAATAGGGCCGTCGGAGAAAATAACCCGGTATTTATAGTTGCGGAATTATCTGCCAACCACAATCAAAACTACGATGTTGCTGTTAAAACTATTAAAGCAGCTAAGGAAGCGGGTGCCGATGCCATCAAGCTACAAACATACACAGCAGACACAATAACTATTAACTGCGCTAATAAACATTTTCAAATTAAGCATGGTACCAAGTGGGATGGCCAGACACTTCACCAGCTATACCAAAAGGCATATACGCCGTGGGAATGGCAGCCTAAATTAAAGAAAGTGGCTGAGGAATTAAAATTACTTCTTTTTTCATCTCCCTTTGACAAAACTGCCGTGGATTTTCTCGAAGAAATGAATGTTCCTGCCTATAAAGTAGCATCTCCGGAAATAACTGATATTCCTCTTATAGAGTATATTGCATCAAAAGGAAAGCCTGTGTTTATATCTACCGGCGTAGCGACACTAAAAGATATAGAACAAGCCGTTGATGTGTGTAGAAAAAAAGGAAATAATAAAATCATTCTTTTAAAATGCACTTCTGAATACCCTACGCCAATGGAAGAGGTAAACCTGAAAACCATGCAAGACATGGCTAAGAGATTTAATGCTGTGGTTGGCATTTCTGACCATACTCTAGGCATTTCTGTTCCTATAGCCGCAGTAGCACTTGGAGCGAAAGTTATAGAAAAACATTTCATTCTGGATCGAAAAGCAGGAGGGGTGGATTCATTTTTCTCACTAGAACCGAAAGAGTTCAAAGATATGGTAACCTCTATCAGAGAGGTTGAAAAAGCGCTAGGGAAAGCAAGTTATAAATTAACAAAAGAGATGAAAAAAAGCAGAGATTTCAAACGTTCATTATTCATAACCGAAAATGTAAAAGCCGGGGAAGTTCTAACACAGCAAAATGTAAGATCAATAAGGCCTGGTTGTGGCTTACCTCCAAAATATCTCAAAGATGCACTAGGAAAAAAAGCAAAAAAATCCATTAAAAAAGGAACTCCTTTAAATTGGGGGTTAATTAAGTGAATAAAAATATCCCCGCTAAAAAATCAGACTCAAAAACTAGATAAAGATTAGATGACCTTGAAAAAGAAGATAGAAAAGGGACACTGGCTATCCTTAAGAGCAGAAATTCAAAATGAAAATATTGCTAATCAATCCTCCGCTTAGAGAACAGTATCCTCCGCAAAGTTTTCCTTACGGCCTAGGCTATGTGAGTAAGTATTTGCTGAAAGCAGGTCATCAGGTAGACGTGTTGGACATTGATACCCGTCGTTATGGCAGGGAACGCGTTCTGGAAGAACTCAAGAAGCATGATTGCGACGTTATAGGGACTGGCGGATTAGTGACAGTGTACCGCTATCTTAAGTGGCTTGTTCCTAATCTAAGAAAGATTCACCCAAACAAAAAGATTATTGTGGGCGGAAGCTTAGCCACTTCTGCTCCTGAAGACACCCTTAAAGGGCTTGATATTGACTTCATAGTGCTGGGCGAGGGAGAGAGAACCGGGCCTGAACTGGTTAATTACCTTGATAAGCAGAAGAGACCAAGAGTGGATGAGTTAAAAAAAATAAAAGGCATTGGCTTCAAGTATAAGGGCAAAATAATCATAACAGAGTCTAGAGAATTAATTGAGAACCTGGATGAAGTAGGCTCTCCCGTATGGGAGTTATTTGACACTGAAAAGCTTATCAAGAAGTATATGCACAACAACATGGAGATTTTTACTGAACGAGGCTGCCCTTTTAACTGCAATTTCTGCTACCACCAGTTTGGTTACAGACCAAGAAAGAGGTCTACTGAGAATTTTGTCAAAGAAATGAAATTTCTAAATAAAAAATATGGCGTAAAACATTTCACATTTGGAGACAACCTGACTTTCCTGAACACTAATGATGTGCTGAAATTCACAAAAGCTCTTAAGAAATACAAACTAAACATAACATATGATATTTCTATGCGTGCAAGCCTTGTGAATGAGGAAATTATCAAACTTCTTAAGAAGTCAAGCTGCATCATGATGAACTTTGGCTTTGAGTCAGGAAGCCAGAAAGTGCTGAATCTTATGAATAAGCAGACTACTGTTGAGCAAATGGACAACGCCATCCGCATACTGGAGAAATGCCAAATGCCCTATTTCGGAACCTTTATCATAGGCTATCCTGGAGAGACCAAGGAAGATATTGACAAGACCATTGAGTTCTGCAAAAGACATGGGATTCTGGCAAAACCCTTCTTTGCAACACCTTACCCAGGCACTCCTCTGTTTTATCAGATAAGGCACAAGATAAAAGACATGGACAAGTTCCTGCAAGCACTTGGGGATGCCAGGGATTTAAGCATTAATATATCTGAGTTCAGCACCAAGGAACTAATCCGTCAGAGAAGAAGAGTGGCTGAGGAGGCTGAGAAAGAATTCCTTAAGAAGCACAGGATTCTCGGATTCTTGTTCTCGCCATTAAGGTTACTGAACATAGAGGTTGGGTTTGCAGTGAACGCTTTCCTAACCACTCCTTTTCCGGTTTTTGTCAAGAGCTCTGCAAAGATAGGCTTCAATTATCTGAAAGGAAAAACCATTGTCCCCTTAACAGATGAAGGCTATGATAAAACTCGATGAACTTATGCGAGCTTATGGCTTCAAGGGATTGATTAAGCATTCAGCAGATTCATTATTGCTTTCTAAGAACGTGCATGGCAAGCCCTTTGACTTCTGAAACATTAACAACCTTAAGAACAATTACCAGCGCCAAATAAAAAAGTCCTCCTACAATCGCACAAGCAGCTGATTCTAGATAAACATTTACCATCAGCACCTCCTTCAAGGCAAAGATTAGTCCAAGCATGAGTATTCCTGCAAAAGTAATCTTGAGCCAGTTAAGCCAGGGTATTTGTACCTTGATGAAGTGCCTAAGCTTGAAAATGCACATGATTGCCACATAAAAGTAAGCAATAAGAGAGGTTAAGGCTGCACCAA
>Ga0315274_10003582_pt1 | contig 23069 bp, 24 predicted proteins | sample YL17G02_20_MG_FD_203700 | JGI IMG/M metagenome (GOLD analysis project Ga0315274, IMG submission 203700) | Sediment microbial communities from Yellowstone Lake, YNP, Wyoming, USA - YL17G02_20 | ecosystem: Environmental > Aquatic > Freshwater > Lake > Sediment | place: USA: Wyoming | collected...
ATTATTGGCGAACTCGGAGAGATCCGTTTGAATCAGTTTGGCCGGATATTTTACTTTGGCTGCAAGATGAACCGGATGCCACTTCGAAGGATCTATTCGAGCGTCTTCAGAAGCAACATCCTGATTGCTTTCCCGGCGGCCAATTACGGACTTTGCAGCGTCGCATGCTTGAGTGGCGAAAAGTCATGGCGCGAGGGCTTGTTTATGCTGGGCTGGATGCTCTAGTCGTACCCTCAGGAGTCACTCCCGTGGGTCTCGATAAGTCATTTATTCCTCGGTAACATTTCTAAATGAGGCAACGGGAACGGGAATAATAGTTGACGTTCATCATAGGATGGTTGACCGGGAGGCTGCGAACAACGCAAACCAAACGCGCGACGATAGATCAAGGAATAAATCCAGCCCTGAATCGCACTGGCAAAACACGACTTTAACAACCGGCAAATAGCTTGCTTCGAAATGCCCGCCGACGGCCATGATCCTCAGTGGCATCGTGTATTGTGGCTATACCGACCAGAATCATGTTTTAAAGTAGATCGCCTGGCCTGTGGGCAGAGGCAATAAGCTTCCCCCTTTGTCGCGAAAGAATCTATCGACTACTAACTTTGTATCTCGGTAGTTATCCGACCCATAGTCGTCAAACACGAGGCATCCGCCGTGTTCCAAGCGAGGAAAGAAGAACTCCAATGTACTCAGCGTGGCTACCGAAGCATTGAGATCGATGTGCAACCAAGAAATTTCGGCAGGATTATCGTGACTTTTAAAAGAGTCTGGGATAAAGCCTTGACAAAACACAGTTCTCGACGCGTACTTGGATAGATTTCTCTTCGTTGAATCTATTGATAGATAAGAATAGCCACCGATATTTTTTTTCTCAGAGTCTTGCAACAAATCACCCCTCATCGCTTGCCATGAGTCATACAAATAGACGCGGCTATGACCCTGGTTTAAATCATCCATTGCTCTCAGCGCGTACATAATTGTTAATCCGTCACAAACACCACATTCCACAAAATTTTTATGGGCAGAAACACCAACGCTTTTAAACACATGATGGACGGACCAGAAGATAATGAAGTGACGCCAGCTTAATTCTCTTAGCAGCGACACGATATCCATAGATTCTGCAAACTGTGAAAGGTAAAGCTGTCCACTTTGTCCAGACTTAATCACACTGTCGTTGACAATAGAAAAACTTTTTCCGAGCCCGTCTTCCATTCCAATCCATGGTGGTGTCCTGTGATAAGTCTTCATTCCCCAACCATCAAAGCTTGGAGGGGATTCGCGAAGACTGTGAGCCATTGCGAGTAAAGCTGCGCCGTAAGGCATAGAGCGAACGATTTTACTTAAAGACCTTTTTATATTACCCATGTTGCATCCTCCGGCTAACTGCGATTACAATAATGAAACTCACACATCTTTGCCAGTGTCTTTGACTACATAATATGCCTTTTCTTTGTGCCCTTGGGCCGGATCGGCATCAAGACTGGAAATGTTTTTTAGAACGACTTAACTCTCTGATGAAGCCAACTAATTCCAGCAAATCAGAAGCAGAAATCGACAGTTCACTTCGACCATATCGCCGCGCATGAACTCCAAATGGTTCATGATCGAGATAATGTAACTCGGGATAGCCCGGAAACTTTGCAAGCGCTTTATCAATCTCAGCAGTCCAATAATGTGGGCCATATGGTGAATCTATAAATAGCTGCGAGACCACCCTCTTGAGATAATTACTAAGTCTGCTTGCAAAGCGCCTCCGGTTTATTTGAATTTCTTTTGGTACATTGGTGCTTTCCGGATCAAAATGGATGGCCAGCCTCAGAATCCCAATATTGGCTTTATAGAGCCGCCAAGATAGACCGGCGCAGGTATCAGACAGCCTCATCACCCGCCCTCCAGTAATAATCTGGTCGAGTCTTTGCATATAGCCAAGCAACAACTCCAAGGCTTTAAGTAACGCACATTGAACCCCTGAATCAACGTTGTAAATCGCCCGAAAAGAACGAGTCGGGAAAACATCTTTACGACTGATGGTGATTCTTGTGGTGTCATATAGCAGAAAATGGGGTGCGAGCCCCCATCTTTGCTTTCTCCATGACGGGTGCCACTGAGTACCAACACAACCGAAATTTCCTACCTCGATTTCGGCAATGCATCGACTAATCCAATTATCTTGAATCAGAAAAAAATCGGGATCCAGCATAAGTTTATAGCGACTACTTCCAAAATTTGTCAGCAAATGAAGCATGCACCTCATATGCTGATTATCTTTAGCAAATCCGATGTCACTTAAAATGTGAACTGACGGATCATCCCTTATTGATAAGAAACTCTCCATATGGCCGGTAACCCCGATATACCAATTTATTTTTATGTCCGGGTTTTGTTGCCTTGCAAGAGAAACATTCCTACAAACAAATTTTTCATGCTCATAGGAAACAACATAAATGTCAATTGATTTATCGTTGGTCATATTACTGTCACTACCGAGAAACTTCGTGATTTCTTTGAACTACTGAATTATTTTACAAAGTATTTTTATTAACGGCTGTCTTGAATACAGAACTGATCCAATCTGAAAGCTCGTCAGGGCCACATATAATTTCGATCCCATGCGCTGCTCGATCGTCCTTCTTGATTTGTTCGCTAGGATCATAGTAAATGGATGGCTTCCCCATCTCTTTTGCTATCAAAGCCGTCGAAGTGAAGGGCATTGAAATTACAGCGGTGCATGCTGCGATTAGCGGAGAAGCTGAGGTATCCGGGTCTATCGCAATGAAATTATGTTCGTTTTTATATGTCTCGATGAATCTTCGGTACATAGGGTGTGCCGCCCTGCCAATATTGCGTTTTTGCTTCCACACAAAACCAAGATTGCGGATTGATAGTAGGTTATGGATGTCCCGTAAGAAGTTGACCGCCATTTCTGGCGTGTAGTAGTTGAAGCTGTAAGCTGATAGTCTATAGTGATAATCGCGCGCAGGAGTTACATCAAAGACAGCAATTGACTTCGAAGGGATTTCTGGTAGTGTTTCAATACCTGCCTGAAACCAAATTGATCCCACAATATTGATCTTTACGTGCTCGCCAACCGCACGCCGCACAAAATCGGCCTGGTACTCATCCCACACGAGATATTGTGGCCAGTTCATTGCCTGCCAACCCAAGGAGAGCGGGGGATATCCCTCCGGTCGCTTGAATGCCTCACAATTAGTGGAATAAAAATAGAAAGTAATCCGCGCGCCTCGTTTCTCCGCCTCATAGGTCCACAGCGGACGGTAAATCCAACCGGCGTTGTGAAACAGGTAATCCTTCGCCAATCGTTCGGGATTTTGCATGCGCGCCTGTGCAGCGAGGGCAGCCTGGTTGAGCAACAGTGCATGCCACCAGCGGCCGCGCAGAAAATCCCAGGTCGCGATCAGGATTGCCCTTAAGCTCCAGAGTGTGAAGCGAGCAATCGAGCCGATACGCGTCAATGGCGGTATGGGATCCGGAACCGGAATGACCGGCGTCCCATTCACGGCCCTGGGTTCGGCACCCATTACCCCATGGCAAAGCGTATCAATATCGGATTCCCTGCCGGCCCATTGCATATACCAGGTGATGATGTCATGACTACGGCCATCTCGGCAGGGTTGGGGAAGATTCCCTGGCGCGAGGCTATCGAAATAGACATAACGCCCTAATTGTTGTGTTGATTGCTTAAGTACCGCAATAATTCCGCTGAGAATAATCGCGGCAATTTTCAAAACACCATATGCCAGTATCATTCCAACAAAGGCTTCCCACAGCAAGGTCGTGCGAAACGAGGCAACCTTAAACCCCTGCTTTTGAATGATCTTCCGCCATTCCGGCGGGAGATAGAAAACGGCCGGTGAGCCCGGCTTACCCAAAGCATAAAGCAAGGCCCGATTCATCTTTAGGCCTGCTACGCGAGTCAAGAGATACTGCCGGCACACAACCTCAGCGTGCTCTCGGCCTTCTCCAAAGAGGAACTTTGAGAAGCGTTTCTCCTTGATGTCCAATGGCCGAATCGTCAGCCCTCGATTCACTTCGGCGATTCGACCCAGCGATTGCGATTTTTTCAGAAATCGATAACCGCGCATGATCCGCCTGAGGCGGGAGCGCCCTCGGCGTTTAATAAGTTTCGAGGAAAAATGAAAGCTCATTTCAGTTTATCAGAATTTTATGCTGTGATTGATCGTTTCAAAGTAAAACTCCAGCACATCATTTATTTTACAAATCATTGTCATAGCGCCAGGAAATACATGTTTTACGAAGTCTGCATCGGCTTCAACAAACCCACTTTTTCATAAATCCGAATCGCTCTTTGTGAAGTGGGGTCCAAAAACCGGACAGGGGGTTCAGGTGCATAAAGTCCCGCTATATCTTCAAAGGAGGTGATCAGCGAATTATAATTCCCGCCTGACGAATTAAAATTCCCGTTTCGGCGGCGGTTTTGCCCTCTAGATTAAATAGGGTCGATATGTATCGCGACAATGTCCTCTCCTCCTGGTGTCAATTTTTTTCTTCGAATCGAGATATTTCGACAGGACTTCGAACCAGAGCTCTCCATGGTGTTTCAGGCCCTCACCTACAAATTCGGCACCACTCGCCTCCATCCACTCTGGATTTTCTCGAAGCGTGTCTGTATCCGGGCCCAAGAGCGCCAGCCCGGAGTCAATCACAGCTTTTTGCGCCCGGCGGATGGGAATGTCATTCTTCGGTAGAGCTGTTTTCACGGAATTGAGCGCCACAAACCAAGGAAGGCTAGGCTGCAGCTTTCTTGTATATAAAATTGGCTCTTTCATATTATTATAGGCTGTTTCTTCGGAAATTTTATCATATTAATCCGATTCGCCTTGTTGCCAGAGGACGGCCCGGACTGCTCGCTCTTTGAGAATGGCATCAAATTGGCTAGCAAGAAATTCACTCTTGGGATTCCATTGATTTGTATTTTTCCCACCTGCGGCGATATTGATGAATGATATCGGCACAAAATATCTTTAGTATAAGAGATCGCCGCAATAGAGCCAGCAGATATTCGAAGTAATGGGGGATTTTGGCGTTGGGAGGACAAATTGATTTTTATCGAGCACCGGATATCCATATAAGTTATTCACGCTAACGAAGCCGGTTACGGAAAAGTGGGGAGGATGCTTCTGTGCAGGGCTTACGGCGTTGGATTGTCCGGCGACGATGTACACATCGCCGACACCAATGGTTATCGCTATTCCCCGTTCTCCTGTATGAACGCTTAAACAATACATCCCGATAGGAATATCCTTAATGTTATCCTCTAATCGATGTGACGAAAAGAGCACGGTATGGTCTTCCAATCGGGTTAATCGGATTTGAATGGATTCTTCACTTCCGATATTGATGTCGTGATAAAATATATCAGCCTTATAGTTTCTTCTTTGAAATATAGCATTTTCAGAAGGAGTCTCGAAATATATTCCATACTCAAAAGCTTTCTTCCATTTCATGACTTTTTTGTTGAGTTTAGCGAGTAATTGGCGAATTAGAAAATTATTTTTATATGTGGAGTCCAGTCTTAATTGCGTCTCCAGGCTCCGGCTAATATAGATTTGTTGTGTCGAATCAAAGATGCCGTCAGAGATCCTTTGCATTCCTCTAAAGATTGCCGCAGAATTTTCTGGCTACCCCATATGGTCGCAGAAGGATTGACATTTCCCGAAGGCTTGCGAGAGGAGGCACATGTTGCCGTGAGGAATAAAAAAAGACCCATGGTGATGACTGATGGCCAAGTCTTTTTCAACTTAAACATGGTCGTTAAAAGGATAAGAATTTCCTTTTTTCGCATTGTGGCGAATTCCCGCTCCGCACGGTGAATGTTGCCCCTTGATCATGATTGAAGAATACCTCCAAATAATTTGATGATACTTCTCATGCTTTTTTGCGTGTACCGAATGAGATATTCTCTAAAAACCAGTTGCTGCCCCCTTGCATCTCGGCGGAGATGCAATTGTAGCGTAATTTTCCATCATCCGAATAGTTTCCAGCATATCGGCGTACCACGCTTCACATCCTGATTTACCTTTTTACCCAATACCTCCTCCAGGTACTTCGTCGGCAGCCCCAGTCCCGGCCTTATCGCCCGCACATTCTCCCGCGTCAGCACATCACCTGCCTTGAGGTCTTGCACCACATACAGCGAACGACGGAACTGGATGGACTTTTTCTCCGCCTCGCTGGGGCCATAACTTACCTGCCCCAGCGCCTGCCAGGCGCGTTTGGTTTCCACCACCAGTTGCGCCATTTCAGCAGGTTCCATGGAGAAGGCGCTGTCCACGCCGCCATCAGCACGGTTGAGGGTGAAGTGTTTTTCGATGACAGAGGCGCCATGCGCTACGCCGGCCAACGAAACGCCCACGCCCAGGGTGTGGTCGGACAGGCCAACTTCGCAGCCAAACAGCTCGTGCATGTACGGGATGGTCAGAATGTTGGTGTCCTCAGGCGTGGCCGGGTAGGTGCTTGTGCATTTGAGCAGGATCAAGTCTTTGCAGCCTGCTTTGCGTGCGGCGCGAACGGTTTCGTCCAGCTCAGCCACGGTGGCCATGCCGGTGGAGATGAGCATCGGCTTCCCGGTGGCAGCCACGCGGCGAATCAGCGGCAGGTCAGTGTTTTCAAAAGAGGCGATCTTGTAGCACGGCATATCCAACTTTTCGAGAAAGTCCACCGCCGTGTCATCGAAGGGCGTGCTGAACGGGATCATACGCAGTTCACGCGCCCGATTGAAAATAGGCTTGTGCCACTCCCACGGCGTGTAGGCCTCTCCATATAGCTTGTAGAGCGAAGTGCCCGCCCACAGGCTCTTGGGATCGCTGATATGAAACTCGCGCTCATCCAGATCGATCGTCATGGTGTCGGGCGTGTAGGTCTGGATCTTCAGACCGTGCGCGCCGGATTTGGCTGCAGCCTGAACAATTTCCAACGCCCTTTCCAGCGACTGGTTATGGTTGCCGGACATTTCGGCGATGATGAAGGGCGGCTGGTCACGACTAATTTGGCGGCCACCGATTTTTAACATTTTCTTCCTCACTTTTTCAGACTCTTTAACAATTGCAGGAAATGTCCTAAATTCTGAATGGTGTAGCGAGCATCATACCCGGGTTTAGCTTTAACGCTCCTGTGAATACCAATAAGGACTCGCACTGTGCAAGGCTAAAGGGTTGATGTTCACGAAATCTTTAGCTGGGTTATCTCCAATGTAAATTACCGTCGCGTCAAAACTCCGGAGCTTGAAACTTGGTTTTCCCTAAAAACTCCCTCTGGCATCGGCTCAATAACTCATAAAAGACCTTCTGGAACAGTTCCCACGACCGGTGTTCATTGGCATAGGCCAAGGTCGAGCGCTTCGGGCTTTGGGAGATCCCTAAATGCTTCAGCTTCCCGAAACAACTGGCCAAGCCATTACAAATCTCCCGCAAAGAATGGGCTTGGCCCAGTTGGCAGAAGAGCATCGCGACATATTGGCCCCAACTGGAAAAACCCTTTGCCGCAAACTCGGCGCCGGTCTGCCGGACGAGTCGTTCAAAGTCCAGCCGCGGAAAAACGGATAGCCATTGGCTGAAAAGGCTACTATATTTATTCATGCTCGTTCTCCGACCTCCTGGGGATAGATTTTTAGCAAATCCATTGTACCCCGGTCGGAGCTTTTCTAGAATTTATTTTGGACAAGAGTGTGATAATATACAAACCAATTAGGAATATTCTTTGCATGCTGGAGTATTCTGATATTGTGTTCATACCACAAACGATAAGAATGGATAAGCATCGCATGATTTCTCTTTTTCAAAGAATAAGCCACATGGATAGGGTCCCTAAGACAAATAATAATCTTCTCAACGGAACAGCCATACTTGAGCCAAGCAGGCAAAGTGAGACAATTCCGGGTTTCTTTGACTATCTTGCCTTTATATTTCTCCGAAATATTCTCGATCTCACGAGAAAACCGTTTGGATCGACGAAGAATTGTTTTTGTCGATGGCAACGAAAAATAGGCTAATTTGCCAAACGGCCCATTGATCAATGGCATGTTCACAGCGTGGAATTCGGTTTTTTCGAAATATCCATCGGGGTTCCATTTGTCGGCTCTATAAAATTGATCATCGCCCATGTCAGCTCCCGCCTTATAAAAAATCTTGGCTACAAGCGATGTTCCTGACCTGTGCATGCCTGTAATGATTTTCATCTTAAAACAAGTACCATTTTCTTGTTTTTTAGCGTAACCAAATCCTCAATTGAAATTTTTGACTGTGACTGAGTCAGACCAGGCATTAGTTGTTTGGTCTGATTTATACATTATTAAGGGATTTCCATAAAGACATCATGAACAGTTGGTGCGATCGCTTAAACTCATTCCGAAATCGTTCGGAAGGGGAAAGTGATCATATGAGAGAGAAACGAATATGAAATTCGGCTCAGGGTTATCCGATTTTATGAAGAAAGCAGCCGGTCCAACGATTTTCAGCGCCCGTTCCAGCGACTGGTTATGGTTGCCGGACATTTCAGCAACGATGAAGGGGTGGTGAGAAGCGCCAATCTTTCTTCTCATAATTCGATTGCTCATATTGATGTTCCTTTTCGGCCGCAGCCCAGAACTGCCGCCCCCTGAAGACGTACCGCAGTTGTACCGACCGCCGGATACTGGAAAAAAACTTTTTCCTGCATTAATTCTTGAAGGGTCCAGACAACATCCTGAAATCCCATCCGATGTCTTATAAGGACGGTGGATGAAAAGCGAGGGTTGATTTCAAAGATTCTTGGTCCATTGTCAGTTAAACGTAATTGGACATTAATCGCACCCTTAAGATCCAATCCTTCGGCCAATCTATTGCACTGATTGGCAATCTCAGGATTTTCGATAACTCGCGCCCAACCTGTGAAACCGCCAACGAGTGTCCGCAACAGCTGAAGCACTGCCGTTTTGCCATCTTGCGTTCGATAGATTGCGCAGGTTACTTCTTTGTCGGCGGGCAACAGAAGCTCCTGGAGGACGGCCGAGGGATATCGCTCGCGATAGAACGCTACATCCTCCAGAGTGTTGCAAACATAAATCGCTTTTGATCCAGCGCTCCGTCTTGGCTTGAATATGCATGGCAGCGGAATATTTTCACCCCCTTCTTCCGCTGAGACTGTCCAAGGCCTTGGGCAGCCGATTGACTCGAGAAAAATAGATGTTGCCAGCTTGTCGGTTCCAATCATGATCGCCTTTAGATTTGGCATCACAAGTTTAACACCGGCAATTTCCTCCTGCCGTTGCTGCGCAAAACGCAACAACTCCGCTTCTGACATCGGGATGCAAAAATCGACTTTCTCTCTTCCAATCAAGTCTTTCAACCAATCATCGTAACTTGCATTAGATGCCGCGGGCGCCCGATAGAGCCTGTCGACAAAAAGCTCTCCTCCATGACGTTCGTGAATATCCATGCCGATCAAGCGCCAACTTGGATATGTCTCACGAATAATCGTTGCAACACCTTGCGCTATGTCACCACCAATAGCCGTGATAAGTAATGTGGTCATTGCCGGCTCAGGACTTCCCAGAGATAAGGCAAATGGGGATCAGTCGACCGGGCTTGGGCCGCTACTCGAGCGATATCGTAAGGCTCGGTGCGATGCTCAAACCGGCCAGTGTCGGTATCCAATACGGCCCATGCGGCCCCGGACTGTCGATCTCGCGGTTGACCAACTGAGCCAGGATTAATGACCAATGTATTACCTAGACGTTTCACAAACCTGTGATGCGTATGACCCAAAACAATATAGTCATAGGCTTTCTCCGCCACTTTATCCCATAAAGCAGGTTCCGTGTCTTGGTATAAATAGCAGTCGGTATCCCACGGAGTTCCATGTGCGAGAAGCAGATTCTTTCCGTCAAGCTCCAACAGTAGAGTCCTGGGCAAACGTCTGATGAAGTCCGTATCCGTCGAGGGCAAGAGTCTGATCGCACAGTTTAAGCCAGATCCATAACGAAGCCTATATTTCTCCACCGCCATCGGATCCGTCAAGCACTCGAGAAACATATCTTCATGATTACCACGTACAGCATATAGCGTCCAGCCTTGGAGCATATTGAAAACCTTATCCGGTTCGTAGTAATACCCAACAAAGTCACCAGGTAAACAGAGGGCATCTACCTCGCAACGCACAACGGCGCGAAGAACAGCTGAAAGCGCCAAGGCATTACCATGAATGTCTCCTAAAAGGCCTAGCCGCATAACCGTTTCATCTTGAGAATATCTAATAACGCCTCCCGAAAGGTTCTGGTAGGAGGCAGTTCTGGAGAGGGTGAAACAACTTGATTCGCAGCCTCCGCGCCTTCTTTAATTAAGGGAGTCTTTCCGGGAAGCAATATTTCACACAGCGTTTCAAGCATCTGGCTTACAGAAAGAATCTCACTCCCAGACAAGAGATGTACGCCACTTATATTATTTTCCAGCACAGACGCGATCGCCTTGGCGGCATCTCTGACATAGATATAGTTCCTAAGGGCTTTGCCGGGACCTCTTTGGATAGGCCTTATACCATTGAATGCATCATCAATTGCTCGATTCAGGCCAAGGTGTTTTGGCCCATCATACCCGAATATTCCCGCGATCCTCAATATAGCGTGCTCAACTCCTGAGGCCACAATAAGCTCTTCACCATGCGCTTTGCTTCTTCCGTAGGCTGTGTCGGGCAAGACTGGGCACCATTTTTCTATTTTTTCTTTTTTAATTCCATGAACGATTGCACCCGATGTAAATATCAACCGAGCTTTCCAGGCCTGCGCCAAATATGCGATGCAACCTGTAGCAAGTACGTTAGGAACAAACAACTGTTCATCAGTACTCCCATCAAAGCCCACATGACAAGCAAGATGCACAATGGCTTCCGCGTGATAGTGATTTTTCAATGAAATGATCTCTTCAGGGTTATTTAAATCACACATGATGGTTGTGTGCTCAAACCCCGCCGGGGCATTTCTTCGTACGCAGCAGATCACATCCCACCCTGAATTTTTCAGGGCTTCTCGTGTGTGACTTCCCAAGAATCCTGTTGCCCCCGTTAAAAAAACCGTCTTAACCATGAGGATTATGAGCTGGTTAAAAAGAAAGCTGTAAGATCACGACCCATTCCGATCTTTGCAAGAGCAGACCAGAAGTTCACAACATCTTCTACAGGCCGATTGTTAATGAGGTTTTCGAGCTCCACGCGGGCGATATGTGCGGGTTTCCCAGCGGATTTCACTTTTACATAATTTGAGCCGGGGTGATACAAGAACCAATTGATTGTAAAGTCTGAAAGGATTTCGATATCTGCCCACCCCGTTACCGCGCCAATATTCTTCAAGCTATCTATGGAAAAATAATTAAGATGATCAGGCAAGGCGACCCAAAACTCCGAATCAACAAGTCCACGATCAAGCGCATATAGTTGAATATCCGAAAAATCATTCGGTACGGTTACCAGCAACATCTCTCTGGGGGGCACGATGGAGCGCAAAGACTCGAGAAGTCGAACTGGATCAATCACATGCTCAAGAACATTTTGCAGCCAAATGACATCGTATCGATTTTTCAAAATGCCTTCTTGCCGTAAGAGCTGGAATATATCCCCGGTAATCAATGCATCACTACATTCCGGGTTCTTTCCTTCGATTCCTGATCTGCTATAATCGAGCCCCTTGACTTTCCAACCCAATTTGCGGAAAAACGCGATAGTATATCCCTCGCCGCACCCGACATCTAAGATCGATCCTGTAGTGGATACGTACTTCTTGATAACCGACCAACGCTGCGAGATCTCAGCACGAAAATAACTCAATTCCTCCGCAGTGTATTCATGCTCGCAACTGCCTTTCGCTTTTTGGTAGTATTTTCGGAAGTAATAGTCTTGTAACTCTGCTTCCGACCGTTTTTCAACCACTTCCCAGTAACCAATTGGGTTCTTTCTTAATTTTGTGGTAGCGCTTAACATGTGGTGGTATTGCAGCCTGACTGATTTGTTTGCATGCTAAGATACAAATGCTCCACGATTCGATTTGTTCCCTTGCCATCGCACAATTCCATACATCTTATCGACCACGAACCTAGATCATTGACTTTTATTATGCCCATCAATTGTATCGCGATGGATTCTTTTGTCACTGTTTTGCTATGCCCGATCCAAACCACCAAACTTTCTTTATGAAGAGCAGCGGTTACTTCAGTCTGATTCTTAGCCAAGGTAACAGCAATCGTCGGCAAACCAAGGCATAGTCTTTCCCACGTCGTGGCTCCCATCGCACCGATGGCCAAATCTGATGAAGCCATCAACGGGGCGAGGGTTGGAAGAGCCTTATGACATTTTAGGGTTGCATGACCCGCGGCCAGTTGCTCAATTTCCTCTACGTATGGACTATGAATTGGCAACACCACATCAACCTCAATATCATCCCGCTCTAGTGAAAGAAGTGCTTCAATCGCGCGCCCGGTTAAATTATCACGATCTGACCCGCCAAAGAAAACCAATATGCGCTTCACTTTGTCACGCGGTCTAATTACTTCATGCAACTCCGCATAGCTGGGATGAAGTAAGGCGTAATTGGGCCCAAGGAAAACCTTGCACGTCAAAGGAACTCTCTTAACGTACCTCTTATTCATATCTAGGAAATAGTTCTGGTCAAGCAATATATCGCAATCATGCTGGCGATCAGCAAGGTCGTCAATGGCCATAATTTTCTTAATAATCTGATGTAAAATCGTTTCCCAACGAACGTCCAAAGCGTAGTGATCTACGATTAGCCAATTCCACTCTTGATCCGATAAAGCTCGCAATGTGTCATACGCATCTTGAGATTGATTGACGCCAAGCCAATGGGAGTGGTCAAGATCGTTGATTTGTTCATTTTCTATGGAGCTTTTGAGGAGGACCAATTCATGCCCTTTCAAGGAAAACTGGGCCCACAGTGAACGGGGCAAGTGACGACAGATAAAACGGGTGAGTGCACCTCGACTCTTGAGCGCATCTGCCAAGGTCAGACATCGCATCAAATGGCCGGTCCCGATCCGGCTTGAAGCATCAACGCGAAAGGCAACTCGCATTATGGTTCTCCGGTCCCCCGAATAAACCCATATTGTAACTACGGTCCTAATCAATATTCGAAAATGAGCATTTGCAAGTCCCGAAATATTTCATTCGACGACAATCTGCTCTAATAAAGCCGCGGCTTTCAGATCTCTGATTTGCAGGGCTAATTTATAAATATCGTGATCTTCTTGAGCGATTTGAAAACCGCACGACAAAAAAACTTTCCAGGATGCCATATTTGATTTCTTGGCGCCAGCACCGAATTTTTCATTTCCACAAAGTCGATGGATTATGGTGCAACTGGACCAAACGAGAAGCTTGCCGTATCCCTTGCCCCGATCTTCAGAGTTTAAGACGAATATCCCGGCCGTGACCGGTTCGCCCGGCTTGATATTTTGAATTCCGGAAGTGCCTAATAATTGGGAATCGGAAAACAGTCCGCAGATCGTGTCCCACTTGGATTCTCTGATATTTTTCACGTAACGGCGTTGCCACCGAATATCAATCCCCTCGGGATTGTTTTCCAGGAACATACGCTGTCGACTTAAAGCGTCGACATACGATTGCGTAACGTCATCTTCGACCAGAGTTCGAAACAAAAAAGGCTTGCCCTCGATCTGAAAAGAAAGGCTTTTTTTTAAATCCATATCATCGGCTCCTTTTTTCTAATGCCATTTCCTCGACTCCGGCTTCTGATCGTAAAAATCACCTCTAGTTCCACTTTCTGAAAACCGGTTTCACCGGTTCGCCGGAAAGGAACCCGGCATATCCGCCGCCGTCCAGCGCCTTCCGATAAACCCGGAAGGCTTCGTTGAACGCCTGAAGCGTCTTTTCGACATCCTCCGGGGAATGAGATATCGTCGGCGTGAAATATCCCCGGAAGAGGATTCCATGTTTGATGACTTCTTGGTACACAAGAGTCTTAAAACCGTCGGAAAACTCCCCGTGGCCATCTCTGAATTGCATGAGGCTCCAGTTCGGATGGCCTTTCATCGTAACGATTCCATCCAAACCGTTTCCGCTGATAAGGCGGAGAAGCTCGGACCGGAGTTTTTCCCCAAGCGCCTTATTCCTCGCAATCGAATCCGTCCGCCTGATCTCCCTTATCGTTGCGATCGCGGCCGCAAGAGCATGTGTCTCGGCACCGTGGGTCGTGGAGATGAGGAACACCCTCTCCTTCCTGTGATTGATGCCGCCAAGTTCCATGATTCCGCGCTTTCCGGCCAAAAGACAGGTTGAAAAACCGTTCGCCACACCCTTGCCCCAGGTGGTGAGATCCGGGTCAATATCAAGCATCGTATGGACTCCCGGATATTCGAGCTTGAAGCCGGTTATCATCTCGTCGATGATGAACAGGGCGTCGTTTCGGTGACATAGATCCCTCAACTTATGGAGAAATCCGTCGATGGGAAGATCGAATTCCATAGGTTCGAGAATTACGCAGGCGATTCGGCCGGGATGTTTGAAAAAAAGTTCCTCGACCGAGCCAAGATCATTGTATCGGAAGGTCAGCGAAAGCCCTGAGATCTCCTCTGGCACACCGGAATTGTTGGGTTTCTTCCCGATGTACCAATCGTCATAGGAGAAAAAGCTATGGTCGGAGCAGTAGGCGACGAATTTTTTCCCTGTATACGCCCTCGCCAGCTTCACGGCCGCTGTTGTCACCGTCGATCCGTTCTTGGCGAACTTCACCATGTCGGCGGATGGCACCGCCTCAAGGAATGCCTCGGCAAGTTCGACCTCGATTGGCGAGGGACATTGGAAATTCGAGCCCCTGATCAATTCTCTGCGGACGGCCTCAAGAACGGGCTCGTAAGCATGTCCCAGGCTAACCGAAGTGAGCCCCATCGCCCAGTCGATGTATTCGTTGCCATCGATATCCCAAACGTGGCTCCCGTGACCTCTGTCAATGAACTTGGGGCCGAAAAGCGGTGACTGGTCCGCGCCTTTACTGTATGTGTGCGCCCCTCCGGGGATCAGTTCCTGCGCCCTCTTCGTCATGCTGTCGGATTTCTCGAAACATGTGATCATTTTCGTGTTGCTCCCTGGCCGTTTTTATCCATTTTGTCTCCAGCGATACATCGTGGCGTAACCTGCTTTTGTAAAAGGTGCTATTAATTCGATTAACTTGGGATTCGCATCCAGGAACCTGACAATCTCAGAGACTGGAATCCGAGGAGCCATATCTTTGAAGGCGCCGTAAACAATTCGACAAACGGCCAGGTCTTCCGGAGTGTCTACGGTTAGACGGAGGTCTTTGCGGGCCAACACCGGTTCTGGATCCGCCTTGATGATCTTGAAATCCTGAATATGCTCCCGGATATAGAGCGTGCAGAGTTCCGAGCGATGCTTTTTCTCCCCTTTTTCATGAGATTCTTCAAGCGCTTTAAGAGAGATGATTTCAAAGCCGCACCCATCGATAATATTGTCCATAAAAGCGGCGTCCGCTTTCTCTTGTTGATGCCTCCGCCACAATTCCTCCACCGGTTCGAAATGGAGGAACGGCGATTCGCTGGTGACCCGGAAGATGTCCGTCGCACCGGCCAATTGCCCACATTTCACAAGACGGGACAACACGTCGATTTGATCACCTACAACATAGCGATGACCTTTTTCTTCGGCGATGTTCTTAAAGACCTCGTTTTCAACCCCTTCTGAGATACCGAGAACGATCTCATCAATACAGTCTATGGTTCTCAAGCAATTGAGGATGTTGTCGAGAATTCGAACACCCCGCTCAACATCCAGATTCTGAAGGGGTTTACCATACAGGCGCGAGCCCTGAGTCCGGCAGGCAAGGGCTGCCACAAGCTTTCTTTTCATATCATGTCCTCTTTTTTCTTTAGGCGATGTCGTTGGGGTCGATTGGCGAGTTTTGTTTGAGATCACGTTTAAGGGTTTTGTTGTAAGCCAGATTTAAATCAGTCAAAACATCCTCTGCTGAACTGCGCTTCAGAACCAAGTCGGTCGGTGTCAGGCACGCCCCCGAGGCCAGATCGTGGCGCACAACAACATGGCGACGAATCATTTTGCGGTAGCTTTCCTCTGCATCACTCAGCCCAAAGTCCGAACGCTCACTGCTTTCCCCGTAAGCCTGAGCGCAATCCCTTGCGACCCGGCAAAACTCCGCGAATTCATCCGGATTGAGAGCGGATTCGTGGTCTTCCAACTTCATGATTTGGCCCAGGGTAAGATGCTTCTCCAGAACCCGGGCGCCTGCACCGATCGCGGTTGCAGCCAGCGCATATCGCAGAGGACTCTCCGGGGAAGCGTGATCGGCAAATCCCAAGACAACATGTGGATGGCTGTGGCTAAAGCGCTCAGCCAATAATCTGACGCGAGCAATCTGATTGGTTTCATTGGGCGTAGGATAGCCCTGGAAACCGAGAAGAACGACCACTTTCTTGGCGAAGAGAATATCTATGGCCCGTTTCAGTTCATTCAAAAAGGCACCACCCGCGCCGAGGAGTATCTTTTGAACTGAACTACAGGCAACCTCTTTCAGGAGCCCGATATTGGCGATATCCGTACCGTGTAACTTCACTGCGGTAATACCGATTCGCTCCGCCAATTGCATACTTCGTGTTCCAAAAATGTCCATATAAATTCGGATTCCCAACTCTGCGGCATACGCAGCCAAGCCAGCCCAGACTTCCTCGGCCATCTCAATGGATTTAAAAAGTTCGTAATGCTTGTAATTCGGCGTTGCCAGTTCGTCCGCGTACACGAGCTGATATTTAGCGGCATCAGCCCCTGCAGCAGCGGCCGCTTTCAGAAGCAAACGCGCTTGCACAGGGCTTCCTTCAAAGCCTTGAGCTAGTTCGGCAATGATTTCTAAATCCAAGACAAATACTCCTTATGATGCGGAAACAGATTAGATCGGGGGGGTCAAATAGAACATAGAGAGACTCGATACCCTATAAATATCACCTGAAAACAACATAGTTCATTTTTCAATAATTTTAGTGCTCTCAAACAATAGGTGAATGGCACCGTTTCAGCTTTAATGCAGGCAATTCGATGAGACGATACGAAACGTAAGCCATGAAAATGGAAAAAACAATTAACACAATGACATGATCAATTATTTTGGGGAAATAATTCAGCAAATAGCCGTGCTGAGCATAAATCCCGTACGAGAGAGTACCGAAAAAAGCAAAAACATTATATATGGGATGTGATTTGAATCTCCCCCATTCACAACTGGCATGGGCGAAAATAAACAATAAAATGATCGAATCGACCAATAAAATGCCACGTACAGACCAGAACAGACTGGGATCATTGTGATAAAGCCAGTTTGTATACCCTAGTAGTATGCAGGCACCCATTATTGAGACGATTACCCGTAATACGTTAGGCTTAAATGTCGACACAATTCGGCATGCGATCATGCCAATAAAAAAGTGCGGCAAGTTTGAAATAATATTACGACCATCGAAGGACCACCCAAAATGGATGACAGCATATCGATACCCGCATACCATAATAACATATAATATGAATGCGAATAATAAAGCTGTTAGCGACTTCTTATTAAAGAACGGCGTTACAAGTAATGGCGCGAGAAGATAAAAGTGAATTTCGATTCCAAGCGTCCAAAACACGCCGCACAAAATGTAGTTTTGATTGAACTGTAAGGCAAATAGTTGGCCCGGTAAATCCTTAAGGCCTATTGGGTTGCTGCCAGTAAAAATTAATCCTGTGACCCAGCAAAGCGCGCTCAGTGTCAGGAAAAGTGGGTATATGCGCAAAAAGCGATTCACATAAAAATCTCTCAGATCGAACAGGTTCAACCTGTAACGCTTATGGATGAATCCATATGAAATTACGTATCCTGATATTCCAAAGAAAAGCCATACCGCAGTCCGTCCCGGTATGTTTACCACAGAAGGGAAGTTGCCGCGATAACCTTCGGCATGCCAAACAACAACCGAAAGAGCAGCCAAGCCTCGAATTATGAGTAGTAAGTCCATCGTTTTGTGTCGCACTTTACTCTCTTTTTTTATGATCTTGGTGCAATCATAAGGCATATTTGAAAAGACTTTCAGGTTAAGTGAGGGTGGCCCAACGCGCTGGATTTAACAAATCAGGGTCGTCGGTTTTGAATATATCGGGGATTTGCGGAGTTGGACATTTTGCCGCCTGAAGAATTTCGTTAAGTTGTTTCAGGTTATCGACACCGATGATGACTTTATCGATTTCCGAAAACGATAAGGCGTAGCGGAGACAGGCTTGCAATGGAATCAGGCCTGCGTGTTCTAGCCACTCATCCCATCTGGCCCAAAGCGATGCCCAGCGGACGAATTTTTTCGGACGCTCGCTTGGAGTCATTAAAAGCAGTCCCTGCAGAAATACCGAACGCACATGCAATTCCGTGCCTTGCTCCGCGAGGCGAGACAACCAGCCTGTATCGATCAGGCGGCGGTCAAGGATATTGAAGGGCGCCTGGACAATATCAAGGCCATACCGGCTGCAGAGTACATCGAGTTCCGCGGGGTCGTAGATCGAAACGCCAATTCTTTGGACAAGTCCGTCATGCTTCAATTGCTGTAAGGCGTGGTAGAGTTTGTCGCCGTTTTTCTCCAGAAGTTGCAGCGGCCGGTGCAACAGCAGGCCGTACAAACTTTTTACTTTTAGCCGTTGCAGGGATTCTTTGACGGCATCTTCAATCCATTGAGGCATGTCGCGGCAGTCATCGGGGACAGCAGACAACTTCGACACCACCCGCCAATTCTCAACGCCAATCTCGCCGAGTCTCTGCTCGCTGTCACCGTAGGCAATCGCCGTATCAAGCGTATCGATGCCATGCACAGACGCGTGATTGAGTATCGCTCTGACTTCATTGATGGTGACTTGACCCTGCCGATTAGCGATGCCGTAGTTCAGGCCGAACTGAACGGTGCCGAGGGCGAGTTTCATCTCCACAACTCTTTGGATACCTGGATAATACATTCCTGCTGTCTATGAGTCTGGTCATCGATAACTACAGACATAAACCATATTATTGTTCAGATTTGGCGGATCCTCCAATTAAAATACCGCGAACATGATTAATCACCTTTGCTATCACTTCATTGTCCATGGCCGGATAGAGCGGCAGCGTGAGGCATCTCTCATAATATTCTTCAGCGACCTTGCACTGGCCCACTTCCGTCCCGAAATTCAGACGGTAATACGGTTGGAGGTAAACAGGGATATAATGAACCTGGGTGAGAATCCCCTGCATTTTCAATTTCTCCATCAGTTCCGATCGCGAAAAGCCAAGCCCGCGAAAATCAATCTGCAGCACATAAAGATGGAAAATGCTCATACATTCATGATCCTCGAACGGGATTGTCACAAATGGAATCCCCTCAAATGCGCGATTATACGTTTCGACAATCATGCGACGTCGGGCGGAGAACCAGTTCAGTTTTTTGAGTTGAGATCTTCCTAAGGCACACTGGAAATCCGTGATCCGGTAATTGAATCCCAATTCGTCCTGTTCATAATACCAAGGACCTGGATTCTGAGACATGTGCGTCGGCTCTTTAGTTATACCATGCGTTCGCAGCTTGCGAATTCTTTCAGCGAATTCCTTATTGTTGGTGACGACCATTCCACCTTCTCCGGTAGTAATGTGTTTGACGGGATGAAAGCTGAAAACAGCAGCGTCCGAATAATCGCAACATCCCACCTTCCTTCCTTTGTAGAGCGATCCAAGAACATGACTGGCATCTTCGATGATAAATATCTTGCGACCGAAAAGTTTCTCTTTTTTCGAAACAACTTCCCTGATTTCCTTCATGTTGCAGCTTTGGCCCGCAAAATGCACGGGAATGACGATCCGAGTGTTTTTTGTAATTTTTGTTTCGAGATCGGCAGGGGACATGTTGTAGGTCTTCGGGTCAATATCCGTAAAACGAGGGCTGGCGCCACAGTAAACGATGGCGTTCGCTGAGGCGAGAAAAGTAATAGCAGAGGTTATTCCTTCATCACCAGGATTGAGGTCACAAGAGAGACCTGCAAGGTGAAGAGCCGCCGTACCTGAACTGACGGCGACCCCAAATTCTGCCCCAACATATCCTGTAACCTCTTTTTCGAACTCGCTAACTTCATCCCCTTGGGTCAGGTTCTGTGATCGCAAAATCCGAGCGACAGCATCGATATCCGCTTGATCGACGGCCTGCCCTCCATAGGATATGGCTTGCCTTTCCGGATAGAACATTCCCCCCGGTTTTTCTGACAGGCTGCGCTTGATTTGTCCGGGGATGTCCCTCTCCCAATCACTAAAAAACCGATTGAGGCTTTCGCTCATGGTGGGAAGAGGTTCTCCAAGATCCATCTCCAGGCGGTCCACACAGAGGCTGAGGTCTTTCCCTCTCCTGGCCTTCAATCCACCCTCATCTATGCTCACGGGCAAGACAAGGCGTAGATTAAGACCAAAGCGCTCCGCAATCCTCTGACCGAATTCACTCTTTGTCCAGGAATCCCTGCAGGCGCAATTGTAGACACCATCAAGTTCTCGCTTCACGCACTTATCCAGAACTTCTGCAAATAAAAATGTATAAATCGAAGAAAACCGCGCATCCGAAAATCCAATGGTTTGTTGATTGTTTTGAAGCCTTTCTAAAAACCACTCCGCTAGGCTCCTTTTGTTCTGAATATTCCATCCATGGAGATTGGTCCGAAGAATGAGAGATTTCGCGCGACTGAAAACCAATCTTTCGCTTTCAAGCTTGGTTATTCCGTACCAATTACAGGGAGCCGGGGGCTTATTTTCATTAAAAGGCCCCCCTTCCCCAGAGTAGACCGAATCTGTTGAAATAAAGACGAATTTTGCCTCTATGTCCCTCAACGCATCTAAAAGGACACGGGTCGTGAGAACATTGGCTTGCCAGGCTTCTTCCTTTTCGGTTTCCATTTTGTCCACATCAGTCCTGGACGCACAATGAATGACCAAATCAGGACGCAGTCGACAAACAAGCCTTCTGGTTGCTGAATAATCCGCCAGATCTAAGCCAAAGGTCCTGACCCCCGGAAGTGCTACAGGGTGGTTATGATAAATACCTGAAACCTGATTGTCTTGCCTGTAGTGAAAGGCCAGGTTGTTTCCAAGAAGTCCGCTGACGCCCGTTATAAGTATGTTGTGGCTCATCTGCAATTTCCAAGATCATCTCTGAAATCTTACAAGGGAATGTCCTTGAGAGACCATCTGGCCCCTTCGATGCTGAAATCATCTTCGATCTCATCCAGGAGTCTTTTGAGTTCGTCGATGCTCATGAAGACCTGATTCTTGTCAGATGTGTATAGGAAACCTTCGGGACAGGGTCTGCCGTTACCTTTGACAGCCAAAAGCTCCTTTCGCCTTTTCTCATTCGGTTGAATCACAAAGCATTCCTCAAATTCCACAGCGTTCCTGGATTCGTCCTCACTGATCAGTATCTCGTGTACCTTTTCTCCCGGTCGTATCCCCACGATTTCCATTTCACAATCGGGACAAATGGCCCGTGCCAAATCAGTAATCTTTATAGACGGAATTTTAGGGACGAAGATTTCACCTCCCCGACTCAACTCTAAGCATTTTAGAACAAATTCAGAGCCCTGTGCGAGGGTTATCCAAAACCGGGTCATCCGTGCGTCCGTAATCGGCAGCTTACCCGTTTTTCTCCGCTCCTTAAAGAAGGGCACGACGGATCCTCTGCTCCCAACAACGTTTCCGTATCGTACAACGCTAAAGCGTGTTCCATCAAATCCTCCATAGACATTGGCTGCCACGAAAAGCTTATCCGAACACAGTTTCGTGGCACCGTAGAGATTGATTGGGTTACACGCCTTATCTGTGGACAGGGCGACGACTTTCTTTACCCCGCAACTCAGCGCCGCGTTAATAACGTTTATTGCTCCAAGCACGTTGGTCTTGATACACTCTTCAGGATTATATTCCGCTGCGGGGACCTGCTTCAACGCAGCCGCATGAACGACATAATCAACACCGGCAAAAGCACGTAACAGTCTATCTTGATCGCGCACATCCCCAAGGAAATAGCGGATATAAGGATAATTCTTTGCATTCCATTTTTGCTGCATTTCAAACTGCTTCAACTCGTCTCGACTGAAAATGATGAGTTTTTTCGGCTTGTACCGATCCAGCACAATCTGGACGAACTTTTTTCCGAAGGAACCGGTTCCGCCCGTAATTAAAATATTCTTATCGTTCAGCATCGCTTTTCCTTCATAAAGATTTCAGATCGGAGGTCTTTCATAAGTCAGTGATCTATGCTTGATGTCATTCTGCTTCTTCATGGTTAAGTTGGTCAATCCAACTTACCTGACTTTCACCCTAGTTTGACAACCTAGCCGTAAGCCGCGGGCTGACCATTTGGAGGATGTTATCCCGGGCTCGGCTGAGGGTGACGGTCTTGACGGATTTATCCTTGGACGAACTCCCCCGCGTCAATCCATTCTTTCTTAAGCACGCTCCAGAAGTCCTCCGCCAGCCCGCGCGTAACATATTCGTAGGGAAGCCAGCCATAACCGGCTTCTCCCCAGCTCTCGCCCCAGGAGTTCCGAATAAGGAAGGCGCCCTCGGTCGTGGTGATTCCCGCGCCTGCGCCTACCCCCCTATTCTCGGTTTTCATCTTGTCGTTATAGCCCACGGCCACGATAGCGTGCCCGCCCTCGATCCTCTCCCTTGGCCCGGGGAAGGGAATTAGACCTGTCTTCCCCGCCTGTTCGATTGAGCTGTAGACCGTGAACCCGAACATCGAGGGGTGCCCGGCGGCCAGCGCGCCCTTCACCCGTTCCGGGACCTCGGCCTCCCGCGCGGCAGCGCGCCCAGCCGTCGGCCAGTCATCTCCTCCATTTCCCTCACGAAGCCGTTATCGCCCGCAGGCCGGCCCGTTTTGAGGTTCTGCCGGGTGCGGCGGATGATGGGTTCGTCTCCCCTGTCCGCAAGGTACGCCCTCCAGTCGGAGATCGCGGCCGTCAGAGGGAAACCGGCC
>Ga0315274_10003586_pt1 | contig 23059 bp, 19 predicted proteins | sample YL17G02_20_MG_FD_203700 | JGI IMG/M metagenome (GOLD analysis project Ga0315274, IMG submission 203700) | Sediment microbial communities from Yellowstone Lake, YNP, Wyoming, USA - YL17G02_20 | ecosystem: Environmental > Aquatic > Freshwater > Lake > Sediment | place: USA: Wyoming | collected...
ACTCAGAAGCAGGTATGCTTGCCTGCGGGTCCAGTATTATCTGCCCAAGGCTATTATGATATATGAAATAGGTAATACCTTCTTGCACTACTGTTTTGGGCAAAACCACTCGCTTCCTGGAATCCGGCGTAACAGGCTTACCCACTCTTACTAGATTTTGATCTTTTATTATAGTTGCCATCTTATCTCCCCCTACACATTAATTAACTGTCATGTGGGTTGAACCCATTTTGCACCATTTCCCACTATTCTCACCATTATCATAACATATGCCACAATTCTGTCAAGCCCTCGTTGTGGCAGACTACATAGGTATTCTGGGGAGATAATGTCTGATTTGTGGCAGGTTTGATTGGTGGGGTGGGGCTGGGATTGTGAGACTTCAGGTGGTTGGGGCTTTTCTCAACATGGCAAAGACCGTCAGTTCCGTTCCCGGCATCTTGTCCTCGGAAACAACTTCGAATCCGAACCGCCGGTAGATAGCCACATTTTTTTCAGCATTCGTTTCCAGGTAGCACGGCATCCGCTCCCGGTCGATACGTTCCAGTACCGGCCTCAGCAACCGGCTGGAAAATCCCTGTCCCTGGTATGCCGGGCCTACTCCGATGATTTGCAGGTACCAGTGAGGGTACGGGACCAGCCTGCGGTGCAGGTCATCTACCAACCTACCGTAAGCCCGTATTCGGTTTGCCCCCTGGCGTCCAAACCTGAAAAGAGTTGAGAGCGGGACCGAGCGAATAATTTGCCACACTCCGAACGGTGCCTTCCCCGGTGGCAGCCAGGCTGCCACGCCCTCCAGCTTCTCTGAAGACGCATAGACCTCGCCGTATTTCAGACAGACAGAAAGTTCGATGAAACTTAACCTATCGGCCGCTGCACGCCGCTCCGTCTCATCGTGGAAATAGTACCGAAACAGCTCGTATTCTGTGAAGGCCCGCCCCAGCACCGCAGCCCCGGCATCCCGTTCCTTCAGGGTTAGCCTTAACAACTCGCCATTCTGATTATACATGCTTTACTTTATAGCTGCGCCGCGCGCCGGCGTTACTAATTATAGCAAAGGATGTCCCTGAGACATGATGGGCCGGCAAAGCGCTTCCAATTTCACCGGGGTGCTAATCATAGAGGGGGAGAGCATGAGGGAAGCCGGGATGATTCGTTTTGTAAAAATGGCTATTTTCCCTAGAGTTCAACAGCTCTTTTTCATACGTAAGGCGATTACCTCCGGAAGATTCAGTTGTTAAAGTGCGTACGATTCGTTTCGTCGGTTTACCCTTTATGTTCGCGAGCCGTGGAGGCTGGCCGAGTGACGCATGGAGGCGATTTCCAGAAGGTTCTCGACAACAGCTTTCAGGTAGTTGCGGTCGGCTGGGTCCAACCGGTAATTTGCAGAATACCATTTCACGAGTAATCTGGAGGCTTCTCTGATTACGCGCAAGTTACCTGGGTCGTGCTGAAGAGAAGACTGTAACTTGACGCGAATGAACGCTATTTCAGGGTCAACGCCTTCCAGATTGGTAATGTACCACAGTTGGGATGTTTCGGCAGGGCTAAGGGTACCGGAATAGAAGCCATGTTTGCAGGCATTCCGGTTGCCTTTCTGGCCACCGCGCTTCCTTTTAATCTGTGTTTGGTTTACAGTCGAGTTCGGGGGAGCCTCACCCGCGGGATCTAGTTTGTCAGAGTAGCACACGAGTTCCGAGCAGAGATTAACATGAATTCTTTATTCGAACAAGGGGAAAATGTCACGCAGTGGACAGTAGACAGTAGTCAGTAGTCAGTAGACAGTAGAGGAGCTCGTAACCCCTCCGCCCTTCAATCTCTCTAACGTATCTCGATGTAGCCAATAGTCGCAAACCTGAGGAGTCACCCCAAAATGAGCGGATGAATGAAGCATTGCTCCGAGTGGAATTTTGTCGGACACAAGACCTGATTTGTAGCAGGCCAGGTTTGTATAGTATTCCTGGAGTTTCCGAGCTAACGATAAGCACCAGCCTCCGCTACTCAAAGACAATCTTGTATTCTTCATTAATGGCTCTAAATCTTCTATTATTCATAAAATCCTCGTTGTCTTCATAGATGAAGATGTTGCCAAGGTTTCTGTAACTTCTGAGCTTGTTATCAAGTGTGAAGGATACAAAGATTATCTGGTAGTTCTCTTTGGCCTCTTGAGCCATTCTAATCTCATTTATCGAGATTTTGAATGACTTTTCACTACCCTCTCTTGCCTTCACCTCTATGTACACCTTGTTCCCTTTGTCATCTACGTATTCAATATCATACCCCAGACCATCTTTACCTTCAGGGTTAACACCTGCTTTATATGCATATCTTGAAACCCATTTAGCTGAGGGGTGGTTTCCCTTTATTTTTTGGAATACATTCCATTCTCCAACTTCTCCGACTAATTCATCGCGGGACTTGTCTGGCGGTGTCCAACCCCACCCTCTTCCTGATTTTGGACCTTTTGGTTGAGGAATATCAACAGCTTTACTCTTGTAGTCTTCTATTTCTTTGTGCTCTGTATCCTGGTATTCCTCCAAACTGATCTCGGTACTCTGCTTTCCCTCACTAGAAGCTTTGGCGTCGATTTCCTTTTTGAATTGAGCATGGTAGTCACCAACATGTTTCTTATTAAAAGCAAAACATAGCTGGCTTCTTATCTCATCATTTTTAAGGTACTCTTCAACGTAATCAGCAGGTAAGCGTGCCTTTTTCAATGCTGAAATTAGTCTCTTCTTGTTTAAGTAGAATATTTTATGTATCTTAGTATGGAGACCTTGATGTTTTAGGGCTGTCACCGAAACGGGCAACATGCTGAATTTCGTCTTAAGAGCCTCATCAAAACACTTCTCATAGTCTAGTTTCGTAGCGTTCTCGTCTACTTCCGGTTCAAGACATTGATATGCCCCAAGTAGATTCTGAAATTGTGATTGTTCTTTCTCCCTACAACCTGAAAGGTAGCAATAGAGGTAAGACTCAAATTTTCTCTCAAGCTTGTTCCTCAACTTCATCAATTCTTGATCGTGATGATTTCTGAAGCTGATTCGGACATATGAAACTAGATTGAAATCTCCAAGTTTCATATCTAATCGTTCAAACAGAGATTCCAGCACGGTTATGTTATCGGGATTGCACAAATTATTGTAGTCAATTCGCGAATGAATGCCCTGTAGTTCCGCTTCTGGTATCATCAGATTTTGAGCTAGCCAGCAGAAATCTACCGTAGCATCTACGAAAGATTCTGCCCCGGAAGCAATGTGTTTGCGGTGAAGTATGACCGTCCAGAACTGTTGAATCGGAGAGAAAACCTGCTCCTCTAACAATGACCTTATTTCATTGATCCGTTCCGGACTTACGTCATAGTCAACCACTATCCGTTGATGCCTACTTTCGGATGGTTCCCTGAGTATCACGTCCAGGGTTACAGCAAATGTTCGCAGATCTAGATCAAGAATCTCTTCAAAAAGCCTAGTGAGTGCCTGGGCTTTGGTCTTTACATTATCCCACGCAGACGGCTTTACGTTTAACAAATGGCGGCCTTCCTCAAGATCAATTGCGAAATCCTCGTCTACGAGTGCCTCGAAATCGCTGTTACCCTTTATTACCAGTTTGGTTTTTAGGTCTTGCCTTTTGACAAAGTGCGTGTCTCTCAGATCATCAATTTCAACATCGCTAATCGGTCTTTGAATATAACTCTCAAGAAAGGCCGCTAACTCAGCAAGGTCTGAGATAGCTTTGACTAATGGAACTGAATCCATCGAAACGGGTGACACAACCTTCTTGTCGACGGATTTGGAGAGTACCCTGCCAATTTGGCTGGCAATCCTCCCAAAAGTGTTCTTGTCTCGATTAGTAAAGACTGGTTGCAGCCTCGCTTTAATTTCTATCGGAAGCTGATCATATAGAAGCTTATTGTCTATATACAATATATTTTCGATCAGCTCCCAACAGGATCTACCATCAACATCGTTAACCGCTAGAAACGAATTCCCGCGCATCCTGTTGATCACCTCATCCTTAGATGTTCTAGAATCGAAATAGAACTCAAAAAGAAATGTCAAAGTCCTATTGAAACAGTCAACAAAATCCTTAGTCTGAGGAGGGTCGGCGTAAGTGTGGTGTAATAATTCAAAAATGGAGATGTAATTCGATATAGAGGGTTTACCTAAATGATGAATCTGCAACACATCAATCAGATTTTGCCTGGCCAAATAGTCTACCGGGATGATATTGAGGTACTTCTTTAGAACCTGAAGGTGGCCCTTTTCGAAGTCGTGCAAATCGATTGCGACGACAGTACTGCAGCTGACTGGGGTGGAACCATCAGCTATCCATATCCAAGCTCTGGTCTTCAAAACATTCACGAAGTGAGTTAACGCAAGTTTTGAGGGGCCGGAGATACTCACGGAATAACCTGAATAGTACGAGCGACAACTGAAAGGCGGCAAGTCAGGGTCTTCGATGTATGCAGTGTACTCATCCCATTGGTCAATTAGTTTCTCACAAAAGAACCTATTAAATGTCACAGGGATATCTAGACACCGATCGTTTGTGACGGCAAATGGCTTGCTAGACTTTCCTGTATATAGGACAAAGTCATTGTTCCTCGGATCCCTTGTATCTAATTGATACGTACTGAGATACATTGCAGGCTTATCCCATATATATATGGTTTTCAAGAACCTCTTCCACTCATCGGTACAGACCTCACTACCCAGAAGCCTCTTCAGGTCCAAAAAATGGGCTTGTGGGAATAACTCTCTAATATCCGCGCTGTCCAAGTATATGGGGTGATAGAGTGGATTAAGCCATTCAGTATTCTCTTTTATAGGTACTCGAATTCTAGATTTAATATCTGACAAAGACCTCCTATCCAGATCCAAAGTCTTTAGAGTCCGGATGATCTCAGCGTGGTCAACTTCAGGGTCATCAAATAGCTTGAGGAGTTTGCTGACGAGCGCGTATGTGGAAAATTCTGTGATTCCAGTCCTACTTCTACCATCTCTGAAATCAGATATGGTGATGTCCTTATGAATGAAAGTAATCTTCTTCCTCAACGCTTTTGGTAGGAAAATTCTCTTTCTGGTGCCCCCGTAGAACACGTCAACATCATCATTTACTAAACCATAATGCTCAGTGAGAAGGATTCTCCTTCCTTGTAAATTGAGATCGCCATGGTCTGAAACATAGTTGTAAAGGACTTGGAAGAACGTGGTGTTCCTTTTCTTTCTTTGTCTCATACATTCTGTCTCAATATGTTCCCTTATGAATTCAAAACTGAGATACGGAATCTTTAGCTCGGTAATTAGCCAATCCCGAATCTCTGCAGACCCGATGAAGATTAACCGCTTGCCTGCGAACTTCCCTTCCGAAAACAACTCCCTATCGAAATCGTCTGCAACCATCATCTCATCTGGAGCATAGAATCGTTTTGTCACGCTATCATAGATGAATCTTCTCTTGTTCAGTAGGGCAACCACATCATCGTAGAATTTCTCTAGGCCGGAGTCGGGAATCCTCTTAAAGTACAGAATCTCCAGCAGCGATGCCTTATTGGATTGCTTTAACTCATCTAGGAATTGCCCAGCGATATACTCGGCAATTTGCCGTAGGATGAAGCCATTCAGATCTGTCTTACGTAACTCTTTTCTTTCAGGATTAACGGAGAAGTAGCTATGAATCAGGAAGCGAAAACCAGATGTAATCTCGAGAGGATAGAACAGGTACAACTTCATTCCGTCGCCATAGACGGGCCTTCTTGCCTTTTTGTCCCATTCGAGAAGTATCTTGATTTCTACGCTCCTGTCTTTCTTGAATAATTCCTTTTCTCTCTTTTCTAGTTTTAGATAGACAGTGTCTGGGATCTTGATTGGTCTCCTTGGCCGGAATTCTTTGAAGAAAGTAGTGGTGCCATTCTTGCTGACTTCTACGAAATGACTTGTTGGCTTTGAGTATATGTCGTATCTGACATTGCCCATCCTGGAAGTGAACTCGATCGTCCCAATATTCCCTAGTAAGACCAATTGTTTCCCTGCAATCTGGGCAAAGTCGTTGAATACCTTATCTTCAGGTACTCCGTCTCGGAAAGGCAGCTCGATTCGAGTTACGAAACCAGTATCACCCTCCAGAGTATTCTTTTCTAGCACAGTCTTCGCAAAATGAGGGAAGAAGAATAAAGGTATTTGGTCTAACTCAATAAGCTCATTTGGATGTAACTCTCCCAGGCGATTAAGAGTTTTCTCCCTATCAAAGTACAAGGTGCCAAATTCGGTAATTATTATCGGCCTTTCTGTGATCTCCTGTACAGACTTGAATCCAATACCCTTATGTCCAATGAAATCTTGGCTTGCTTTATCACTCTGCCCAATACGACATATACTTGCGACTCCGGTGGCTGAGAAAGGAGCTCCAGTGTTTGAGATGGTGAGGTTGTCTTCCTTCAGTTGAATCAAGATGATGCCTTGCCTGTTTAGTGCTTTGTTGGCATCTCTAGCGTTCTGTATCAATTCGAAGAAGTACCTTCCCTCGTAGGATTCCTTGAGGAACTCCTCGGCGGAGGCTATCGAAGGCAAAATATCGAGGTCAGTCTTAGCCGTAGCATCAAATAACCTATTGACTTCCTTTTCAAGATCCATATACGCCAAGTACCTCTATGTTTCAGTCTAATCCACCGAAAAGACAAATACAATAGATAATGTAAGACTATTAGCAGTAGGACTTTATAGATTTAAAGAATACCTGCTTCTCAGTTTATATATCCGGAGCCAGGGAGTGACAATTTAGCTACTTGGGAATTGTTAGCTACTGACTGGTCATTGGAGTCAGCGAAGCTGAACAAAACCGAGGAGTGTCAAAGGTATTCTGGGGACATAATGCCTGATTTGCGGCAGGCCTGATTGGCATGGTATCCCTGGAATTCGTTGAACGCTTCACAGAAAGAGCATCGGTCTTCGGAGAATGAGCTTGAAACCTCGTCCGATAGCACCCGAGATGGTCTGAGCCAGTTGCCAAGGCACTCGTTCCCAGATTGGCCACACCAGGCCACAGCTGGTACTATCCGCGGGGATCGTCACGGGGAGCATCAAAGTGGGGAGTGGAAGCTTCGAGCCCCCTCTCGGGTCGATAATGTGCTAGTATAGATCACGGAGAGGAATGAAAGGGCGAATCAAGGCTGGCGAAGGGACCCTTATAGGTAATTCCGGCGAATACTATGTAATGGGGGAATTACTGAAGCGCGGTGTTATGGCTGCTCTAGCACCACGAAATGCCCCGTCATTTGACATTCTAGCCACAAAACAAAATCAAACCATAAGGATAAGGGTAAAGACTAAATCTCATGATTACAATATTTGGCAATGGTCTGCTAAAAAAGATGGTACAATCTTCCGTAATCTTACGAAAAGTGGAGATTTTACGGTTTTAGTAGGATTAGCAATGGATAATAAAGACCTGAAGTTCTACGTCATTCCAACTCATATCGTTAATGAATGGCTTATAAGTGATTTTGATAGATGGGTTAGGACTCCTGGGAAGCATAACCGACCCCATAGTTCAACAAATCCAAAACGAACCTTCAGCGAGGATCGAAAAGAGCTTGATCCTTATCTAAATAATTGGGGTATTTTGTGGGAGAAAGATTAGACCCAATGACGTCAACTGGCATCTAACACAATTATTCACTTGCCGATATCGATCTCCCCTATCCCATTGACTAGTGCTATCGATATAAGGGATAAGCAATGGTATCATTTGCCCCACTGGCTGTCACCGGAAGCATCACATCACCCTAGTAGGCGAAGAGAAACGAAGGAGGGCAACGAGTATGTCCACGTTCCGGGATCGAGAAAAGGAAAAGTACAGTGACCCTGAATTCAAGAAAGCCCTATTCAGCAAGGATGCCCAAGCAAATGGGACATACAGAGGTCATAGATATGAATTCTGCTTAGCTGACGGCCATTCGGCGGAGAATTTGCATCAGAGTCTCCGAAATGAAGCTATTGAGTATTTCTCCTCCAGGAACATCCAATGGCACGACGGTAAAGAATCAAGGATGCTACCGAGCAATCACCTGTGCTGCTCGCAATCGTGCTGTGTGAATTTTTTATTCCCCATGCAGAGCAATGATAAACTGCTTGCCAACGTCTTTAAAGGTATTTACTCAGAGCTCGGGACGCCGTTGCCGATGGTTGACGGCGATATTAGCCCAACGGGCGGCCATCCCTATTTGTCTTTTGAATGGATTGGCCTTAGCGACTATTTAGCCGAAACCAGAAAAAAACCAGGGAGACGCACGCGTGGGGCGAACTACACGAGTGCCGATTTTGCTTTTCGCTTCCAGCGAACGGATGGCCAAATTCAGATTGTCCTAGGCGAGTGGAAATACACCGAATACTACGGTCACGAGGATAAAGGCACAAACCAGATCCGGCTAGACAACTACGCTGAGGCTTTTCGGCGATCATCTGGCGTCTTTATATGTAGGGATCACGAACTCTACCGAGGCCTTTTCTTCGAGCCGTTTTACCAGCTGATGCGTCTGCAATTGCTCGCGCAGGAGATGGAAGCTAACCACGAGATGGACGCCGACTTGGTGACGGTGTTACATGTCCACCCTGCAGCAAATAAGGAGTTCACAGAGAGGGTGACCTCCGAATATTTATCCACCAGATTTCCTGGTCAAGGCGTGATGAGTGTTTGGAACCAGCTCGTGGATCAGACCAGATTCACAACTATATCCGTGGAATATCTATTGCAGTTGATTGGCAAGGCACGTTCATTGGCAAACCCAGCATGGGTCGACTATCTGCAAACAAGGTATACCTTTGCGGATCGTATTCAGCCCAAGGAGGGCGATGCACTGTAGAGCTCCACACGGGTGGGACTTTGTCCAGAGGGGCGTCACTGGAAGCGTTAAAATGAAGAGAAGGCATCAAGCCCCCCTCTTTTCAGTCTTATAGAGCGTCTATTACTGAGGATTTCCAGGAGCGGTAAACTCAAGTCGAAATTAGGAAAGCAATTCATGGCTTTGTCTGGCGAGAGAGAGAAACAGATAAAAGGGGACACGCTACTCATTGTATGTTGACAAAGTGCTTAACTGGTTGTATAATACATTGTATAATACACCATATGATACTTGGAGGCATCGATAAGAGAGGTCTATATGGATGAATCTGCCGAGATACATACTGAGAATCAAGCAAGACCAGATGGGGGCGGAGAAATACTAGAAGTTCTGTTGAAGAAACGCGGACAGTTGCTGACTGAACTACGACAACATGACGCTTCCATGGCAAAGCTCCAGAAGGAATATTCCACACGCCTAAATCAAATAAGAGAAACACAACGACCCATACAGGATGCCCTCCAGCACGTCGAAGCCTTGCTGCAACTTGAGGGATGGGAGAAACCAAAATCTCCTGACGTTGGGGGTGCTGCAAAGTCCACCACCATCGGTGCTATTTCATACATTGATGCAGCATACAAGCTGCTAGAGAATGTCGGACAACCTCTACACTACAGGACCATATATGGCAAATTGAAAGAACAGGGCGTTTATATTCCGGGGAAAGATGCTGCTGCAACACTGCTAGTGAAGATGAGCCGCGACGGCAGGTTCAAACGAATTCGTAAGCGAGGTACGTATGCATTATCGTTTTGGCGTATATCTGCCGCCAAGTCAAAATCACGAGCCTATCGAAAAAGGGCTCGATAGTGGTGAAGGATGATTACAGTTACAGACTTGTCTGGGGAAGGTTTTTCTCTCTATAGTGAAGGAGGATACCTGCATGAGTGAAGAGGACAAGGAACATCAGCCAATTCAAACCGTTGAAGCATACGAGAATCTCGGCGTTGACTATCTTCTCATTTTCTCGGCGAAGAGCATCTTAGACAACGATGAGGAATGCACCCTCGAAAGGCTTGTCTTCGAGTGTTTCACCCGCTTCCCAAAGAAATTTGGTCTTTCAAGGTATCCCCAATGGCCAGACTCGACCCGTGTTTATAGATCTTGGCGAAGATGTAGACTAGATAACAGATGGTTAACGGGATCTCCACAGGAAGGATTCAAACTAACGGCAAAAGGGAAAGAGGTCGCGTTGGCAGTCGCAGAAAAACTTAACGACCCTTCATTAATCAACAAACAACCTAGAGCAACATCAAAGACAAGAGGCAAGGAGGAGGCTGTAATACGATATCTACGAAAGAGCAACGCTTTCCGCAGGTGGCTCCAGAATCCAACCTCATTTGTAATCTCTGAATCGGAGATTCGTAGCCTACTAAATGCCACATTAGAGACTCCCCAGGATGTACTACGTAAAAATTTAGCATATTATCAGGACAACGCCAAACTCGTAGGCGATTCACATATTCTAGCGTTTTTGGATGCTTGCCAAAAACAGCACGACAATATCTTACGGGGAAGGTAGCAATATGCAAGAAGTCTATGTCGGCCAGCAAGGTGACATTGAAGTAGACCCCAGAGTGGTGAGGGAGCAGGCGCGCCAGACTGTGCGTCAATTGGTAGACGCCGTAGTGGAACTGTGTACTAACTCAGATGATAGCTACAGGCGTCAGAAGGCTGAGCGCGGCGAAATCCTGATTACTGTTAACAGGCTCAGAGGTGGTAGGTGGGATTTACTCGAAGTACAAGATCACGCCGAAGGTATGAGCATGAATTCTCTTCTAGAAGCTCTCAAATATGGCACTAAGAGTAGCGGCTTTGCTGGAGGCCTTCCCGTCCGTGGCTTGTGGGGAAGAGGAATGAAGGAGACTATCATCGCGTTTGGCGAGGGAATAGTCGAAACATACTGTGCTGGTCGGCTCTCAGGCGTCAAAGTGTGGTGGGACCGTGACGCGGACCGAGCCAAATGGGAGATAATTGCTAATGCACCTACGAACGCGCAGAACGGAACAACGGTGACCGTTTCACCAGAAACTGGTCTTGGTGGTAAATGTCCTGAATTTAAGCATCTGTATGAGCAACTTTGTGCTCACTACGCACTCAGGGGCATTGTGCAAAGTAGGATGATTACGCTCAAGGTGAAATCTGCAGGTGGTAGAGGTCGATATGCTAAGGCAAGTGGGAACAAACGACAGCTGCGGTTTAACCCTCCAATTGGAGAATTAGCTTTGGACACACACATTAAGGACACCCCGTTTGGCCCAGTGCATGTGAAAATCTGGCAAAGTTCAGAACCGCTGATTTTCAACCGATGGGACCCTTGCTCCCTAGCTGGACTTCTCGTGAAGACGCAGGACGTGCCTCTGGATAACTCATTGTTTGGCTTTGAGGATGAAGTAGGTAGATATTTCTTTGGAGGAGTCGACTGTCCTGAATTGGCAGACCAGATCAGGAAAGACGTGAGCATACTGACGACAACACGAACGGGAATAGATTGGCGTCAAACTAAATGCCGTGAGTTTGACCTTGTAGTGAAACGTGTATTAGAGCCCCTGGTAAAAAAGAAAAGGGGTGAACTTGTATCTGTCTCGGCGCCGCAAATAGCAGATGCATACAAAAACCGATTGCTGAAGATGCTTAACCTACTCGCACAAGAAGAACTCGAGACATCAATTGATGAGGAAGGGATCGGCCTCGGGTCGTCATTTGACAAAGTAACAAAGCTGATGATTAAGCCTGCTGAAGGATTTGCACTGCCAAACGTAAGCAGGCGATACTCCGTTTATTTACCTAAAGGGATGGCAGGTTCTAGCACTGTTGTGGAGATAGACACACTTGAAACATGCGGGGACGTGCAACTTGACAGTTACGAAGTCTATTTAGTTCCACATCCATATGTAGAAGGGTTGTTATGGGGTCAGTTTAGTCTTAGCGGTTCGACCTTGGGTGACAATACCTGGGTAAGATGTCGAATTGATAGCCAAGAAGATTTAGCCTATTTTGAGGTGAAGGCCGCTGAAGCTAAGGGGAAAAAGAGGAAAAAGAGGCTGGGTGGTAGGGGTGGAGGATTCTTTAAGGATATAAAGCCAAGCTCTGATCCGAATCCTCAACAGCGTGTTGCTTACATAGGTGGTGTAATTATTTACTTTACCGAATTCCCAGTAGTGAGAGAATACGTTATAGGACGTCGCTTCAATGCCACTGAAGGTAAAGTTCTATTTGCGGAAATGATGTCTGAGGCTGTCTGTGGAGCTTTAGCGATGAAGCGTATCACAGACGGACTAGTCCCTGGTAGACCGAACGAAGATTCCTATGCCACTATTGGACGATATGAGGCGGAAGTTAATCGTATCAGAAGAAGGTGCTTGGGATTGATTCATAGGTGGTCTGAGACTTATAGAGTAGATACCGAGCACTCAGACAAGCAATAACGCGTGGCAGCTCTCTCATTGAAAATGACAACTTCTCCTCCTGATTTAGACAAAAGCCCCGGAAGTGACCCGGTTCCAATAAACATTGTTGCTGCCGAATTACCTTGAAATAAGCCCAGGATCTCAGGATGAGCCGAGTTTGTCATTACCCAAGGCACACCACGACCGGACGCTCGCTCTAGAGCAATAGCAAGACGCGACTGGTCCGAGGATGTAAATTCTTGCCCCACATAGTGTGCATTGCGCATCTCTTTGTCACCGGGTCGATACGGGGGGTCCAGAAATAGGAAATCAAAACTGTTAGTTTTGTTAATAATTTCCTCGAAGTCGGCACACTCGATATCTGCCGAATCTAGCAAACGTGAGACTTCTAGTAATTCGAGTCCGTTCACAACCCATCTTCGTGATTCGCCACCATATCCTATATTAAATTGTCCTCTTTTATTATGGCGCCACATACCCTTGAAGCAGGTTCTATTCAGATACAATAGTCGAGCAGCGCGACTTTGTGGGTCAAGTGCAGAGGGATCAAGACTGCGGATATAATAGTAACCTTCCCTACCATCAGGCATCTGACAATACCTATCCCAGGTCTCGGAGGGGTAGTCTCTTACAGTCACGTATAGGTCAATGAGATCTGGATTGATATCCGATAAAAGGGCACGTTGCGGCCGTAAATAGAAGAATATCGAAGCCCCACCAACAAATGGATCAACATATCTTCCCTTAATCTCTTCTCTTAAGGGTAAAAACGGCTGGAGCGACCTCAGCAAGCGACCCTTTCCACCAGGATACCTGAGCAACCTCGGCATCCGAATGTCGCTTTTTGACGCTTGTCTTTTATAAGATTTGCGCTGGTCTGACCTAAGTCCTTTATCAGGATCAACGCAGGCATCAAATCTTTTAATATCAACATTTAGCGTGCTATCCATTAGCTCTCCCTTATTAAGCTCTGAATATCTTTCGGGTGCTTAAGCCCCGCCTTCAACAGAGCATCGAGGAAAAGAGTCTTATCCACGCGTCGGCTGAGTTTCTGTTGCACGTGAATATGCGCGAGGTCTAATGCTTCTACTAAATCATCGGTGAGATATACGGTAGTTCTCTTCCTCGCCTTTATCCCGCTGGTAACTAATCGTCCCATGGAGACTCCTTGTCTCGATTAATAATGTAAGTAATGTTAATACAGTAAATACATTATAAACATTAAGGATCGATAAATCAATAGACACTCGCCCGTGCAAGAAAAGGGAGTTTCACGCTCCCTTTTCTTGACGTCCTTGCGCTTTAGCTGACGCGCTCGGTCAGCAGCACAAGTGCCTTATTTGACGGTCCGATCGGGTATCCACCAACCCCAGCGTGGACTTTGAAAGCGACCAAGCCTGCTTCGGCATATAGCTCCGACAGCCTCTGGATGCCGATCCCTTCTAGAGTGGCGGACTCCCAGACCGATGCTGCATAGGCGCGCGGCTGCGTAGAGGCGCTTGACGCCGATAAGGCACCTCACCACCATTTCCGACAGAAAGTTTAGGCAGGCGCGATGTCCTCAGGCTTCAAGCAGACCCGCCTGCCAGAGAATCTGTTCGGCGGGCAGGTGCTCCTGTTAAAACAGTAGTCAGGAGTCAGTAGACAGTAGTCAGGAGATAGGAGATAGTAGTCAGGAGTCAGGAGTCAGTAGTCAGTAGCTTGGATTCTGTATTATTGTTACTACCACCTGGCTCAAGATTTGTCGCCTGGTATCTGGCTTTGCCTTCTTCGTAGAGGTCGACCAATATCAAAAATCAAACATAAAAAATCAAAATAACAGGTCAAAAAGGCAAAATCGGACAAACCCAAATGTCAAGATCATTTAGATACTAGATACTAGAAAGTCGGGTTTGGCCGAGGGGATTGCCACGTCGGCTGCGGCTCCTGGCAATGACACGCGGGGTTACTGCTGCTGTTAGAAATGCTGGCAAAGCAGGGTACAATATTACAACCTGAACTTCACTTCTGGTCCAGGTCCTTGATAAGCTCGTCAACCAATTCGAAAGTCTTCACTCGCCCAGCCTTGATATCTTCAGCAGCTTCCCGCTCACCTTTCTGCCATCGCCTGGTCCAGAAGTAAGCCTGGCTTTTGTCCACCAGCTTCTTGGGCATCAATACGGCTCTCTCTTCTTCAACGTTAATGTCAACCAGATCACCACCGAATAAGCCCGGGGGGAGGTATTCTTCAACCAAGCTGCTGCGGTTTCGCGTAGCGTCCTTGTCTAAACAACAGGCTCTTTCACTGCTACGGTGAGAGACTCGATACCGGATTCCTGGGGAATCACCTCGTTGTGCGCCTGGCACGATTCCAGGTAAAGCTCTATAGCTTCTTTGACCATAGAAATGGCTTCCTCTTTGGTCTCACCCTGGGTGTAGCAGCCAGGGAGTGCCGGGACGTCCACGGAGTAGCCCCCTTCGTCCTCGGGAATAAGAATTACTGTATACCTTAACATCGCCTCGACATCACGGATTGTGATTTTAGCAATCTTCACCAAAACCAGATTTCATTCACCCCCCTTTCGAAATCCTATGGGGCGCCGTTTCGGTTCCGGTGGCACCATAAGCTGACGAATAGCTTCAAACACCTGTTTAAATTGAGCATCATACTTCTTCTCAAGGGCATCTAGCTTGCGGGCAAGCTCGACATGACTTGCAAGCATCTGCCGTAAGCGGATAAAGGCCCGCATTATCTCAATATTTACCTGGATGGCACGCTGACTATGCAAAACACTGGATAGCATGGCCACACCTTGCTCGGTGAAGGCATACGGGGGATAGCGTCGCCCACCCCAGTCACTTGAAGTGCCAAAATGGAACCTCAAGTTATCGAACTCTTCCTTGCTGAGCTGAAACATGAAATCAGTCGGAAAGCGGTTAATATTCCGTTTGACTGCTCGAACAAGCATCTTGGTCTCAACTCCGTATAGAGCCGCCAGGTCGGCATCGAGCATAACTTTTTGCCCGCGGATTAACAGAATTGCTTGCTCAATCCTATCGACAGGAATAAGTGATTTCTTATTAACCATGCCAATAACCTGAGGCAGTCTGGCCACTTGTACCTGGTCTGCCCTTGCTTCAACTATATCACAAAGGCAGTTGACTCTTCCTGTCCCTATCTCTGTCTGTTGGGCATCCCATTTCGAGGATTAGGGCCTTTCTGAGTTAGATAGGCACAGTGTCCCTAAGCTTCGAGTAGACCCGCCTGCCAGAGAACTCGAGAAATTTTTTGCCCTGGGCACGGAGACCCCTCGCTTGCGCAGGGATGACAAGTTTGAGAGCAGGTGTTCGGCCTGCTTGCGCTAAAGCTTCAGCGGAGGCAAGCGGGCAGGTGCTCCTGTTAAAACAGTAGTCAGGAGTCAGGAGACAGTAGGCAGGAGACAGTAGGCAGGAGACAGTAGGCAGGAGACAGTAGTCAGGAGTCAGTGAGATTGCCACGCCCCAACAAACAAGATCAAAAATTAAAGATAAAAAGTAAAAATGACAGGTCAAAAAGGAAAAATCGGACAGACCCAAATGTCAAAATGCCAAAACTATTCGGAAACTGGAATTTCGGATTTGGCCGTGAGATTGCCTCGTCGCCTTCGGCTCCTCGCAATGACAAGCGGGAAAGGGCTCGCAATGACACGAGAGGTTACCGCTCCTGCCAAAAAATACCGGTATTACCAAGGCTCACCAGACTACAAGGGCAAATATGGAGCTATATAACTATCCAGCATTTGCTTCAGCTCGTTAAGCACATCCTCAAGAGGTGGCAGCGTAGCAACCTGCTGACCAAGATCTTTGTCCCAATACCCTTTGATTCCGGCTGGGTTCTCCGGGAGAAAATCTGCTGAGGTCCTGGGTCTCAATCCCTTATGTCTGAGCTTCTTTTCAAGTACCATTCCCAGCAGCTTTAAGTCCATTTGGGAGCGTTGTTCTTTTAGAAGCCTCCACACATCGTAGTAGTCTCTTGATTTACCCCGTTCTACCAGACTGCGCATCTTCTCAGCCATTAATTCCTCCAGGGGATACACTTGAACTGCTCGTTCCTCATCAGGGAAGGGTGCAGTCAATACCTTTCGGAACTGGGGTTCGAGGCATAACGATTCATCGAAACTCAAATCCATGTAGAGCATGGCCGGATGAGCCAAAGGCCCTAAGAATTGCGCCCTAAGACGGGCGTAGCCACCTGTCTTGTGAAGCATTCTAGTAGTAAGCCGAATTTGAGTCGCTTGTTCCACCTGATGGTACAAACCATCAAGGTCTTGTCCCAGTTCTTTTTTCGGAATATCGAATTTAACGGTGAAATCCAGGTCTTCTGAATAACGCCAGCGCGGGAAATAAATCTTGCGCAGAGCAGTGCCACCTTTGAATACGAAGCTTTCGCGCAATGCCGGTAGCTGGGATAACCCTTTCAGGAGCTCTGTAAGCACGTAGTCTTTTTCCAATATGCCCAGAGCTATCTTCTCCCGATTAGCTAGTCTCTGAAGTTCGGCTCTGGACAACATTAGAGTTCCTGCCATTGGGAGATTTCATTCTGCGGCACATTTATTAGCAGTTTCCATCGCTGGATATGGCGGCCCTGACGGTATCCCAGAGTATCTAACGGGGAATACCCACTACTAAGGTTGCTGCGTAGTATATCGATGGCATTACCGGCCTCGAAATTCAGAAGCTCCAAGAGGTAACCCAGGCGTTTGATTACAGCTTTATTTCCGTTTTTCACGGCGTAGCGAACCATTTTCACCAAATCGAATTCATCACGACCATATGAGAGAGCTTTGGCTACTTCTGATACGCCACCACAGTATTCCAATCTATCAAGGCAATCAACAATTGTCTTCTCCCGTTCTGATATTTTTATTCCACACCCATTCAAGGTCACCTCAGTGTCTCCAAAGAACTTCCCTTCTGTCATATGGACGAATCGGTATTTTACCCCTGAGATATCAAGTTCCGGTTTCATCTTACGGTGCGTCGATGCTATAAAGACAGTCCGGCTGACCTGCTCCGTGTAACCGTAGTAGTTCAATGCACTGCGGAATCCTATGTAGTAAGGGTCAATCAGATAGGAAGCAATAATGAATTCGTGTTCAGTCCATTCACCTTCGCGACCAGCTTCAAAGGGGAGAATCAGGTATTTGCCTTTTTCCACACGCTGAAGCCACCGCCTTTTGACTAGCGTGTGCAGAAGTTTATAGAGTCCACCATCGCTTTTCCCGTAGACCAGTCTGGCATCCTCGACAGTAAAGAGCCTCTTCCCCCGGCGTGACAATTCGCTCAGGAGATTGCTGCCCCTATCGCCAAGAGTTCTTATAGTTTGTGCTATCATAATTACCTTTTGCGTAAGTATTATAGCACAATATGTCAATACCTCGGAAGTGCTCTAATTGTTGTGCCACGGCTAAGCACTACGGCGATTTGTCCACGGCAAGTGAGGCATAAGCAAGGCCTGTGTGTAGTGGATGGAAGGGCAGCGGTGTCGCAAGGTCTCTGCATAACTCAAGAGGCTTTGACCTGGTATCTGGCTTTGCCCTCTTCGTAGAGGTCGCCGCCGTAGATGTCGTTTACGACCGTAACGGGGAAGTCCTCCACCTCCAGGCGGCGCAGGGCTTCGGCACCAAGCTCTTCATAGGCCACCACCTCTGCCTTCTTGATGCTCCGGGAAATTATGGCGCCGGCACCGCCTATTGCCCCCAAGTAAACCGCCTTGTATTTGACCATGGCATCTTTCACCGCTTTGGACCGCAAGCCTTTGCCAATCATCCCTTTCAGTCCTTCGGCTATCAAGCGGGGGGCATAGGCATCCATCCTGCCGCTGGTGGTGGGACCGGCCGAGCCGATTACCCTCCCTGGCCGCGCCGGGCTGGGCCCCATGTAGTACACGGTTGCTCCCTTGATATCGAAAGGCAGAGGCTTCCCCTGGTCGAGAGCTTCGACCATCCTCTTGTGAGCGGCATCGCGGGCAACGTAGATGACACCGGTGAGCAGGAGGTTATCCCCGGCTTTGAGGTCTTTCAAGACTTCGTCGTTTAACGGAAGCGTAATTTTCTTTGCCATAGCTCTCACCTCTGTTCCTAGTCGTTCGTAACTCCCCTAACCCCTCTTATCCTAAGAGGGGGACTGCCTGCCATCCGGCAGCACTCCAAACTTCGTAGTGCGACCCTTCAGGGTCGCGCCGTTTGTTCGTAACTCCCCTGACCCCTCTTATCTTAAGAGGGGGATTTTTGGCACGCTTTAGAATCGATTTTTACCTCAGAGTCCCCAGGTAGCTTACGGTAAGCTGCTTTTCCTTTACCTCGGGCGTGGTATAGTCGGGAAGGAGCATGGGGGCTACTCTATCGGTTTTAATCCCTGCCTCTTTGAGTTCTTTATGATATGCCTTTACGTGCTTCAGGGTCAGCTCTCCCTCTCTTGCTTTCTCCCTGGCGAATACAGCAGCATTTCTGCCGGCAATCCTGCCGAACACTACAATATCCATGAGCGAGTTGCCCATTAGCCTGTTTTCTCCGTGCAACCCTCCGGTTACTTCCCCAGCAACATAAAGCCCGGGCACGACGGTTTCGCATTCGGCGTTATCCTTGAGCCCTCCATTCTGATAATGGAGCGTGGGATAGACCAGCATGGGCGCTTTAGATATATCAATCCCCAGGCGGTCGTATACCTTCCACTTCCCCACAAAAGCAGTCCGCACCCTCCCTTCACCGTGGAGGATATCTAGCATGGGGGAATCGAGCCAGACCCCGACTTTACCGGTAGGAGTGGGAACACCGTTGCCATCCAGGCATTCCTTGATAAACCGGGCTGATTCCACATCCCGGGGCTCGCGCTCATTGACGAATTTTTCCCCGTGGACATTCACAATGTCCGACCCCTCCGATCGGAACCTTTCGGTAATGAGCCACCCCTCTATCTGCTCCGGGAAGACAACGCCCGTGGGGTGATATTGAACGGTATGCAGGAAAGACAGAGGCACACCTGCCCTGTAGCCCAGGACAATGCCGTCGGCAGTGGCGCCGTAATGATTGGTAGTCATGAAACCCTGAACGTGGAGCCTGCCGGCACCACCTGTGGCCAAAATTACCGCCTTGGCTCTGGCAACAAGATACTCTTCGGTCTCCATGTTATAGAGCACTGCTCCGGCGCACTGCCCATGTTCATTGAGGATAAGCTCCACCGCCGGGGAAAATTCCAGGACCTTGATGTTAGGCCGGTTACGGGCTTCATCGCGCACGGTACGCATGATTTCCATTCCGCTGAGGTCGGCGCAGTAGTGCATCCTTTTGCGGCAGGTCCCTCCACCGTGCATAGCCTCCAGCCTGCCGTCGGGAAACTTGGAGAACATGACCCCCAGGCTTTCCAGCCACTGGAGGGCGTCGGGAGCCTGTCTGACAAAAGCGGCCACGATGTCCGGGTCGTTTTTGAAATGTCCTCCGCCCATCACATCCAGATAGTGATAGTACGGAGAGTCCTTCTCTCTTTTTACGGCAGCCTGAATCCCGCCTTCAGCCATCATAGTATTGGCATCGCCATGCCGGAGCTTGGTCGCTATAAGGACCTGGGCGCCATTTTCCTCGGCGATAAGGGCAGCTATGGTGGCAGCCCCACCACCGCCGATGACCAGAACGTCGGTCTCATAATCAACCCTCGACAAATCCACCTTGTCGGGGTCAACCCTGCTCTTAGCTTCCAGCAGGTCGACGAACTCGTGAGCTATTCTGTAACCCTTACTCGGGCCGATTTTTATCTCCCTCCTCCCTTCTTCCTTGTAATCGGGGTGATATTTCAACATCTCCTGCCTTTCCTGCAAGGACATGAAGGGAAACTCTTCCCCTTTCTTCCTTTTCTCCACACGGGCAGGCCTGGTCTGCTCTACCTTCTTGATATAGGGCTCGAAGAAATCGGGATATCCTAAGTAACTCATCTCGCCTCCTACAGGTATCTTGTATCCTTCGGTTTCCAATCCTCCCCGGCCGTCATCGGCTCCACCTCCCGTTCCTGGTACAGCTTTTTCAGCTCATCCTCCTTGGCCTGCTTCAACTCGTCCAGAAACCGGTCATACCTTCCTTCGTTGACTGCTTTCACCATCTCGGCTAAATGTTCGGCCCGGGGGACAATTCTGGCTCCATAGATTCTTCGCGCGAGCTGCAGCATATGATACTGGGCCAACTCCCCAAAGCAGCGGCTGGTGCACAATCCGCATTGAATGCAATCGAAGCTGAGTTGAGCAGCCCCGGCGATATTCCCCTGCTTCAAAGCCGAGATAGTGTCCATTACCTCTATTCCCTGCGGGCAAGCCTTGGTGCAGGAATTGCAGGCAACACAGCGAAACATCTCGGGATATAGCTTAAAGACCTCTTCAGGGGCAGCGGTCAGTCCGGCAAAGTTGTACAGAGCCCGATTGGCAGGGAAAAAGGGGATCTGGGCTATGTACATATCCGGCTCGACTGTCTTCTGGCAGGCCAGCGCCACCTGTAATTTATAGTCGCCGGGCTTACGATAAACCGTACCACAGGCACCGCAGGTGCCCCCCCGGCATCCACAGCCCCGAATGAGTATGTAGCCGGCATACTCCATGGCTTTCATAATGGTAAGCCCTTCGGGGACCTCATAGCGCTTGCCCATTATATATATCGGGATCAGCCTGGCCGTTATCTTTTTTTCTTCCTTGACCGCTGTTTTCGCTGGATTTTTACTTTTCTTTTTGGTACTCATTGTTAACCCCCAATCGGCTGTAGGCTTCTACTTTGAGAAAGCAGGTTCTTTTCCTTCAGAAGTGCTTCCGGGCTGCCGTGATTCAGCTCGAAGTGACATACCTGAGGACCGAGCCCCAGGGCAAGAGCCAGAAGCTGTGTGAAATACAATAGCGGCATTCCCCTGAATCCGCTCTGTTTCTTAGCCAACTCTTTCTGCCCCTGGCCCAAATTATAATCACATAAAGGGCAGGTGAGGACCATGGCTTCTGCCCCATGACTCAATGCCGAGTTTAAGATAGGCCGTGCATATTCAGCAATATCATCTGGGCTGCTTATTACTTGATAAGACCCACAGCATCTCGTGGATTCAGGAAAATCAACGGGACTAGCTCCCAGAGCTTTAAGGAACTCCCGCAAGATGGTAGGGTCCTCTACATTATCTATAGCTATTTCCCGGGGGCGAAGCAGGGTGCACCCATAATAGGGGGCTACTTTTAGTTCCCGCAGAGGGAATTTCACCTTTTGCGAAAGAGTTTCCCATCCTATGTCGTCTCTCAATACCTCTAAAAGATGAACCACCTTTACTTCCCCGCTGTAATCTATCCCTTCATCTATAAAGTCATTAAGGGTATCCCTCTTTTCCACATCTTCCTTCATCAAAAGATTGGCTCTCTTTAAAGTATTGAGACAAAACGCGCATAAAGTAACTAACTCAGTCTTTCCCTGTTTTTTAACGCGGATTAGGTTGCGGACAGGCGCTACCCGATGGATTAAGTCGTCGTCAGCCAGAGAATAAACTGCGCCACAGCAGTTCCACCTGGGGACCTCATCCAGCTTAAGTCCCAGAGCTTCCATGGAAGCCACAGCCGGCTCCTCCAGATTCCTGGCCCTGGTTTTCAAGGTGCAGCCGGGATAATAAGCCAAGCTCATTTTTTATTTCTCTAGCCGGTAAACTTCCTTAAGCCGCTGACCATGGCTATTTGAGGAAGCTCGCAGCGTTGTTTCGGTGAAATATCCTCGGGGCGTATGTGGTCAATATTCTTCCTCAGGGTGAGCAGCCTTATCGCCTCCATCACCTTGGAGAGGTCAAATCCTCTGGGACAATTGACAGCACAGGCAAGACAGGAGGCACAAACCCAGACAGTCTTGGAATTGGCAATTTCCTCGTCCAATCCTAATCGTGCCAATTCGATAATCCGGCGAGGGGAAATGTCCATATTGGCAGCGGCGGGACAGTTTCCCGAACACATGCCACACTGGTAACATAACTGAAGGTTCTGTCCGCTGAGCTCCTTGACCTTCTTTACAAACTCGCGGCGCGACTTTTTTTGCGAAATGGTTACATACATTCTCTTATCACTCTTTCAATTGCCTCACAAAATTGCTTCTTCATGGCGAGAACACCAGCACTGCATGTTGACGGCTACAGGCATGCTGGCGATATGGCAAGGGAACATTTCCACATGGACTGCCAAGGCGGTAACTGTGCCGCCATAGCCCATAGCACCGATGCCCAGATTATTGACTTTTTCCAGAATCTCCCTCTCTAAAGCGGCAACCTCGGGGTCAGGACTGGGTTCGCCGACTTTGCGCAACAGTGCCTTCTTGGCTATAAACATGGTCTTGTCCGTCGTCCCACCTATACCGACACCAATGATGACCGGCGGACAGGGATTGCTGCCGACCTCGCTAACGAGGTCGACGACAAAATCTATCACCCCCTGATGTCCCTGAGACGGAGATAGAGCAGTCAGACGAGAACAATTTTCCGAGCCACCTCCCTTGGGCAGGACACTGATTTTCAGCCTGTCTCCAGGGACTATATCGGTATGAATCATAGCCGGTGTGTTATCTTTGGTGTTTACCCTGGCAAAACAGGGCCCGTTTACTATAGATTTACGCAAATAACCCTTATCGTACCCCTGGCGCACTCCTGCATTGACTGCGGTGTAAAGGTCACCTCCGGTTATGTGTACCTCCTGGCCCAGCTCCAGCATGACTACGGCGGCACCGGTGTCCTGACAAAGAGG
>Ga0315274_10003588_pt1 | contig 23056 bp, 16 predicted proteins | sample YL17G02_20_MG_FD_203700 | JGI IMG/M metagenome (GOLD analysis project Ga0315274, IMG submission 203700) | Sediment microbial communities from Yellowstone Lake, YNP, Wyoming, USA - YL17G02_20 | ecosystem: Environmental > Aquatic > Freshwater > Lake > Sediment | place: USA: Wyoming | collected...
AAAGTCAAGCCAAAAACGAATGCGAATTTGCCCCCCTACTCCCAATACCCCTTCACAACAATATCTACCCTCAATCCCTCAACACTCTTGCGGAATTGCTGTCTGAAGGCAAAGCAGGATGTCGCGATATGGCACCTCTGGTCCCGCCTGATCCGCCACAGACTGCGGGAAGCCTGCTTCGCCCGGCTTTACGCCGAACGAATTGTCATGTTCATTGCAGGTGGCGATGCGGTTCTGGGCCTTGTTGTTGTAATTCATCGGAGTGCCGACCGCATACACTGCGTTTCCGGTGATCTCGATGAAGCCGCTTCCTTCGTCGAGGTATATGCCGCCTGGCCCGCCGCCCTTATTGTTGTCGTGGATATGGTTGCCGCGGATGATCGTCCCTTTCTGATTACCCAGCGTGTAGATCCCTCCGCCGTCGTTCCGCAACAGCATCACGTCGTGAATGTGGTTGTTCTCGATCAGATTGTTGCCGCAAGGCGTGGGCGTCGAGTATCGATATGGAATGACTTGGTACGCCCCGCCGCCCGCGTCCTCTTCACCCCAGCCCCAACCTACCGAGATGCCCGAATACGGCAGATTGCGGATCTCGTTGTGCGCGATGAGGGTGCCTCGAACGTATCCGCCGAAAACGCCGACGCTGTCCTGAAACTCGACGCCGGCCCGCTCGATGAGGCAATTCGTAACTTGGTTGCTTTGCACGATCAAGCGCGGGTCATCCGGATGGTGGTCCGGCGGCAACACGTCGCCGATCTGTACGGCGCTGCCGGAAATGTCGTGGAAATGACAACCAGAGACGATGTTCTCGCTCGAGCCGCATTCGATGTCCAGCCCCGCGCCCCCCAGGCGCGTGAACGTGCACCGCTCGAAATGGATCGATCTCGCCGCATGCAGCACCACATTCGCCGGGCTCTTCAGGTATTCGTTGTGCAAGTTCACCAGGCGTTGATCACGCTCGAACATGTTCGTGGCCGAAAAACTGAAATTCGCCTGCTCGTCCGCGTGGCCGATCCGGTTCGGCGAAAGCCACGTCGCGTCCGCGAACGTGATCCCCTCGAACCGGATGTCGTGCACCGGCGCATCAAGCGTTCCCCGCAGTTCGATCAGCGTCTCGAGCACCGGCGCGACGACCGCGGCGGCCTCCATGCTCTCGCCCTCGCGGGGAATGTAGTAGAGCGTCTTCGCGGGTTTGTCCAGATACCACTCACCGGGTTCGTCCAGCAGTTCGAACGCGTTCTCGACGTAGTCCGGAAGTTTGATCTGCACGCCTTCCTTTCGGGAGCAGAGCATGAACCACGGCTGCTGCATGGCGATCTTCACGCCGCCGTTCCCGTCCCGCGAGATGCCCCTGACCTTGCAGATCATATGCCCCCACGAGTTGTAGTAGCCGAACTCGATGTCGCTCTTATTGCGCCAATCCGCCATAGTCTCGCCAGGCGCCGTGTGGCCCGCGTCGCCGTCAAGGAACGCCAGGTCGCCGTACCGGCCCATTTCCTTCGGAGCAGGACCGCGCGCCCGTTGTGCGCGGACGCCGTTCACATAGATCTGCCGTAAGTCACCTCCCCCCCACGCTGCTTTCCAGCGCTTCTCGCCATCCTTCGTCCAGCCCGTGATCACGCTGCCGCCGCTGATGACGGGCGTCTGGCCTGCGACGGCCCTATACACAACTTGATGACCGCCTGTGCCGGAATCCGCCGCACCGAACAGGAGACGAAAGTTGAGCAGATACATTCCCCCATGAAGCAGGACGACGATATCCTCTGTCATCGCCGTATTCAGCGCCCGGACTGTGTCTCTTGCCTTCCCGAGGCCCTGAAACGGCTGTTGCTCCGTTCCCGGATTGTCATCACTTCCGTTGGGGGCAACGTGAAAGGTTGTTGCGGCGAAGCTTGTGCTCGCCAATATGATCGAGAATGCTGCAATGGCAATTGTGCAACGTCTGGACATGATCAGGCCCTCCACTGAACCCTTTTCCCGCCTCCAGACGCTAGCATACACGCGAAAACTGTTCCACTCTACCTCGTAGGAAGATCACGCTCGCGTTGCTATGGAAGCACTGCCGTAGTAGGATGTGGGCATGTTTGAGGATCTGTTTGAGCAATCGGCGGCAGAACGGTTGCGCGGGGAGGCGCCGCTGGCGCGTCGCGTCGCGCCGAGGACCTTGGACGAGATTATCGGTCAGGATCACATCCTCGGTCCAGGGAAGATCCTCCGGCGCGCCATCGAATCGGACCGGCTGACCTCGTTGATCCTCTTCGGGCCCCCGGGAAGCGGGAAAACGGCGCTTGCGCGCGTGATCGCGATGCGAACCCAGGCCGTGTTCGAGCCGCTCAACGCCGTTACGTCCGGCGTGAAAGAGGTCCGCGATCTCATCGCTGCCGCCAGACATCGCCAGGTGCAGCAGCAACGCCGGACCATCGTTTTCATTGACGAGATCCACCGCTTCAACCGCGCCCAGCAGGACGCGCTTCTGCCCGCGGTCGAGAACGGCACTATCATCCTCATCGGCGCCACCACCGAGAACCCGTTTTTCTCGATTGTCGCGCCGTTGCTATCGCGGTCGCAGGTCTTCGAATTTCTTCGCCTCGAGAACGAGCACGTTTTCCATTTGCTTCGCTGGGCTCTGTCACACCCGAACCGCGGATTCTCCGATTACGAGGTCGTGGTCGAGGAGGAGTCGCTCCATCACCTCGCCACTTACGCGGAAGGCGACGCACGACGCGCCTTGAACGCACTCGAGATAGCGCTGCTGACGACGCCGCCTGTCGACAGCAAGATCGTGATCTCGCTGGATATCGCCGAGCAGTCCATTCAGCAGAAGATGCTTCACTACGACGGCGCCGGCGACGAGCATTACGACGCCGCGTCCGCTTTCATCAAGAGCATGCGCGGGACGGACCCCGACTCGGCCCTGTATTGGATGGCGCGCATGCTCGAGGCCGGCGAGAGCCCGCGGTTCATTGCGCGGCGCATCTGCATTTGCGCTTCCGAGGACGTGGGCAACGCGGATCCGATGGCGCTAGTCGTCGCAACGGCGGCTTGGCAGGCGTGCGAATTCATCGGCATGCCCGAGGCGCAGATCATCCTCGCCCATGCCGCGACCTACGTGGCGTGCGCTCCGAAGAGCAATGCCGCGTATATGGGCATTGCGGCCGCCGTAAAGGATGTCCAGGAGAAAAAGACCGTTGCGGTTCCGAAGCACCTCCAAGATGCAAGCTATCAGGGCGCACAAAGGCTTGGACGCGGCGAGGGCTACAAGTATGCCCACGAATACGAACAGGGCTACGTGACACAGGACTACGGCGTGCCTCGCGGCACGTACTACCATCCCACCGATCGCGGCAAGGAAGCCGGATTCAAACAACGCCTCGAAGAGTTCACCAAGCGCGATGAGACTTCCGAACCTGCTTAAGATGACCGCCCCAAGACGGGGATTGCGGATTGCCCTCACCGCAGGATTTCTGGTCTCGCTCACCCTGATGCTGGCCTTAGTCTTGACGAATGAGACGCTAATGGCCGTGCCCTGGACGTTTGTCTGGGTCGGATGGGCGATCCTCCTTATCACGTTCTGGGAGATTCTGGTATTTCGCTACAAGCGCCTCAACCCGGGCATTCTCGTGGGTGTTTTCGTTGTACCTGTGTTGGCATTAGTTGTGCCCTTTGCCACGCGGAACCTTGCCCTCGCCGCTATATTCTCTCCAATACCGCTGCTGGCAACGGCATGCGTGCTTGCCCTTGCATCCGCAGTCCGGATGAGAGAGACGGCCGTGGCCAAGGCGTTTGAGAAATCAGAAGCCAGATATTACCAGTTGGTGGAGAAGTCACTGGCGGGAATCTTCCTATATCGAGATGATCGGATCCTCTACGCGAATTCACGGTTCAAGGAGATCGTCGGTCACAGTCCGGAGGAGGTGATTGGCAAGGAGTTTTGGCAGTTCGTTCTCGAAGAGGATCGTGCCCGTATTCACGCTCTGCGCGCGACACGCCAGAAAGAGGGCGCAACGGATCTGCGATACGAGTGCCGCCTGAAAAACAAAGACGGGCGAGTCATGTGGGCGGAAATTGCGAGTTCCCCAGCCGAGTACGAAGGGGAACCTGCGGTCCTTGTCATTGTTCACAACATCACCGCGCAGAAGGAGATTGAAGAGCAGCGCAGGGAACTCTCGCGACTGACCCGCAGGCAGGAAGAGCAGTTGGTTCATTCGACGCGACTTGCGGAGATGGGCGAGATGGCGGCGGGTGTCGCACATGAGCTGAACCAGCCGCTCACGGGGATCAAAAACTTCGCGCGCAATGCGGCATACATGCTTGATGAGGGTGTCGGGAATATCGAGGAGGTCAAGGAGAATCTGCGCCTGATCTCGAGCCAGGTGGATCGCGCGTCGAAGATCATCAACCAAATGCGCGAGTTGGCCCGGCGGACCGAACGCCACGTCGGTCCCGTCGACATCAACAATACCCTGCGCGAGAGCCTCGAGTTCGTGACGCCGCAGATGAAGCTGTCCGCCGTCGAAGTGTCATTTGAATTCGCCCCGAATCTTCCTGAAGTCGTGGGCGACCGCATCCGGTTGGAGCAAGTCTTCTTGAACCTGCTCACCAATGCGCGGCAGGCAATGGAAGAGACGTCCGAACGCCGGCTGCGGGTCACGACGCGTTATGAGCCCGACGCCGCGTGCCCGGTGGTCGTTGAAGTGGTGGACACTGGAAAAGGTTTTGCCCCGGACGTGGCCGAGAGGCTGTTCCAGCCGTTCTTTAGCACAAAGAAGGCGAGCCATGGCACGGGTTTGGGCCTCTCGATCTCATTGAGTATCATCAAGGATCACAAAGGCACGATCGAGGCCATCGGCGCCGAAGGATCGGGCGCCACGTTCATTGTTCGTCTCCCGGTTGGCGAATTGAGCGAAGTCCCGGATGGCGGGACGCATGAGGAGAAGCGAGATGCACCACCGGTGTGAGGTCATCTTGAGATGTGTCCCAAAACCGAAGTATGCAAATCCCCCTTTGAAGGGGGGTGGGGGGATGTTCTTGCTTTGCGGAAGTAAAATGCAAGGACAGTTCAACATCCCCCCTACCCCCCTTCAAAGGGGGATTCACTGGATGCGTTGAGCCGCCGGTCGAGCAGGAGCTCGACCCTACCGAGTATGAAAGTGCAACAAGGAAGGACATGACGACGGACGATAAGAAGAGCCGTGGCGCGGTGGCCATCATTGATGACGACGATGTTGCCCGAATCTCGATTGGGCAGATGTTGCGGTTGCGCCACTACGAAATCGAGCTGTTTTCTTCGGCGGAAGCGGCCCTGGCATCGCCGCGTGTCCCTGAAATGGACTGCATCGTCACGGACGTGAAAATGCCCGGAATGGACGGCGAGGAATTCCTGGCCGAGACTCTGCGGCGCGGGTATCCCTGTCCGGTCATCATGATCACGGGGCACGGCGATGTTTCGATGGCGGTGCGGTGTCTCAAGTCCGGCGCCTACGATTTCGTCGAGAAGCCTTTCGAGGATGATGTGCTGCTTGCTTCCGTGGGACGCGCCGTCGAGAACCGGGCGCTCCGGCGCGAGAGCGACGACCTGCGGAAGCGTCTCGCGATGCTGTTGCCCGAAGAGGACGGGCGGTTCGGGATGGTCGGGCGGAGCCGGCCGATGCAGGACGTCTACGAACAGATCGAAGTGGCGGCGCGTTCCGACGTACCGGTGCTGATCGTCGGCGAGACCGGCGTTGGGAAGGAGCTCGTGGCGCGGGCCATTCACGCCGAAAGCGCGCGGGTATCCGGCGCGTTCGTGCCCATCAACGCGGGCGCCTTGCCGGAGACGATGCTCGAAAGCGAACTTTTTGGTCACGCGCGCGGCGCATTCACGGGGGCCGAAGTCGAACGCGACGGGAAGCTTGTCACGGCCTCCGGAGGAACCCTATTATTGGATGAAGTGGAAAGCATCTCCGAGCGCGCCCAGGTGCAGTTGCTTCGCGTGCTCGAGGACGGCTTGGTGCAGCCCCTCGGCAGGGACACGCCTCGGCGCGTCAATATCCGTCTCCTCGCAACAACCAAAGCAGACCCCGCCGAGCAGGTCCGGCAGGGCCACATGCGCGAGGACTTCTACCATCGCATTGTCGTGCTGACCATTACCGTGCCGCCGTTGCGCGACCGCACCGAGGACATCCCGCTTCTTGTATCCCATTTTCTCAAGAGCGCGGCAAGCCGGCAGTGCATGGCGGCGCCCAACATCCCCGAGGACACGCTTGCCGACGTGATGCGCCATACATGGCCGGGGAACGTCCGCGAGCTCAAGAACGCCGTCGAGCGGATGGTCATCACCGCCCACAGCGGCGTGGCCGGCTCCTTCGTCTTTGATGACAGCGATACCGGCGCGCGGCTGCTTTCCCTGCCCGCCACCGGGGGCCGTTTACGCGGCGACATGGAGCGTACCGAGCGCGCCGTGATCGAGAGCGTTCTGCGAGAATACCACGGTGAAATCAACGCCACTGCGCGATCCCTAGGAATCTCCCGGAGAGCCCTTTACGAACGTATGAAGAAATACGGAATGCAGAAGGAAACATTCCGCAATTGACGATTGGGGATTGGGGATTGGAGATTGGGGATTGGGGATTGGGGATTGCCGATTGGGGATTGGGGATTGGGGATTGGGGATTGCCGATTGGGGAACGATGGTGCGAACATTGCCTTCGGGTACGTGCGGTCTTGATCGATGCAACGACCATCGACAGGATTTCGTTTGCTTCGCGTAGAAGGTCGTCAACAAGCGATTTCTTGACTTGCTTGCTTTCGATAAGTAGTTCAATCCAGTAAATGGATTCGTCGCACTCTTCCTCGACCAGTCGCATCTTCGCGACAAAATCGGCCGGTGATCGTGCGCGACAGGCGGAGCGATAGTTTGCCCCCACCGATGTTCCCGACCTTAGCAACTGCTTTCCGATAACGTCACTCGTTCGAGTGTTCGGCAACCGCTCGACCAAACGGACGATCCGCAGTGCGAACGTCTTGGTTCTTGACTTGAACTCCTCAGGATTCATAACGCCATGTTATCGAACCAATTCCCGAACTGCAATCCCCAATCTCCAATCGTCAATCCCCAATCGGCAATCTCCAATCGTCAATCCCCAATCGGCAATCCCCAATCGGCAATCCCCAATCGGCAATCCCCAATCCCCAATCCCCAATCGACAATCTTCAATCCGCAATCCGCAATCGACAATCTTCAATCCGCAATCCGCAATCTACAATCCGCAATCGGCGATCTTCTTTTCGAGATCATCGGCGCGGTTCAGGATTTCCGTGATCTTCTGGTAGGCTTCCGCGTCACCTGATTCGGCCGCTTCGGCCTGGGCTCGGGCAAGCACGGAAGTCATCTTCTTGAGCTGGCCGGCTATCAAGGCCGACATCTCCGACGCGGTTGGGATACGCGTCACAAGGATGACGCGCGGGCCGGTATCGATGCCGTGTGAGGACAGTTCACCCGCAATCTCAGGGTTCCCGTCGGAATCCGGCGGATCAATGACGCGGAACAACTCGTGTTTGCGGAGGAAATCGATTAGTTCGCGCTCTCGAACGCCGCGACATGCCTCGTCATCGTTCAGATGGAGAAGCAGCGCCGATATCGGGACAAGAGGATTCGCAACCTGGCTCAGATAGCCTATGCACTTCTGTTCGATCACTTCGAGATTCATCATCGCTGAAAGCCGTTCCTTCCAAGTGTAAGAAGCTGCAGCGGTAGGGTGGGTTCCGCTTCGCTTCACCGCCCCTACCGCTGTCGCGGCCGCTATCCGCATAACATACACTAACACGACCGCTCACGTACACGAAGGATCAGATGGTTGACCTCCCAGTTTTGCTCCACGATTCACTATACTGACGAGAGTACGGTAAGTCCCGCGAACATTTCTGCATGGATTGAATGGAAAGGAGTACAAAACATGGCGCTAAGGTCGGCGCTTCAACGCAGTATTTCCTTTACGCCCATTGGCCTTTTACTTATGGCGGCACTGGCAAGCGCTGAAGAGACCTACCCGCTGACCGTGCTCCCTTGCGAGTCAAAGCACATGATGGACCCGCAGACCGGCGCGGAACTTCTGTTTCTTACCACGAATCCCGCGCAGGATCAGAACCTATACTACGAACAGCGCTCCTGGCTGGCCGACAGTTCGCTCATCATCTTCACCTCGAGCCGCGAGAATGGCGGTCTGATGGGCTATCTCACAAGGAGCGGCGAGATCGTCCGGCTTGTCACGCCGAAGGGCGGGCTCGGCGGTGCAACGGCGGCTTCGAGCCGGAACTGCATCTTCGCGATGCGAGGCAGCGACGTAGTCGAGTTGTCGGTGCGTATCGAGCCCTCGGACAACCCGGCTCGTTCACCCTCGAAGGTTACCGCCTCCGAACGAGTGATCTGCACGTTGGCAAACGAGTATATGCCGCCGAACACCTCGTTCACCGAGAATGCCGACGGGACGCTCCTCGCGTTGGGCGTCGGAGGGAGAATGAACGGAGACGCCGGTAAACAGGGGGGCGTCATCACCATCGATGTCAAGAGCGGCGCCGTCACGGAAATTGTCCGCATGCCGGGCGCGGACTTCGGCGGCCACGTTGTCTTCAGCCGGACAAGTCCCGACCTCGTGAGCTTCGGCGTAAGCGGGTCGTGGATCACGGTCATGGACGTCCGAAAAAAAGAGAACGTTTTCAATCACAAGAAGGTCGAAGGGGAATTCTGCACTCACCACTGCTGGTGGCTTGGGGATACGATCACGTTCTGCGGCGGGTTCCATCCGCAACCCACCGAAGACGCGGACGTCAAAGCGATCGACATCCGCACAGGCGTGGTTCGCATCATCGGCAAAGGGAGTTGGTGGCCCGGCGCGACACCGGCCGAACTTGCGAAATGGAACTGGTGGCACGCGTGCGGCTCTGAAGTTGGGCGCTGGGTCGCTGCGGACAATTGGCACGGAGATATCGGCATTTTCCACGCGAAGACGACTCGGACGTATTGGCTTACTCGAGGCCATCGCACATACGGCGGCGGCACGCATCCCGAAGTCGGTTGGGATCGCAAAGGGGAACAGGTCATCTTCGCGTCGCACATGCTTGGCAATGTCGATGTATGTGTTGCCACGATCCCGAAGACGTGGCAAGACGAATGGGAAGCGCAGTGCTCAGTGGCGGCCCGTTAAACACAGCCGAGGGCGGCTGTGCCACATTCTTTATAGGTAGTCAGACGTTTTGGAGCAACTCGTTGAGCCGCTCGCGATAGTAACGGAAATGATCAAAGGGCATGTAGGGCCGGACGGTGTCATTCAGAAACGGGATGTACCCGCCTTGCTCGAGCAACGGACGCACGTCACGCTCGAGCGTCTCATCAATGGCGTCGCGCCCCTGTGCCACCGCCTGCCAATCCACACCGCCCAGGAAGCGCAGCGAAAGTCCAAACTCGGCCCTGAGCTGCGCGTAGCTAATCCCGCACTCCGTCCCGCGGTTGATCGCGAGACCGTTGATGCCGGCGTCCATCCAGAGCGGCACGAGGGGAATCACGCGGCCCGCGGTCCCCATGAACCGGTGCATCACGCCGTGCCGTTCGAGGCAATCCACAACACGCCGCAGGTGCTTCCACACGAAGCGCCGATAGGTCTGCGGCGATATCACGATGGCATGGTTCGACGCGATGGGTTCATGCAGAAGGGCATAGTCTGCATCGACGTCCGCCAGCGCGCGGTCGATGAGCGATTCGATATAGGAGCCGTAATGTTCCATCTGCGCTTCGGCGAGAGAAGGCTTCTCGCAGAGCAAAGCGAGCGCGACGTTCAGCGTCGCCCCATCCTTGATCCCGATGACCTGGAAGAAGCCTTGATCCCATGGTTCGATTACGAGCGGATGAGCCCGAGCCCGCCACGCCTGCAAACGGTCGGCCCAATCGGCGGGCACGAGATCGCTTCGCGATGCATCGTACGCGCGCCGGAATGCTTCCAGGCCTGTTTCGCCGTCCACGATGAATCTCGCCTCGCGCGCCGGCGAGAACTCGACCGGGAGACTCTCGGGATGGTCGAGTCCAAAGAACGCTTCCGGAGAGCGTTCGTCGAGCGCCCCCTGCGAACGCCATGCTTGAAGGACTTCGTCGGAGAAAGCGTTTTCGTAGCGAGGCGGCGCCGCGCATCCGGAAAAGCACAAAGTTTCGAGCAGTCGTTCTCGCGCGTTCATGGGCCCCTCGTTATTCGGAGTACGTCACTGCGATCATAGAACGATTCATTTCTCGAATCGGCGCAAAGACTTCTCGAACACGTCTATTGTACTCGTTTCAGCTTTAATGCGCGTAACGAGCCGGCGTCAGGCAATGGCCCGTCGCGCCGCTGGTCGCGGTTCGGACCCAAAGTCTCCCACTGCAGCACGAACCGCGCGTCCGGCTCGTTGATTCCTCCAAGATCGTTTGCGCGCGAGATCTCGATACCCGGGAAGTCGCTTTCGGCGACAGTCATCTGCTTCGGATAAGCGGGCGATTCTTTTGCGACGCCGATCTGTTTCAACGTCGCCTCGTCAAGCAGCCATGTCCCGGAACCATACTTTACGTGGTTGTAAGACAGCTTCAATACCCCTGCGGCATGGGTTGACACGCCGGACAGACCAATCTCGACGGCGATGGCTCCGTTCCCGCTGAAATCCCATCGATATGCCCAGTCGCTTGTCCGGCGAGTCCTCCAAAGGCCATCCTCGAATCGGGCGTTGAATATCTGCGTGTTCCCCGCATCGTCAAACTTGTGGTAAGAGATGATGGGACGGTTCCGGGAATCAAAACCGAGCTTCGTGTTGCCGTTGATAATGCCGCCCTTCGCCGGGATCGGATCCACGACGTCGGCGTTCTCGATGGAGATCGGCAGCGAGAGCGGCCTTCCGGCGGCCGTTTCCCAATGCATGAGATCGGCGCTCCGGGCGTAACAGAGGTCATGGTTGGACTCGCACCCGGGATTATCCCGCCAGACCCAACACAGGTGGTAACGGCCATCAGGTCCGAGGACGGGGCCCTCGAAATAGGCGTTCATTTTGCCGTTGCCGGTCGTAAGGGGAGCATCCAAGAGCCGATGCCAGGTCTTCGAGGTTAGGTCATATGCGTTGTAGATCTGATCGCCGCTGCCGCTGCGTCCGTCCCGATACGTGAATATGAGCAGTCCTCTCGGGCCGCGGATGAACTCGGGATACGTGCACTGATCTTCACGCGTTCCGAGCATCGGCGCCCGCGCAAGGCTTTGTATGTCAAACGGCTTGCCGCTCTTGAAGTAGACCAGGGGTTTGACGTGCATATTGCCGCTCAGATGAATGAAACCGTCATCGTCGACGGCCATGGTCACGTAATTGTGGCTGTCCCATCCGACCCACTCGGGCAGCTTCACGCGATCCCAGCGTTTCTCGCCGAGCGTCCGATGGGCCACGGTCATCTGTCGTTCCGAATCGTAGTACGCGACCCATTGATGCGGGGGATGCGTCAAGAGACAGAAACCCACGACGTGTCCTGCCCACACCTTGTCAACTTCGAGCTGCTCCAAGACCTCAGGAGGATTCGCGCCCGCCGCCACAGAGGCGGCAACGCAGCACACAAAGATCGACATTGTGGCGCCCTCTCCAGATCGCGCAGGTAGCCGGCCTATTTTGACAGGAACCCTTTCGGAGGGTTCTTTGCCGGCTCGTAGGTGAACGGCGTCGTGTCCGGGACAATCCGAACGGGGCTCGTGAAAGTGAATGGCGCGCCGCCCGGGTTGTTGAACGTCAACTCGACGAGGAACGCCGTCCAGCCTTTCTCGGGCTTATCGACGTGTCCGACGTAGATGCCGCCGCCTTGATCGGTAAGTTCCGTTGCCTTATACGATTCACCGATCTTCTCGAGGCGGAAGTCGCGCACGTCGGGATTCGTGGCCTGCCACAGTTTGACCGCGCTGGGCTTGGACGGCGTCTCGACGCGGGTCGTTGCTTCGTCCGGAAAACTCCACTTGTATTCCGGGATAGGCGTATTGTGCGCGACGGCCATGAAGAAGGACATGATGCTTTCCACGACACTCAGGTTAAGCCCGTGGTCAGTGTTCGGCACTGAGCGCAGGTACTTCGGTCCCTTCAGATCATCGAAGTAGAACCTCCACGAATCCGGCAGGAAAAACTGATCCCCGCAGGATGTGATGACGAGTTTCGGCATCGTCAGGCGATCGATGTAGCTGTAAGGTTCGACGATCTTCATGAGCGCGGCGTATTCAGGCGTCTCCATCCGGTCCATGATTCCCATATTCACGTAATCGTCGATTGCGGGCGCCCAAAAGCCGTAGACCGCCTTGTGATGACGGAAGGACGGAATGATGTTCAGCAGATCAATAACCATGGGGGCGATGCCGATGACGCGCTTGTCCACGACCGCCGTGGTCCAGGTGGTCCAGCCGCGTTTGGACGCGCCGCACACCACAAACGACTCGACCTGATTGGCGCCGCCTTCGGGCGTCGCGCAGAACGCTTGTAGCGTGTCCATGGCGCGAACGACGGCCTTTGTCATGGGAAGACGGAGCGGCCATTCCTCGCCGCCGGTACGGAGATACTTATCCCACGTGTAGGCAATGATGCCGTCTTCGGAGCGGCGCTGTTGGTCGTCGGAAAAGGTCAGTGGCTCGTTCGGGATATTGCTGATGTCCGCTACGATCGCGTTCAGGGCTGTCGCCAACTGGTGCGTTCGCGGGTCGCCGCCTTTAGGGACCTCGTCTCTGTTCCGACCGCCGCCGATGATCATCAGTGCGGTTTTCGTGGTGATCTTCTTAGGGACGGCGATCGTGAGCCAATGCTTCCACACCGGTCTGTCGACCTCTTTCGGGCTGCGCCACGTCTGCGAAGTCAGGTCTATAACGTATCCGGTCGTGGCGTCGCCCTGGAACGTATTCGCAAGCTTGTAGGCGTACGTGGGGTCAGGCTTGGCCACGTAACGATCGAGAGCGGTGATGTTCACCGTCTCCCGTGCCGTGCTCGAGGCGCTTTGGGCCGCCGCGTGGGCGAAACTCGCCGCAAGCGCAAGACACAACAGCAGAACAATGCTCGAAATACTGAGCCGCAGAATGCTTTTCCGACGAATCATTTCTATGCCTCCCGTCTTGGATAAAGGGCTTCGGACCTGCAATACACGAGGGCCGGAACAATCCCGGTCCCACACAGTTTGCCATCGTTTGGACCGTGCTTGCCACATTCCAGTTTCCCGGACTCGTGCGAGTCGCGGCCGCAACCCGCACGCAAAGCGCGTTCCAGTGCGGCGAGACGGATTGCAGCGAGTGGAAGGGTTGTGGGACAATCAGACTTGGGAATAGGGCGGTGGTGACTGTTTCAGGGTGAAGCCTGTACAACGAACCGGGTGCGTGTCAAAGGAGGATCACAAGATGGCGGAAAACCTGGAAGTGACGATAGAGGATCGAATAGCGCGGATACTGTTCAACCGTCCTGAGTCTTTCAACTCGATGGACAGCGGGGTGCTTTTCGAACTGGCGCGGCGTCTTCAATCCTTGGCCGTGAATGATTCCGTTCAGGCCGTGGTTATCACGGGCGCGGGAAAAGCGTTTAGTTCCGGGGCTGATCTGAAGAGCGTGGGGAAGGATTCGCGGTCGCCGAGCGAGATCCTCTATTCGATGGCCTCCGTGTTGCATCAGTCCACGATCGAGCTCCGGCGGATTCGCAAGCCGGTCATCGCGGCCATAAACGGCGTCGCTGCTGGGGCCGGGTTCTCGCTGGCGCTTGCTTGCGACTTTCGCATCATGGCCAAGTCGGCCGTTCTGCGGCAGGCCTATACCTCGTGGGGGCTGTGCATTGACGGCGGCGGGACGTTTATGCTGCCGCGCCTGGTCGGGCTTGCGCGGGCCCTCGAGATCGCCGCTTTCGATCCGCCGATCACGTCCGAGATGGCGCTGCAATGGGGCCTCGTGAACCGGGTCGTCGAAGACGATCAGGTTGTTGATGCCGCGCTCGCCATGGCCCGGGAACTGATGGGGCGTTCACTCCATTCATTCGGGCAAGCAAAGGAACTGCTCACCGATTCGCTCTCGACGCCCCTCGAGGTGCAGCTCGAAAACGAGCGCATGGCGATCCACGCATGCGCGATACATCCCGACGGCATCGAGGGCGTCACCGCCTTCGCCACAAAACGCAAGCCCGTTTACAATAAGAATGCGTGAAGCGCGGCGCTTGCGACGGTAATGTAGCACAGCCGCCCTCGGCTGTGTGATGGCCGAAAACGCCCCGTCTCACATAACACAGCCGAGGGCGGCTGGGCTACATTTTTTCACGGGCGATCAGATTCGCCAGGGCGGGCGCATCGGGCGGGCGAGGCGGCGGTTGGCGTCTTCGCAGTCGAGGAAGCGCTCGGCGGCCCAATCCCAGGTCAATTCACGCCGGAGACGGGTCGCAATATCGGCGATAAGGGTGAGGGAGGTCGAGGCGTGGCCGGCTTCGACCGGGGCGGCGGGATCTCGGCGGGTGCGGATGCATTCGATGAAGTTGGCGGCGTGATCGTTGGATTCGTAGAGGTGCTCTTCGTCCGGTTTGATGGTTGCACTGAGCAATGAGGCGGGCTCGGCCCAGATGCCGCTGCGGTTGACGAGGACCCAACCTTTCTCGCCTTCGAATCGGCAACCGTGTTCTTGTTGGCCTTCGTCGGAAAAGATCAGCAGGAGGTTGTCGGCTGTCCGGAATTCGACGCGCCACGTGACGGACGTGTCGGCGAGTCCGGCAGTGGGAAACGTGGCCGTCCCTTTCACTTTCAACTGGCCTGCAATAAGCTTGGGGGCGCCCCATTGTGCGATGTCGATGTGATGAACGCCCCACGATTGGATCCATCCGGCGCAGTAATCCGAGATGAAGTACCAATTGAATGAGCCTTTCAGGTCGTTGTGCGGAGTGTAGGGGGCGGGTCCGAGCCACATCTCATAATCCAGATCGGGCGGAGGCGGCGTCGGAGGCGCTTCCGGCAATGCGCGGCCGCCCGGCACGCCGACCTTGATGGTGTGGAGCTTGCCAAGGTAACCGTTGCGCGCCAATTCACAGGCAAACCGGAAGCCGCGCGCCGACCGTTGCTGCGTGCCCACCTGAAACACGCGCTCGTAACGTCGAACGGCCTGAACCAGCCCTCTGCCTTCAGCAACGGTCAGCGTCAGGGCCTTCTCGCCATAGACGTCCTTACCGGCCTCGGCGGCCAAGATTCCCTGCAAACCGTGCCAGTTCTCCGGCGAAGCGATGACGACTGCGTCAATATCGTCGCGCGCAAGGAGTTCGCGAAAGTCCTGATACATGCCACAGCCGCTGCCTGCTCCGCTCTTGTCGGCGTAATGGGTATTTGCGGTGTTCCGGGCCGCCTCGCACTTGGATTGGTACGGATCGCAGACGGCCAACACTTGGACCTCAGCATGGCCCAGGAAAGTACGCAGGTGGTCCGTTCCGCGCGATCCGACTCCGATGAACCCAAGTCCAATGCGTTCGCTCGGCGCCGTGCCGCCGCCTCCGCCGAGGACCGCTGCGGGGACCACCTGCGATCCCGCGAACGCCGCCATCGTCCCGACCATGAAATTGCGCCGCGAGACGCCCCGTAAATGCTTCCTGCGTTTGTCAGCGATGCACCGCGGTTTCATGTGCTTGTTTGCCCTTCTTTCGTTGCCGTTTGGCGAAACCCAGGTCCAGCGCCGTTGAGTGCGGGTTCAATGTACCCCATCTCCTGCCAGCCAGACAACTTGATCATTCGGGCGCAGGCGGCGTTTCACGGGTCAGATCCGTTCCGATGGAGGGCTCCTGCGAGGCCGAGGTCGTGCGCTTGGCTCGCACCCATGCGGATCAAAGCTGCCTGTCACGACCTCGACCTGCTCAGGGAGAGAGGTTTTCCACCCGCGCGAAGGGTTCGTTCATTCTTTGCTGGGCGTATTCGCTCGGGGAATAGACCAAACCAAACTGGTCATGCCGCATGGTGTCCTTTACGTTCATGTCGGCAGCGGCCGAATAGGCGGCAACGGCTTCTTGTCTTCTGCCCATCAGATCCAGCATGTGGCCTTGCCAAATCAGCGCCGCTGCGGAATCGAGGCTATCATTCTTTATCGTTTCGGACATCCTCGAAAAGACGTCCAAGGCTTCCTGGTATCTTCCCACGTCATAAAGGGCGAGACCCGTCTTCCAGAACAGAGTCGGATCGGGTAGCGCATCGAGCAATGCCGTCGAGTACATCCCGGAGATCGCCTCATTCGCTTTTCGTCCCCAATCGGCCGACTGCAACATGCGCATCGGGTCTTTCTCGAGCTCGGCCACAAGCGTGCCCACGTCCGTGATCGCCCCTGCAACAATCTCCACGTTTTCGGCTGTGGCGTGGTAGGGTTGACCCGATTGACCGTCAATGAAACTGACGCGCAGACTGTAAACGCCTTCGGGCACGATTTCCGGCACGTGAACTGCCCCGTTAGCATCGGTGATGACAGGGCCTTCCATCGGCGGGCCCGTATCGTCCACGCGTTGTCCCTCACAGACGACCTGCGTGTTGGCAACAACCCGGCCATCCGGGTACACGAGCACGCCCCCGACACCGCCCAATCCACCCGACAACCGGCAGACTACGGTCACTTCTGAAACGGTTTCACCCGGCTGGCCTGAAAAGGGATCGCTCACGCCGATGGTTTGCAGGTCGCTTCCAGCGCGCCGCCACGCGAGCGCCTGAAGGTCGACGAACGGACGCACGCCGTGGAACGTGACGCGCCCGTCGGCGTCCGAAACCAACGTTCCGCCGCAGCCACCCCGGCCGCCCGCCTGACGTATGGCCGCGTCGATGCCCTCGAGCGGGGATCCATCGACGCCAACGTATCTCACGGGGACTGTAACGGGGCCGTCCACAGTGAAGTTCAGTTCGTGCTCGTCGCCTGGGCCCAACTCGAGGAGGGCGATCTCCTCGTCGGGTTGCTCCCACGCGCTGCCGCCCTCGGTCATAAACGCGTAGCTGATGCGAAAGTTTCGGGCCTCGGCCAGATCCTGGATCTGGAGCACGTATGAGCCGTCGAGATTCGTTACGGCCGACCCGCCCGCCTTGGTCTGGAACCAATAGCGGCGTCTGCCCCCTTCCTCCGGCGCGTCGGCGTCCGCACAACCCGCTGTGACGACTACGGGACAGACGGGTTTCCCACTCGTGCGATCCGTCACCGTACCGCGAATGGTTGCGCCTGTCGTCGAGCCGAGCACCAAGTCGACGCCTTGCATAGTTTGGCCGGCCTTGACGCGGATGTCTGTCCTCCGTGCGCCGAAAGACTGTGCTCCAAACATGTCCTCGTCCAGCTCGCGCATGGCAGCGACAATATGCCCCCGAACGTTGTCCGCCACGATCCCCTTCTCTCCTGCAACCTCGGGCATAGGAACGGCAGCAGTATAGACATAGTCTTCGCCCAGTCCTTCGGCCAGATAGTCGCCGCGGGCATCGGTAGTGACCGCGACAGGCGCTACTGGAATCGCCTGGATTCTTACTGAAGAGGGAGTGAGGCCGCCGGGCAGCACCTCTCCACTAACCCGGACCGTTGCCCCTTCCACCGGATTGCCGTCCGCGGTCGTGACTTTTCCGGCTATCGCGCCGCCGGAACGGAGCACAAATAGGGCGTCAGTGGTGCCCGTGGCGATCTTGGGAAAGAAACCTGGGCCGTATCCTGCTTTTGACACTCGGAAGTCGCACAGCCCCTCTTCAGGAATCGCGACTTTGAAGATTCCGTTCTTGTCCGTAACGGCGAACAGAAACTTCGAGCCACTGATATTGCCTGTCGTCTGACCGGTTGCCGCCGTCTGTGCGAGGCCGCTTTCATCGTACCCGTAATACAGCGTGTCCACGGATGCATCGGCGATGGGTGTCTTGTTCTCAGTGACTACCCGGCCGGCGACATAAAAGGCGGCTTGCAGAAGAGTGAAATTGACGTCCTTGGCATTCTTCCCTGCGGATATGTCCAGCATATCGCCTCGCTGCATCACATAGTCTTCGGCGGACGCGAACACGTGCGCTGATCCGAACGTGTCAATGCCGGTGATCTCGTACTTCCCGTCCGCACCGGTCTTCGCGTTGTACGTCTCGGCGACGTCATTGCAGTAACGATCACGCCCGATTTCCAGAAATATATCCGCCTGGGCGATTGGATTCGCCGTGCCGTCTGAGACGAGGCCCGATACGGACGCGGGTTTCCCCTGCCCGTCCGAAACTTCAGCGGATTTCGCGGCCACGGCGCTCGGAGGTGCAGGCGAAGGCTTCTCTTTCACGGGCTCCATCGTGGACGAATTCCCCGCCGCGGCAATTGGCGCCGCCTGAAACGCCTCACCGGTCTTTACAGGCGCTATGGGGCGTGTCTCGGCCCGGCGCGGCCCGTGGCGGCTTGCCACTAGAAGAGTCAGTCCCAGTATGAGCGCGATAGCGCCGAGTCCTATAGCCATTTTCTTTGACATAACGGCAATTCCTCCTATCAGTGCGAGTTTTGAGACGGCGGGTGCACTCGCAGCGCTCACGGCGCCTGTCACACCCAACCATGGCGCTTTGCCGAGCGGGACGCAGGCCATGATGCCGCGCGCGAGGCTTTCGTTGTGTTTCCGCTTGGCCAAGGCAGGCTCGACCTGGTCCCACAACATGCTCTTGAGCATGTTCTGTGCGCGCTCGATGCGCTTGCGCATGGCCGCCGGGGTGATGCCAAGGAACGATGACGCCTCTTCCGTCGAGTAACCTTCGGCAAAACGCAACAACACCGCCTCACGGAAGTCAGGCGGCAAGGCATCGACCGCTTTCCAGATACCTTGGTGGAATTCGTCACGCGCCGGGTTTTCCATCGCCGCCTCCCCCGTTCGTCCTTGCACCGCTTCGATTCCTTCCTCGTATTCGGCGAGATGCCGTTCGCGACGGGCCGACGTTCGCAGCCACATCAAGCAGTGCCTCCGGGCCAACTGACTGAGCCACTGACCGAACGCCGCCGCATTCCGCAGCGTGTCGAGCCGCCGGTAGCATTGAACGAAAACCTCCTGTGTGACGTCTTCGCAATCGCTCGGATTGCGGATGTAGCTCGAACAGAGAGCCCATACGTATCCGCTGTAACGGTGGACGATCCGGGCAAAGAGATGATCCTCACCCGATAAAATCCGCGTGATCAGTTCGGCTTCACTCATGCGACCGCAATCCCCTCGACCTTCTTACCCACTATAATGATGCCGCCACACCGGGAAATGCGACAAGGCAATCAACTTTTTGCGGAGGCGCCCTCGTTCCCTCGTTGCCCTCGTTCCCAAGTTGCACTTGGGAACGAGGCATTCGAACAGATGGACCCGCAGCCAATGCGGCGGCGATATCAGACGCGGACGCCCGTGAGGTGGCGACGCACGTATTCGAGGGCGATCGTTGCCGTACGGAGTTGGCTGCGCTCGCCGAGGCCGAAGTAGGCGATGTCCCAGGTGGCCTGGCCTTCGGGCGCCGCGAAACACACTGAAGTACGGTTTCCATCGGGATCGGCCGCTAATGCGAGAGCGCACTCCGAGCCGAAGTGTCGACGCGCGGCGTCGGCAAGCCCTTGGACGGACGCGACGGATGACACGGGCGTGACGAGACCCCCAACAAACGCGGTTGCGCCCCGGCTGGTGAAGCGTTGCGCGATGATCCCGCCCGTGGCGGTTTCCGCGACGGCGAGCCGCCAGCCGCGAGCGCGAATGAGGTCATCAACGACTTGCTCGAGAGTGGCGTCGTTCACGCCCATGACGAGGCCGGGCAGCCGCTCGCGCACCTTCGCATCGACTTCGTCGATGAGGCCGTCGGCTTCCTCGACCGTGTTCGCGCGCGCGGTGATGCGGATGCGGACGGCCTCGGGCGAGGCGAGCACTTCGACCGTCGGGTTCTGCTGGAATTTGATCAGGTCACCGATGGCCGCGTCGACGCGCGACTCGCCGATGCCGCAGACTTTCAGGACGCGGCTGTGGATTACGCCGGTCACCCCGAATCGGTTGCGGATAAAGGGTATCACGCTGTCCACGAGCATGGGCTTGAGTTCGCCGGGCACCCCGGGCATGCAGACGATGGTTCCGCGGGCGTCCTCAACGATGAGGCCCGGGGCCGTTCCGTTTGGGTTCGGAATGGCGATGGCGCCGCGGGGCGCATACGCCTGCCGCTTGTTGTTCTCGGTCATGACATAGCGGAAGCGCTCGAAGAGGGCCACGAGGGTCTCGTACAAGTCTTGGCGAAACTCGAGGGGCCGATCGAGAAGCTCTGCGATGCAGTCGCGCGTAATGTCATCCTCCGTGGGTCCGAGTCCCCCGGAAGTCAGGATTACGTCCGAGCGGTCGAGGGCGGCATTCAGGGCCTCCTTGATGCGCACAGAATTATCGCCGACGGTGGTTTTCTGGTAGAGGTTCATCCCGTTCTCGGCGAGCACCTGCCCCATGAAAGCCGCATTCGTATCCACGATCTGACCCAACAGCAACTCCGTCCCGATCATGATGATCTCGCACTGCATCGAAACTCCTCCCTACAGGGGGCGTCATGATACCAGAGCACGGGGCAATGCCGCCATGTGAGGTTCGGGCTTGTGGCTGCGGGCCTGTAGGGAGTGTCAGACCTGTCGGACAGGTCGGACATATAGGAGCCCGCTCGGGGCATCTGGCTGGCAGGATCGGAAGTGACAGAAATTGTAACTTGGAGACCATGCCGGGTCAAAATCTTGCGGATTTCGCCAGTCAAACACGTCCGCGCAAATGCACGTAACTTATTGATATGCAATGTCTTACGAATTTAGCGGGCTTCTTGGCACAGATGTTGCCCCTGTGTCGGGTGAAAGTTGAATTGGTAAGGAAGTCCGCCTTAGGCGGATTCGAAGAGTTTTAGCTTGAAACCAACATTGGAGGAAACGATTATGAAAAAGAACGCTGGCTTCACCCTGATCGAGTTGATGATCGTTGTTGCGATCATCGCGATTATCGCCGCCATAGCGATTCCGAACCTGCTCCGCAGCCGGATGCAGTCAAACGAATCGGCCGCAATCGGCAACCTGCGCACCATCAACGGCTCGGAGGTAGCTTTCCATTCGGCGAACAACCAGTACGCTATCACGTTCGACGACCTGACGACGGCGACGCCTCCGTTCCTTGATGGCAACTGGGCAGCGCCGAAGAGCGGGTACAACTTCACGCTCGGGGGAGCGGTGACCAACTTCGCGGCAAACGCGGACCCGGTTGTTGTGGGTACGACCGGCAATCGGTACTTCTTCGTGGACGCTTCGGGCGTGATTCGCTACAGCACGGCCGGGGCGGCTGACGTAAGCAGCACGCCGCTCGGCGAATAGCACTAACTGCTACCGCTTGGCATTACATGACAGTTTAAGGCTGTACAGGACCGGCGGCGAGGACCCCTCGCCGCCGGTTTCCTTTAAGTGGGGGGCCACACAGTTGAAGGTTCGGAATAAGGCCTCCGGCTCACACCAAGGAGTCCCGAACGAACCCAATGGCCTGGAACGTCAAGGAGACAGGAGCCATGGAAAAGAAGTCGCACACCGGGTTTACGCTGATCGAACTCATGATCGTCGTAGAGATCATCGCCATTCTCGCCGCACTGGCCATCCCCGCGTTGGCGCGCCAGCGCATCATGACGAACGAGGCCGCTGCGGTGGCGAACCTCCGCACGATTTCCTCCGCGGAATTCGCGCACAACGCTGCGAAGCTTACGTTCGGCAGCTTTGACCAGTTGACGGCAGGGTCGCAGGTGGGCGCGGGCGCCTTCCTCGAGGGCGGTTGGCACGAGGGCATCACAAGGAATGAATACATCTATACCCTGCCTACGGCGACGCCTGAGCAGTTTCTCGCGGTCGCCGTGCCCGTGGTACGCGGCCAGACCGGCCTGCGCACGTTCACCGTCGATGCCTCCGGCGACATCAAAGTGCAGACCGAACCGTAACGCGGCCCAACAGCCTCAGGCGGGATCGTGAAGGAGCCGCCGTCTGTCGCGTTCAGCGCCATTCTTCCGGAATCCGCATAGAATGGTAGGGTCGCGCTCCCGCGCGACCCTACCATCTGTGGGAATTAAGGTCTTCTTCCCTGGCGCTTGGATTAGGACGATGCGCCGTGTACACTCTGGCCGGGTGCGAGACATCCTCCAATGCCTATGAAACCTTTCCAGATCATTTTCGCCTATACCCGCAAGTATAGACTGACCTTGGTTGTTGCGGCCTTCAGCATGCTGGGGCTGGTCGGAGTACAGCTCCTCGTGCCGTGGATCATCAAGGTCCTGATTGCCACCATTACTGCTCCCGGCGCGACCCTCGGCGACATGAGCCTGGTTGCGAAGCTGACAATGGCGGTATTCGTGATATACGTGGCACGGGCCGGCTTGCAGTTTCTGCGCTCGTACATGTCGCACGTCGCGGGGTGGGGCGTTGTGGCCGATGTGCGCAAGTATATCTACGAACACATGCAACGCCTGACGTTGCGCTTCTATGAGGACAAGCAGGTCGGACAGTTGATGTCGAACATGGTCAACGATACCGATCTGTTCGAGCAGCTCATCGCGCACGCCATCCCCGACGTGGTGGTAAACGTCATCACCCTGGTGAGCGTGACCGCAGTCCTTGTCTACCTCAACGGTACGCTGACGCTGTTGAGTTCTATTCCCCTCGTGTTGGTGTTCCTCTCGTTGCGAGTGTATGCCCGGTATGTTCGTCCGGCATTCCGCGTGCGCCAGCAGGAACTGGGCGATCTGAACGCCATGCTCAATGACAATCTGACGGGCATCCGCGAGATAAAAGCCTTTACACGCGAAGGTCACGAGGCCCGCCGCGTTCATCAGCGCATTGACAACTATCGCCATTCGTTGCTCAATGCCCTCAAGCTGATGGCGACCTTCCAGCCGTTCGTCGAGTTCACTTCCTCGCTGGGCACCTTGATCGTCATCTTCTTCGGCGGCCGTCTGGCGTTGCAGGGCACACTGCCCGTCTCGGATCTTGTGGCGTTTTTTCTGTACCTCGACATGTTCTATGCACCGGTGCGCAACCTGAGCGGCGCCTGGGAAGCAATACAGAGTTCGCTGGCC
>Ga0315274_10003589_pt1 | contig 23049 bp, 26 predicted proteins | sample YL17G02_20_MG_FD_203700 | JGI IMG/M metagenome (GOLD analysis project Ga0315274, IMG submission 203700) | Sediment microbial communities from Yellowstone Lake, YNP, Wyoming, USA - YL17G02_20 | ecosystem: Environmental > Aquatic > Freshwater > Lake > Sediment | place: USA: Wyoming | collected...
AGGTCTTGACGTAGCATATTGTTCCAATGCAAGGTTATTCGTCGAATCGGCTTTTAAAAACAAACCCGATTCTGCAAGGTTCCCATTTGTGGCATTTTCTATCGTCATGGCTGTTACTGCGTTCTGATTTTTCTGCATATGAACAAAATAAGAAGGATCAACCCCCAAGCCTAATCCGATGCTGGTGATTGTCGTTGCGATCGCATTGTTGCTTATCCGGAATTTCGGCACCATTGTCACCGCGGCGCCGTTGGTCCCACCGGAAAAAGTCTCGAAGCTCAAGCCTCCGTCGCCATATCCCAGATTCAGAAGCGAACCAGCCGCAGATCCCGGCGACGCATCGCTTCGAGCGACCCAGTTTGATCCATCATGCTCGACGTTTTGGCCGATCATGAATTGCAGATACGATGCGGAACCATGGCACATTATTCCCACCCTGCCCAAGCCATCGCTTTCAAAGTTTTTTGAAATGGAAACAATGTGTTTCGTCGCGATGTCATTGAGATGGAGCGTGCGGTCTGGGACAAAGGCGGCAAGGCCAATGCCACAGCTTCCATCCGAAGCACATCTGATTTTTGAATTTACCAGCTTGTCCGTCAGTACATAGGGGATATAAGTGGTTGACAGACCGCCTAACGAATGCAGTGTCGTGCTGTCCAGCGAATGCTGCGTCGGCGTGCGACTATCGGAAAGCCGCGCATCGTTGCCGACGCAGGCGGTGGATCCGGTCGCGCCATACGATACGGAAATCGTGCCGGAGGTTACGCCAATTCCTGTGCCTACGCGCAAATGCCCGGCATTCGTACCGTCTCCGTATCCATAGGTATTTGCGTTTGCAGCATGGGAAACCGGCGCATAAACGCCGGCATGATTATGCCAGTCTGCCGCCGCCCCAACATCCCAATATTCCAAATGCATATTCGTCCATCGCGCATTACAATCATCATAGCAGAGCACGTCCTTATAATACGGATCGCATGGCAAATAAACATCAGTATGGGTCCCAAGCGCGTGCGCCGTCAGGCTGGCTGAGATCTCCGCCCAGACCGAGCCATTAAAAACATAGATTTTGTCCTCGGCTTTTACCCATGCGGAAAAACCCTCCGTCGGTGTTGTCGGCACCCATACAGACCCGGAATATTCATAGATTAATTTCTCAGTCCACCCGTTGGCCGTCGCCAGGGAGATATAGCGGTCGCCGGCCGCCGGGTTGGTTGGAAGGCCCGATGTAGGATCGAAACGCGAAACGACCGGCAACTGCCATTGTCCGCTGTAAATTGCATTGCCGATGCATTCCGCCAGGGATTTATTATGCGCCGCTCCGGTGGGAACGACCCATTGTTGCGGCGCTTGATATGCGCGGCCAACCTGGTGAGCAATGCGAAATTCATCTATGATTTTTTCACAAATGATATTGCCGCTCATAACGTGGCCTTTACTGTTTGCGACGTAATGGGATGGACCGCGCCGGTAATTGAACAGGAGCAGGCCCCAGTCACGATGCCCAGCGCTGTTTCGAGCGCCAAGCCGCCCAGTCGAACGACAGGCGCCGATACGTTGACCTGCGCGGTTGCAGTGATCTCAATGGTGCCACTGCGTTTTAAATGCACCTTATCACCTTCATCGGTATAAAGGGCAACCTCCCCGGATTCAAGCGCGATCCGATACCGGCGATCGTCATCCGCAACCATGACCAGGTGGTTGCCCTCGCGAATGACAATGCCTTCCGCGCCGGTTTTCGGGCGCGAAGCGAAACCGTAATGCTGAAACAACTCCCGATCGGAAATCTTTTCTCCCGGCCTGCCGGAGGCCGTGAAACGCGCTATTTTATGCAGCACGCCGGAGACTGTTTGCAAAATCGATCGTATCATTATACTTCCGTAAAGCTAATGGTCCCATCCCAAATCCGCTGATAATGGCCGGGGTTTCCGGTCGGATAGCACGGCACGTCCCCCGCGGGCAAACTTACCGACGGCGATAATACGATGCCGTTATTGACGGCGATTGCCGTGAGTTGCGCCACATAGAGCGTGGTCCCAACGGCCAAGGCCTCCATGAACGCGATCGTATCGGATTCGATCTTGTCCTTGACCGTCTGCGAAGTGCCCACAGGTACCCGGTAGGTCACGGCGGTTTCGAGTTTGGATGCCGCCTGCACGGTATAATCCCACGCGCCCACCGGGCGCTCGGACTCGATGGCTGCCGCCACGGCCGCGATAAGCGCCGGGGTCGGTTCTTCCTTACGCCAGGTAATCAGCGATGCTGCCGGCGTATCTGAAACTATCACAACGTCAATCGAGCCGTTCCCGCGCCCGTTGGGATACGGAAGACAGGTTTTTGCGCGTTCTACATAGGTGTCCGCGGCCCATTCTTTCCAGATGACGGAGTTATCATTCACCGTATCGTCAACCTCGTCGGTGACCGGCCAGGTTGGTTCGGAACTGTCGCTGGTGCCTGCGGTTGTACAGATATAAAGCCTGCCGTTCGCGGTCGTCGGCTTGATAATGTCGCCGAGCGCATATGCGGCGCCGTCTTCCCATTCGTTGGTAAAAGAAACCGAAACAGCCATTGCCCAGGCGACATAATCGTATTGGTTCCCGCCGGCGGGCGCATGCTTCAGGCGATAGAGCACCCGGGCCAATAGCGCGGCGTCGGCCTCACCGGAAATCCGCGTGATGCCATATTTCGCAGCATGCCGATCGAGGATATCGCTGTCGCAGGTATCGGGGAAAATTTGATTTTTGATATATTCGATGAATTTATAAATTCCCCATAGGGCCGACGCCAGGCATGCGGATTTGATCCAGGTCAGCGTCCCTTGCGTCGTATCCGGCGCGTCATCGAGGTTGTTATAATCGGCGATGATTTCCTGCAGGATCGTGTCTAGGTCTTTTTCATAGCTCATTAAATTACCCTGTAAAAGAGGTTATAGGTGATCGGTTCGTCATTTGCCCGGACCAGCGATATGGCCAGGTTCAAACGGTTTTTATCGTCAACATCTCTTTCGGCGACGATATTGATCGATGAAACCCTCCCGATATCAAGGAGCCATTGCAGCGCCTCTTTGCAATAATCCTGCGCGAGGCGGATGGTGTCCGGCGTCAACTTCTTTATTGTAAATAGTCGAGAGCCGAGCTTTTTATTCTGAAAGAAAAACCCTCGGCGCAAATTGATCGAAATCCATACATTATTACAGAGCGAATCCTCGCAATGCGCAAAGGTTATATTGCCGTTTTCGTCGATGCCATGATCAATCATTCAGTATCGCCCCCGGCATGCCTAGCCGCAATTTCGTTGTTGGTCCGGACGCTTTCGACGCCATTTCAAAGGTCCGGCCATAAATGAGATAATCGCCATCAACTGTTGTTCCGTCGTTTTTGTGGATGCACTCGTCAACCACATGCGCCAGCGAATTCACCGCCCAGTTCCAGCCGTTCTGGCCATGGTTTGGCACGGTATATTCCAGGCGAAACATTTTCGCACGCGAAGAATTCAAGAAGCGTTTTGCTTCGAGTTTCGGGCTGATGCCGTCGCCATTGTTCGTGCCCACGAAAGGTTTATAAAAGGGGAAATCCCCACCCACCCCCATAGTAAGAGTTGCCGATCCCTTGGCATTTATTTTCAAAGGATTTCCCCATTCGTCTTCGCCTTGCTGCTGGCAAAGGATGACCGCTTTTGAATAGGACCTCGATATGTCCCGGACGCCGGTCCCTTCTATAATATTATTGGCTGCGGAGTCGATTTTTTTTCGCTGGAGTCGGTATTGGATTTCCCCGCGCTCACATGGTTTCGAAAACACAAATGATCCATTCGGCAATGAATGAAAAATTAGGCCCCGGCCCGCGGCGTATGTCTTCAGGACCTCAAAAACCGTGGATCCCGGTGAAATGAAATTGTTCTGCCAGACCGCATCGATCCTGTCCGCGCCATTTGAATAATATACACGGCATTGCTTGATAAACGGGACTTGCGCGAACAGGGTTTCCGCTATCTGCTTGATGGTTTTTCCGGAGAGCGAATATTTCTCCCCAAAATCTTCCACGCAATGATCACACAATAGCCCGGTCAGGTCTCTGCCGCTCGCGGAAATCGATGCGCCTGATTTTTTCGTCGATTCTTCAACCGTGTCAATAATGCCCGTCATTTCAATCAACCCATTAACGCGAAATTGAATTTTGTCGCCGGCGCGGATGAATGTTTCATTGCCGGGAAGCTCAAATCGAAAGGCGGATGACGCCACATATAGGTCGCTGTCCATGGAATATGATAGGAGGTCTTTTATCTCCTTGTCTTCAATGACAAGTGATACGGTGTCAAACGGCATAAACGCTGATTCCCCCGGCTGAAAATGAAGGGTTTTTTATCGCCTGGTTAAGGGCGAGAATACGGTCGGCGCGACGGTAATCCAGTCCTTCTCGCAGGCAAATCAGATGCAACGGCATGGCGACGTCATATTGCTTCACCGTTATTTTTTCCCATTGTATCTTGATCGCGTTTACATGGCGCAATAATGCCAGGCACATCGCCTTGAGTTCCGACATGCCGCGCGCGATATCGGCATAGCGGCCCGGTGACGACTCCACGGCAATCGCGTTTTGTGTAAAGAGCCGCACGGCCGCCAGGGTCTCCTCCAGATCGGTTACGGACATCACCGCCGGGACCGCCGGCGGATTAAGATACCTGCCCGCCATATCGAAGGATTCCGTCGCCTCCAACCGAGCCAGATCCATGCGGCGGTCATCGTCTTCCGCGTAGCGAAGACCCGTCTGCATATTGAGCATTTGCGCCGCCGCGATCCTGAAATTCTTTTGCATGGGAAATTGCGCATCGGAATATTGCCCAGACATGTCAGACAGGCCGCTTTTCAAATTGGAAATATATTGACGCGGCGAATCCTTGATTTCCGCCAGGGTTTCGGCGTAACGCGCGCATGTGCGGCCGAACGCGCGTGAGATCTTGCCCGGAAGCGTCGATGGATACTCGATTATCGAAACGATGGAATCCACCGGGACCAGGACGGACGACGCCACGGTCTCCGCGCGGGAAACCGCATCATCGATTACCGACAACAGGGCCCGGGCCTGCAGGGAAACGTCGGTGAACTGGCTGATCAGCGTTTGCGCCGGGTCAATGGTCCTGGAAACGATTTCGCGGCCTTCCGCGCCGTCCGCCGCAATGAAGTCCGCGGCAATTTCGTGCAGGTGCTGTTCCTGCGACGCCTGATAACCGGCTTCGCTTTGCGCGCCGATATCGCCGAACGGTTGGGGATGGACGTCCTGCGCGCCCTCCTGGACAAATACAATATCGATGATCGCGGTGCGTTCGGTTTCGCCGGTATGCGATATCTTGACCGAATCGATTTTCCCTTTGAGCAGGCCGTAGACCGGATGCTGGAGTTCAAACACTTTATCAATGGAAACGTGCTCAAGAAAATAAAAATGGTCCTCATAGGCGTCGCCTATGAAGTAGCAACGGAATTCGGTGGTCCGCGCCTTTTCGCCCAGGTTTTCGAGTTGTGCACCCGGGCGATAGGGAAACTCATATTTGACAATGGCATTTTCCCTGGTATCGTTGATCGATTCCATCTCGACGATGAATTCATCCAGGCGCGCTGTCATTCGGTCGGACATCATTTCAAATCTCCGCGATTATCGACGATGGTCTTGGATGGCTTTTTCTCCACGTTGTCAATAAATATCCTCGTGTTGAGCGTGATCGGCGCCTTTTCCTGCTGGCCCGGATAGAGTAATGGGTATCGCTCTTGGTCGGTTTGCGGCCCTTCAAGGCTTTTTTGATAGGCGATCTCCGCTGATCGCTCGCGTATATATTTACTATTGGCATAGGCGCCTGCCGCTATCATACCCGCGACCGGCAAGGCGACCGTGGCGGCCAACGCAGCGCCGGAGAATGCCAACGGCGCTTTTAATGCCAGCGGGATTCCCGTTCCCGGTATCGAGTTCCCAGGGGCCCCCGGGACTCCCGGCGTGCCGGGAACGCCTGGCGCGGTTTGGGATCCAAAACCCGCAGGCCAGTTGACAACAAAAACCGACGCCACGCCGGTTGCCGCTTCAATGGCTTTCCCTTCGGCGATACCCGCCACGGTGGACGTCCCACCGCTTAACCAGCGGCCAAACGCGCCCTTGATGCGGTTGCCGACCAGATAAGCTGTCAATGCGCCGGCGGCCCCATAGCCGATCATTTCCCCGCCGGTCAATCCCAACCCGCCCTGTTCTTTTGGCTTCATGGTTTTTTCGATGATACGGGAGAACGCCCGATCGATCGGTCGTGTAAACTCCTCGGCCGCTTCCTTGAGCGCCAACCGCAAACGGGCCGCCTGGTCGATCGTAGTATCCAACGCATCAGGCAATTTCTTTTCGATCTCTCCGGCGGCATCTTTTAATTTCACCTGCAATTGGTCGCCGAAATCCAACGCGTCCCTTTGCAGCAGGCGCTGGATCCCGCGCATGGCGCGCTGGTCCATGCCGCCGAACATTTGGTTCATCAGTTTCGCGCGGTCCTTATCGCTTGTTAATGCGTCATATTGCGCACGGATATCATTCAACACGGCGATCGGATCGCGCCGGGCCCCGGATTCATCGAAAATGCGCACGCCTTTGATGTTCTTGAGCAACCGCGTATTATTGAACAACCGCAAAACCCCTTCAGCCATCGCATTCAGTTTGCCGGGATCTTTCTCGATAGAGGAAAGCATGCCGACAAGGGAAATCGTCGATTCGAGCGACATCCCCGCCTGCTGCGCGCTGCCGGCCAGGGAAGAGAAGATCTCCGAGATGACGCCGATGCCGCCCACGCCTTTCCCGGCCATTGCCATTTTATCAAATATCGACATCGCTTCTTTCGGTTTCGACAGATCGAGGTCCCATGCGCGTTGCGCGGCCAGCAGTCCCGTTGCCAGGACATCAGCGGAGGACCCGGTCACCACCATGGCCGAATTGATCGCTTCGGTCCCGGCCGCCGAGGCCTCCCAGGCGCTTTTCGCGGGCAGGTTTTTATAGAGTTGCAGGAATGTGTCCGCGAGATCGTCCATGTCCTTGCCGGTTTTCAGCGACATGGTTTTAAGTCGTTCGTCAAGCGCGGCGATTTCCTCGCGGGTGCCTCCGCTGGCAATACGGATGGTATTCAATTTTTTTTCGATGACAGCCGCGTCGCGGACCAGCTGCACGGCGCCCAGGCCGATGCCGAGCGCGCCCAGTTTGCCGATCGTGGAACTCCAGAAATTTTTGAGCGACTGCAGTTCCTTGCGGGAATCTTCCACAAAACGCCGCGTCTGCGTCATGGTCCCGCGAAAGGCGGCGCCTAATGCGCTGTTATTTACGATGAACTTTAGGGCGAGTTCGAGGTCTTTCACGGACCACCTGATAGGTTTTTGTTTTGCCGCCGGGGTTTTTCAATGAAAGCGCGATGTCAAGGAAGGCTTCGAATTCAGACGCGTCCATTTCCCGGACGCTTTCATAGGAAAAACCGCAGCTTATCAGAAAAGAAATACAGACCCGCAGTTCCCTTAATCGGCGGGCTGCCAATGGGCTTTTTTTTTCAGATATTCGGTCGCCGTAGTAAGGCGTTCAAAATCTTCGTCGCACAGATCGGCCAGCAATTCTTTGTCGATCTTTTCCCTGGGTACCGTTCCGATTGACATGATGCGCTTCGATAGCAGGCACAAAGCAAGCGAAATGGTGCTTTTGCCGTCGCATTCGGTTTCCGCCTCAAGCATGTCGCGGATGATCGGCGCGCGCAGTTCGACGTCTTTATACACTGCGCCGGCGTATCGGACGCCTTCAAGCAACCGTACTTTTTCCGTAAGCATGGGGTCCCTCCTTTAGGGATGCGTCGTTCAGGCGCTATCATATCGGGGCGACCCGCCGGGTCGCCCTTATGAAACTATTCTTCGATGCTGTTCTCGGCGCCGAGTTCGATGCGGTTCTCGGCGCCGAGTTCGATCGTCTTGACGGTTTCGTTCTCACCGTCAACCGACTCGTCGCCTTCCTTGAGGATATACACTCCGGAGAACGTGACCTTCTTGCCGCTTCCCTTCGTGAAGGACAACGTGCCGTTCTTTACATCGCGCCACACGAACTCGTCGCCGTCGGGCACGACGTAATCGACGGTCACGCCATAACGCGCAACAAGGGGCGCATGGCCGGTCTTGTTCATGAGATTGACCTGCTTATAGTAGGTCTTCTCTTTCTCTGTGACCTTTTTGAAATCGGTGATTTCCTGGCCGTTCACGCTCAGCGTGCAGTTTGTAATATATTCCATGGTTCCTCCTGGGTGGTCATAATGAGGAGCGTCCTTTCGGGCGCCCCTCTTTTCATAGTGGCTATCAAAGCGCCGCCGCTTTGACGTCGGTTTCGCGGATGGTCTTATGCCGAGAAGAAAGCCCCCGCAACCATCCTAGGGGGCGGCAAACCGCGCGTTGCCGACACGCCTCTGGGGTTATTTCTTAAAGAATCAGATCTATCCTTGCCGCGAAGATATGCAGCCCATTGACCACATCCGCCGGAATCTTCGCGTCGAGCCTGTTGACATCCACGGAATCGCGTTCGACGATAAATTCGTCGATATTGTCGTCCACGTTTTCCAGTATCTGCAGCGCTTCGAGTTGCTTGGCAACGACGATCAATTCGCTGCGCACATCGCTGCGCACGCGTTTGTTGAGCTTGCTTCGCGCGAAACGCACCCTGATGCGCACCCGGCAGGCCTCGCGGAAATAATCAAGCGTTCGCACGGTCGTGATATCAAGCCAGGTGACATCGGTCTGGTAGGTGGACACGCAACGGACGATCTCCACCACCTCGGAATTGACTTCCAGCGGAGTGAGGCCATGCAGCAGCATGGTTTCCTGCTCGGTGCGCGTTGACCGGTCGGTGACCGCGGGCGCGACAACGCCTATGAGCTGCTTGCCGTTCAACGGCCTGGCGGGGTCCTCTTCCGATGCGACCACGGCCGCAAGCGCCGCGGCGATATTGAAAGCCGGCGTTTTGCCTGCTTTGAGCAGCGCCAGCACGATGCGCCCGCTATTGATCCCGTCCGCCAGGGTTTGCGCCGTGGCAATCGCGCCGACATAGGCGGCAATGACAATCCCCGGCCGTTGCTCGATGGGTCCCGAAACGGAATCGATATGCGTTTTGATGTAGCCCAGGGAGGTAGCATCGTTATACGGCAGGGCGATGACGTCATATTTTTCCGGAGCTATTTTGTCAATCACTCCGGATGTCGCGTGGATGTCGGGATCCACCGTGCCGTTGGCGATCTGCGCGAGCGTGACGGACAGATTGCCCGATGCCGTGAATTCGGTCTCCATTTTGATCTGGTTCGCGACGGTTCCCGCATGCTTGGCCATGACCGTGACTACGCCCGCCGCGCTTTTCGCCACAACCGGCAGGTCGGTGTTCGCGGCGATCGCCGCTTTAAGCCCGGTCGCGATGGTCGTGGCGGTATCGGAGGAGGTGAATGAATAATCCACATAATCATCGCCGATGTAAACCCGCACCGTGCCGGACCCGGTGCTGGAGGGCGCGCCGGCAATGGTGATGGTCCCTGTGGCGAACACTCCCGCGCCATCGGCGGCGGCAATGGCGAAAAGATTGAGATAAGGGTTCGCCCGCAGCGCGGCCTTTGCCATGAGATGCAGCATGGAACCGTCGCCGAAATAGACCTTGGCGTCGTCGGAGGAAAAAAGCTGCTTGACGGTCAGGGCTGTTTGCAGAGACACATCGCTGTGGAACTCTTTCCATACGACCGTGCCGTCGGTCACTTCGCCGCCCTGCGTGGTGGGCCAGGTGGGTTCGGTGGATGTGGTCCCCGCCGTTATGCAAATGTAAATATGTCCGTTGAGCGTTGGGGGTTTGACGATCTTGCCGGCGGTATATTCCGTCAGCGTTATCCAGGTGGCCGCGTCGGTCAACTTCTGGCCGATCAACAGCACTTTCTGCACGTTGGCCGGCAGGGAATTGATCGCCAGCCTCGTATTGAACTCGATATATTGGCCGGGTTTGCGCAAACTGGTTGGGATCGCATCAAAGGAAATGTTTGGAGACGCCATGGTTTAGCTCCCTTTTTTGGTCGATGTTTTTTGTTCGTCGGTTTTGCGCTTCGGCTTTGTCTCTACCGAAAGCAGGCTCCCTTCGCCAATACATCGGCGGTAATAGGACGTATTGGGGACAAGCACAGGCGCGGCGTCGCCGATCGTTTCGCGCGAAAGCTCTTTCGGACACGCCAGGCCTTTGGGCGCAATAACCAGAATCGTTTCAACCGCCATTATTACTCCTCCAAATCAATTGCGTCTTCGGCGTCCCTGGTTTCGTCGCCCGGCAGAAAATATTCCAGATTGATTCTCAATAAATCAAGCGACTCTTCTTCGGTCGGATAAAACGCGAACCAGGTCGTCAGATCGATCTGGTAAACGATGACCCCGGCGTCGCGATACTCGACCGGGGTGTTTTCGAAGATCCGCTTGAGTTTATAAGGGCGGATGTCAAGTCCGAGATTTTGACCTTTAAGAAGGCCCCCCACCGCCCAGGCAAGCGGATAGGCCGCATGCCGGCGGGCCTTTTCGTTCTGGACGTTTTTTACAAACAGAAACGCCGATACGATGATTGTCGCCTTCTGCTTTGTATTTGTCAAGTCGGAAAACAGGCAATCGGTGGTCCGCACATGCAGAGCGGGTTGTGTTATGCCCAGAGGGTCCGCGCCGGCGTCGATGTCCTGGCATTTCAGACCTTGCGCCTTGAGGCGTTCCACCGTCTTTGTCTCGATATCGACGAGTGTAACCGGCATTTATCGGTCCTTAAAACTGGTCTAAAACCGTGCTCGGAAACTCTTTCTCAGGCGTCCGTATCACCGCATGCGCCTCCGATGCCGCCGCCTGCTGCTCCTCGGAAATCTTGATCTGTCCATTGACGATCTGCAGGAGCTTCCCTTCCGCCCATTTCTGCCGGTCTTTCATGGTTTCCGGCATCGACGAACCAAACCGGCGCTTGTAAAGATTGCAGATCGCCAACTCCGCACTGATCTGCACGATAATGTCCGGCACGGGATCGAGCGGCAGCTCCGCGTGTCCGCGAAGGTAGGTGTTGATCAACGAGTCCGCGCCGGAGATCGCGCCCGCGAGGTTTGTCTCGTCGATCAGGCCGGAGCCAGCGTCATCCGTCAATTGGATGAGCTGGGCCTCCGGCTCCACCTTCTTGAGATCTGTCAATGAGCAATAGGCCATGGATCAGGTCAACAGGGTGTCGCACCAGAGATAGCCCAGATCGGTGCTGACCGTGAGGATATGCGATTCCTCGGCGACCTCGTACACGTCCTGGTGCTCAGCCTCTTCGCGCCAGCTTACGGTGCGGCGAGGCAGACCGTTTTCGTAGGCCGCGCGCGCCTGGTATCCCGCGGTCGGGACCTTGAGCCCGGGCGCCGGCGGAGCGTAAAACAGGAACCCCATGCCTTTCGTGGCATTGACTTCCCAGATCGCGGCCGCCGTGAAATCTGTGCCGGCTTTGTTTTCCTTGGCGGAGGAATAGCTGAGTTCGCCGACCAGCACCTTGTCCAACTGTAATAGCCGCGCCATGACCTCGGCGGTGATTGAATCGGAGCTGGTATATTTGATCTTGTCCGTCAATGTGGCTTCGTTCGCGAGGGCGAGGAACGTGCCCAGGTCTAAGACCAGGCGGTTCGGCCTGATGCCGGTCTTCGCCTTGACGGCCTTGATGCCGGTTGTGATATCGACCAGGAACGTATTGCCGCTGGTTGCCGCCCATTTGCCGTCGGCGTCCTCGCCGCCCGAATTGCCGTCGACCCATGTAGCGCCGACGATCAGGTCGCGGATGCGTTTCTCTTTTTTCAGGTCGATCTTCGACGCGCAGAACTCCAACGCATCCTGGTCGGGCTGCAGCGGAAGCGCCCCTTGCTGCTTGGAATACCGGCGGTCTTCATCGGTCACTTCCTTGGCAAATGCGTACTCGACCGTGGACACGTCGATCGTGGTGGTCGGATAGCCGCCGCGTTTCGCCCTGGTACCCGGAGCGCGGACATCGGCCTCATCCCGGAACCATGCGCCTTTCTGGTAAACGCCGATCTTCGCTTTGGCCGGCACGCGATCGATGATCGGGAACACCTGGTCGGCGATATGACCGGTGGGTTTGAACGCGACGCTGACATTGGCCAGCGGGCCTGCGATAATTTGGCTCCGTGCATCGGGAAGGGCCATCTGATTCCTCCTGGGTTGTGACTTTTTCCTATTTGTTGAGGCGACCCCCGGGCCGCCCGTGTCTTTTCGTTTTCATTAACGGGGGTGATCCATCGGACCACCCATGCAAATCAATGGACGACGGTTCCGAGACTGTAAATCGTGACGGCCTGCGTGCCGGCCTCGACGTTCGTGCAGACAGCGAGAAACCGCTTGCTGTTGTTCTGCGCGATCGTCATGGTGCCGGAAAGCGTAATGCCGGCGCCCGCGGTCACGGTGATTGTTTCGGCCGCGTCGGCCGTGTTCCGGATCGTGAACTCGAAGCTGGACGAAACGATCGCGCCGGCAATGCCGGCCACGATCAGCGCCGCCGTCGGCGTGACGTCGCTGCGATTTCCACCCGCGGGATCGCGCAGAATCAATCCGCCGATGAGCTCGGCCGCGGTATAGGTCCGCGCACCCGCCGTGGCGTCGGTGGTCACGACGGCCGCACTGGCCACCGCGTCGTTGATTGCCGGGAATGTGCTGGTGAGCAGAACGGACGCGAGATCGTCTTCCGCGCCCGAGGCCTCGACCACGACCGCGCGCGAATACGCGGGCGCGCCAGCGGATGTCTTGGCTTTGCCGGCGTCCGTCGCGGAAACATATTCCTGCATGACGAACGTGCCGATGCCGAGGGTCGCGTTGACCTGGACCTTTGAGACGCCCATGATGCGCACCGATGCGGCCTCGCCGGATGCGGGCGCGTTCTGCAGGATGCCGAGACAGACTTCGGTTTCGCTATCGGGACGCCGAACGGCCCCGGAGGAATTCAGCACGACAAAACGGTATTGGTCATTGCTGAGGTCTTCCGCCGCGGGGAAGCTGAGATCGAGAATCTTGTTTTCGGTTGCCACGTTGCACCTCTCTGGTTTGGTTTGCTGGTTTTGGTTTGCATGATGGGGCGATTCGCTGAGTCGCCCTTGCATGTTGTGATATCCTCTGCCGCTACTCGGACCGGCCCTGCACCTCTATCTGATATTCCTTCGCCAGATCCGGGTTTTCCTTCTGTACTTCCGAGAACGCGACGGAATACCGCTGGTCGGGTTTTGCCTTCATCTTGTCGGTGATCAGCCGGTCGATGCGTTCGGCGGCCGAGCCGGACCCGCCGGCGGGTTGCGAGGTATTGCTTTTCTTCGCGAGTTCCGCGAACTCATGCACGACAGGGGACTCCGTGAGCGCCTTTTTCAGCGCGTCGATCGGTTTTTCCTGGCCCTCGGCGAAATTGCCGGTGGACGCCTGGTGCGCCAGTTCAAGCTGGGTCACGATGGCTTCTTTCATTTTCGGAAAGAGTTTGCCTTCCTTGACGAGCGCTTCGCAAAACGCGACATGCTCGGTCTTGCGCGCTGCGGCTTCCTGCGCCGACGCCTTGTTTTTCAGGCCGGCGATCTCGCCGTCTTTTGCCTTGATAGCCTCGGAAAACGAGGCGTTCTGCGTTTTGAGCGTTGCATTCTCGGCGGTAAGGTCTGCGTTTGCCTTTGTAAGCGTCGAGACGTTCGCTTCGAGTTCCTGAGTCGTTGCCATGGATGCTCCTTCGGAAAGGTTTATAATGGCAGGTTTCCGTTCTGAATATGCCGGCGCAACTTCAGCCGGCGTTTCCGCCGTTTTTAGTCCGTCGATTTCCCATGTGGGCAGGACCTGGTCCGCTTTGTCTTTGCCGGATGACTCGATGATCCAGTCGCGCACCGCGGCGAACAATCGGCCGATGGCGCGGAAATTCGATGCGTCATCCGCTTCCATGAATTCAAAACTCACGGCGTCGCCGTCCGCGAATTGATAATCGGCAAGGCCTTTGACGGCTGGAGGCACGGCCCCCAGAAAACCAACATGCCGCAGAGTGCCGTCGGGATACAGGGAAATCGAACGTTTTTTATACATGCCCTTTTTCCATGCGTCCATGAACTCCGGGACCATGTCCTTGATTTCCGCGAACAGGCGCTGGCCCTTGCGCGCGACGGACGCGACCCAGCCGAACGCCGGCGCGTTTTCCCTGGGATGGCCGATGACCACGGGCGCCTCGTGCTCGCCCGGCTTGTAGCCGGCAACGATCTTATCGAGGTCCGCCTCGGTAAAGGCGTGCTCCACGCCGGCGCTGTCTTTATGCGCGCCCGCCCGGAAGATTTCGATGACCGGATTTTTCATGGTACTGGAGCGACCTTCTTGCCTTTCCGAAGAGGGGGCCGGGGACGCAAAAGGAGGAAAGCGTCCCGTTACCCTCTTTGTTGGACGACCCAACGGGCCGCCCATTCGATCACGTTAATGACACCGGCCGATTGGTCACGAAACGCAGCGCTATCATCGCGATCGCGAGCAGGCCCGCTTGCTTTTCAGGAGCAAATACAAAGCCGGTATATTTCTGGACGATTGCTGCGATAATTCCGATAATGCAGACCCACACGGTGCGCGAAGCGAAAAAGATTTTCGGGACCGCCGGTTTGACCGCGACCGCCGGAACGTCGCCCAGGCAGAGTTCCGCATGGGTGAATTTTCGCGCAACGAGATTGATAAAACCCAGCGCCGCCATCTGCATTGCCGGGTCGATGAAAAACCCGGTGAAACACTGGATGCCGAGCACGACCAGCACCACCATGTTGAGAATGATAGTGCGGGAAGCGACCCATGATTTTTGCTGTTGCGGCGTTGCCATGATAACCTCCGAAACTATTCGAGACCATTGGCGATTGAGATTAATTTACGTGATTTTTTTGCATTTGTCCATTGACTAATGCAATGTTTTCAACATTGGATAATGCCGGTGAAATCCAGTATTATTCAAAAGGCGCGTTCGCGCCTTTTCCCGCGATTTCCTTTTTCCCCGGGGCCGTCGATGGACCTTTCTTCTATCGCATCAACCATCGAACTGGTGCGGCTTTTAGGGTTTTCGGCGGTGGTTTTCATCATCTGGATCGTTACCGTCCAATTTTTCAAGCACATTTTGCGCGAGCAAAAAGACCTGCTCATATCGTTGCTCAACAAGCAGGATGGCCAGTACCGGGCGATATTCGAAGAGCAGTCGCGCCGCAACACCGAAAATTTTCAGGTGCTCAATAAATTCGCGGAAAGCATCGACTACATCGCCGGCCAGGTCTCGACGACAAACAGCAAAATCGAAAACAACCATTACTGCCCCATCGTGCGGAAGGAGAACAAGGAATGAGCATGGAACGCGCCGCATTACGCGGACAGATCGAAATGAAAAAGCACCGCCTGCGCGAACTGAAACTGGAGGCCTCCGGTTTGACGGTTTCGCTGCGCGACAAGCTCGGCCCCTGGATCTCCCTTGAGGCGATTGAGATCGATCTGGCCGTGGTGCAGATGGACCGGCTCAACGCCATTGCCGCAGAGGCGAAGCAGATCTCCGACGAATTGGAAACGCTGGAGGACGCCCTCAATGGCTAAGAAGGCGCTTTACTTCGCGGAAGCCGAGCGGCTTTATGTCCAGGAGCAGAACGCCCCCGCCGAAATAGCATCCAAGCTGCAGCTCGGCGAAAAGACCGTGCGCGAATGGAAGGACGAGGGGGATTGGGACGTCAAACGCCGGCAATACATAACCCATCGCCAGGCGTTCCACGAGGAACTGTACGATTTCGCCCGCGAACTCATCAACAGCATCCGCGAAGACATGAAGGCGGGCGCGAAGGTCGACGCCGGCAGGATGTACACCGCCGCCAGGTTATTGCCCATGATCATCAAGGTCAAGGATTACGAAGATGTCAAGGCGATCAAGGAAAAAGACGGCCAGCCGCAGAAAGACCTGTCGGAGGACGACATCGTCAAGCTGGTGAACCGCGGCCTCGGGATCGAAGAATAAAATCCACCCCAACGGCGGCGACCTTTACAATGCCGGAAGCATCCACCGAAAAAGCCCTTGACGCAGAGCGGCGCGCGCCGAAGCCGAACAAATATTTCCTCGGCTATCAGCTCCGCTGGCTCGCCGACGAATCGCGCATAAAGATCTGGGAAAAGTCGCGGCGGATCGGCGCGACCTACGTGCAATCGTTCGAAGACGTGCGCGACATCGTCCGGAAGAAAGAATACACCCAGGGCCGCCCGGTCCGGAAAATCTTTTTCACCAGCGCCGACGAATCGGCCGCGCGCGAATACATCGACTATTGCGCGATGTGGGCGAAGCTCTTTGACACAGCGGCAAAAGCCCTGGGCGAGGTGATTCTCGACTCCGAAAAAGACATCAAAGCCCTCGCCATCGAATTTAAAAACGGCGGCAAAATCTACGCGCTGACCAGCAACCCGAAACGGTTCCGCTCGAAGGGCGGCAAGGTCATCTGGGACGAGGCGGCATGGCACGACGACCAGCGCGCCATGTGGAAGGCCGCCAAGCCCACGGCCATGTGGGGCTTCCCGATACGCATATTGTCAACACATCACGGCAAGCAATGCCTGTTTTATCAGTTCATCTCCGACACCCGCGAAGGCAAGACCGGATGGTCCTTGCATACCGTCACGATTTACGACGCGGTCGCCGACGGCCTGCTCGATAAGATTCTCGGAAAAGAAACGACGCCCGCCGAGCGCGAGGCCTGGCTGGAAGAGGAGCACCGCAATTGTCAGGATGAAGACGTATGGCAGGAAGAGTATTGCTGCAATGCCGTCGATGCGGCGACCGCATTCGTGGAATACGAACTCATCAGCGGATGCGAAAGCACCGCGCACCTGGCGCCGCTGGAAGACCTGGCGTTGCTTGAAGAAGGCGATCTCTACGCCGGCTACGACGTCGCCCGCAAGCGGCATTTCGCCGTTTTCTGGGTCGTCAAAAAAATCGGCGACATCAAATATACCGTAAACATCAAGGGGTTTCAGAAGGCGCGGTTCGCGGTCCAGGTCGACTATCTCAATTCGATAATGGCGCTGCCACGCATGCGGCGGCTCTGCATCGACGCCACGGGCATGGGCGCGCCGCTGGCCGAGGCGGCGCAGGAAAAATGGGGAAAATACCGCGTTGAGCCGATCACGCTGACAAACGCGATCAAGGAAAACATCGCTTACGATGCCCGCAATTGCATGGAAGACAAACGCTGCACCGTGCCGGCCGATCAATTGGTGCGTGATAGCTTTCATTCGGTAAAAAAGCTGGTGCTGGGCACCGGCAATGTTCGGCTCGACGCCGACGCCACGGACCAGACCGGCCATGCCGATCACTGGTGGGCCTTCTGCCTGGCGATCCACGCGGCGAAGACAAACGCCGGGCCGGTCCGGGTAACAAGCAGGCGCCGAAACCCGGAAGGGAAAATCGCCGAGGGCTATTAAGGCCCGCAAATCAAAGCGCAGGGCGAGAGGTAGTTGGATAGCCCCCCCCCCTCGCTTCGGCGGTTTTAAACGCGATCTAGGGGATCAGGTTGAATTTTCAGGCCGGCGCGGATCCGCGAGCCGCCCAAACGGAAAGAAAAACGAGGATTTTATGAAAAAAACAGGACTTTGGATATCTCCGACATCATTTGTCGAGATCGGGGCAGGCCGCGGCAGCCTGTCAGCCGAACTGGCGACGCGCGATCGCGTGAACTACCTCAGCCTGGGGCAATGGCTGCCGAACCCGGATCCAGTCCTCAAAAAAATGTACAAGGACCTTTCCGTATACCGGGAGGTCGCCTCTGACGCCCATATCCGGGGATGCGTGCGAAACCGCAAGGCGGGCGTGATGGCGCTGCAATGGGGACTCGATCGCGGGCGCTCGCGGTCGCGCCAGGCCAAAATTATCGAAGACCTGTTCGCCCGCCTGCCCATGCAACGGATCATCGGCGAGGTCCTTGATGCGCCGCAATATGGTTATGCGCTCCTGGAGGTCATCTGGGAACGCTCCGGCGATATGTGGCTGCCGCGCGACATCCTGGGCAAACCGCAGGAATGGTTCGTCTTCGATACCGAGAACCGCCTGCGCATGCGCACGGTCGCCAACTATATGGGCGAGTTGCTGCCGGACCGCAAGTTTCTGGTTCCCCGCCAGGAAGCGACCTACGATAACCCCTACGGCTATCCCGATCTGTCAAGTTGTTTCTGGCCCGCGACATTCAAGAAGGGCGGCCTGAAATTCTGGGTGACGTTCTGCGAGAAATACGGCATGCCGTTCGCCGTGGGAAAAACCCCTCGCGGGACTGACAAAGCGGAAAACGACCGGCTGGCCGACTCCCTGGAAGACATGGTGCGCGATGCGATCGCCGTGATACCGGACGACTCCAGCGTGGAGATCATCGAGGCGGCGGGCAAGGCCGCGAGTTCGGCGATTTATCGCGATCTGCTGCAGTTCTGTAAGACTGAGATCTCGATCGTGCAACTCGGACATGAGGGCGCCGCGCAATCGACGCCGGGCAAACTCGGCAACGACGATACCGCCATGAGCGTTCGTAAAGACATCGTAAACGCCGATAAAAGGATCGTTGAAGAGGCTTTCAATACGCTCATCGGCTGGATCTGGGAGATGAATTTTTCCGGCGACCGCCCCGTCTTTTCCATGTGGGAGGACGCGGACACCGACGAGAAAAACTCCACGCGCGACAAGACCCTGACGGATTGCGGCGTAAAATTCACGAAGGCGCATTTTGTCAAGGAATACGGGTTTGACGAGGATGAATTCGACGTCGGCGCCGTCCCGACCTCACCCCCAACCCCTATCCTGCCGGGAGAGGGGGGCACGTTCGCGGAAGGGGCGACCCAGCGGGTCGCCCGAACGGATCAAAGGGCGATCGATGATTTGATTGCCGGGATCCCGGACGCCGACCTGCAGGCGCAGGCGGAAGCGGTGCTCGCGCCAATCATTGTCATGTTTTCCGAGGCGAAAAGCTACGAGGAAATCATGGCGTCTCTCGTTGCGCAGTTCCCGAAAATGAACACCGACAGCCTGGGGGACCTGGTTGCACGCGCGCGGTTCGTGGCCAATATCTGGGGAAGGCTCAATGGCCGACAAAGTTGACTTGCTTTACGCCTGCAAACTGCCGCCGGCAAAGGCGGTCGAATATTTCCGCTCCAAGGGATACGCGATCACCTGGAACTGGCAGGAAATGTGGCAGGACGCGCATGCCCAGGCATTCACCGTCGCGAAGGTGACCCGCATGGACATCCTGCAGGACATCCGCAATGCCATTGACGAGGCGGTAAGCGCGGGGGTGACCTTCGAGAAATTCAAGAAACAGCTTGAACCGAAATTGCGGGAAAAAGGCTGGTGGGGCAAGCGGCTTATTGCCGGACCCGACGGCGTCGAGAAAACGGTGCAATTGGGATCGCCGTATCGCCTGCGCACGATTTACGATACCAACACCCAGACCGCCTACCAGGCGGGCCGCTATAAGGCGCAGGTTGATAACCGGCAGGCGCGCCCCTATGGCGAATATGTCTCGGTAATGGATTCGCGGACCAGTCTGCGATGCCGCGAACTCAACGGCAAGATTTTTGCGCTGGGCGATCCGCTATGGGACGGATTGTATCCGCCAAACCACTGGGGCTGCCGGGCGCGAGTGCGGACCCGATCGCGACAGGAAATCAGCGGAGAAAACCTCACCGTTGAATCGTCGGAAGGCCTGCTCGGTACCGCGCAGGTCCCGATCGGGAAAACCGGCGAGACGGCAATGGTCATGACGTACCGGGACCCGGCATCGGGCAATATGATCTCCCCGGATGCGGGGTGGTCGTACAATCCGGGCAAGGCGAAATGGAAACCGGATTTGCAAAAATACGATGCCGATATTCGGAATTTGTTTTGATTTTTTCGAAGGGGCGACTTGCCGAGTCGCCCGAACAAAAGGGAAAAATGATAGCCATAGAATTCGACGATTCCAAAATGCAAACGGCATTCAAATTGCTGATTGCGCGCAGCATAGATCTACGTCCGGCGATGCAGGCCGTTGCCGGCGTTATGGCCGCGTCCGTGGAGGAGAATTTCGCGCAGGAGGGCCGACCGAAATGGCCATTTTTACAGCCGAAAACCGAAAAGGCGCGGGAGAAAAAAGGCCGATGGCCCGGGAAGATCCTGCAGGCTACCGGCGCGCTGGCTTCCTCGATCCAGTCCGATGCAGGCAAAAACTATGCGCAGGTGGGGACGAACAAGGAATACGCGGCAATACATCAATTCGGCAGGGAGATCGAGCGCAAGGAATCCTGGGGCGCGGTATATCTGCGCACCGACCGCAAAGGCAACCTGTTGCGCAATGGAAATCTTGCCGTGTTCGCGAGCCGCAGGCACAAAAATTTCCAGCGCCGTTATTATGCGCAGGCGGCCTATGTCATCAACATGCCGGCGCGGCCGTTTCTGGGATTGGAGAAGAATGAAGAAGAGAAAATCCTGAAAGCAATTGGGTCATTCATTGTCAAATAAGGAAATAATTATGAGAATATTAGGCATCCTGCTAATTGCCTGTTCTGCGTTCATGTTTTCCTGTGCAAGATCATATACCCGCGTGCAAACCATCGCTGCCTGCCGCGAATGTGAGGCTGGGCTCATGCGTGGGGTGGTGGTGATCGACAGATCGGGCCGGGTGATTGATGTTCGTTGTGAGAATTCCAGCGAACTTTACCGGGAATGGTTGGCAGAAAGGAAATGATTATGAGGGCGTTATTCTTGGTTATGCTGTTGTGTACGCTCGCGTGGGCGCAGAAGGGCGCGGCGCTGGCCGTGCCTATTGACACCACCATCGTGGTTAAGGACATCAGCAAGGCGGTCACCGGTGATACAAAATTTGAAAAGGAATACCAGATACAAGCAACTAAACTTTAATCTTATAGGATATTTTATATGGCTGAACTTCTTGTGAAATCACAATCCGCAGATGATACAAAGGATTTAACTGCATGGTCACGAGGGCATGTTGTCGCTGTAAAGCCGGATGGTTGGAAGTGGGGACGTTTAGAATGTCCTCCTAAATTTTGTGTAGTGAAAATAAGCGATGCAACTGAATCTGAATGTAAAAAATACATGCAGAATAAAGTTGATGAAAAGTTGAAAGTAATTGCAATACGGGATTTAAAACTCGATCTTGATGATGCAACAATGTCAAAAACGATTAGTGACTCAATAAAAGATACCGGAAAAGTGACAGTGACAAAATCGCAAATAGAAACATTTTTCAAATCGACTACGGCGGTAGCAATTGGCGAATAAAACCGTAACGGTAAAATCCGCCAGTGGCGATTACACCACACTCAATGCCGCACTTGCCGGGGAAGCTGCGAATTTAGTGACGGGTACTTGCGTACTAACAATTGACTGTTATTCAATGACAGATACAACTGCCGCTGAAATATCAGGATATACTACAAATGCATCTTATTATATCAATATCACTTCCCCTGACGGGCAAGCATACGTTTTAAGCGTTACTAATACGTCATGCATTGCAATTTATGAAGATTTTGTTAGAATCTCAAAAATAACAATTGCGACAGTTTCTCCATCGGCGAGCAGTAAAGACTGTCTTCATATTGGAAACGTTGGGTTGGCGGCGGCTAATGACATTAGGATTTTTCGATGCATTTTTAAAGGGCATAACCACGCAACGTATACACAATCATATTTTTCATGTGACGATTCAAATGCGATTTTAAAATTATATAATAATATAGCGTGGAATGTCAAGAAATTATCAGACAATTATGGATTTTATTTAAACTCTTGTGCTAGCGCCTTGGTTTACAATAATACCATTATCGGGTGTGACTCTTGTATATTGTTCGTTTCCGGTAATGTTACTGTAAAGAACAATATTTTTTACGGTTCAATTTATGCTGTTTATGACATTGGCACATTAAACGCCGCCTCCGACTATAATGTTGCGAACACGGACGATACAGGGCGTATGTATGTCGTCGAGGGCGGAACTCATACTCACGACCACACGGAGCATACTTTTACTTTTGTCAGCACCTCTGATTTTCATTTACAATCTACGGATGCTGGAGCTATTGGGTATGGCGTAGTTGACCCAGGCGCTGGATTATTCGGTGACGATATAGACGGTGTAACAAGGCGCGCTTCGGGAAACTGGGATTGCGGCGCAGATGAGTATGTGGCTGCTGGTGGTGGGACAGTGGTACCGGTTTTTATGAATCAATATAGACAAAGGAGATCTTAATGCGTTATCTTAGAACGAATACGGCCTGTCGAGTTACGGTTGGGCCATTTTTTGATAAAACTGATGGTATTACGCCAGAAACCGCGCTGACTGTGACAAATGAAAAGCTCACGTTTATGGTTGATACCGCTAATGTTCCTACATTGATTTTGGATACTGCCCCTACTGCGTCAGGTGGTGCTAATGACATGGTACACGTAACCGGGGACGACGCGGGTTTTTATGATCTTGAACTTGCCGCCGCAGACGTAAATTATCTTGGACGCGCTATGCTCGCATTGACGGATGCGGCGAACCACTGCCCGGTATTCCATGAGTTTATGATATTGCCCGCAGTAATATATGATTCGATGGTATTAGGTACTGATTTATTTGATGTATCAGCAACTCAAATTTTGGGTACTGCAATATCGACTCCCGCGACTGCTGGAATATTAGATGTAAATCTGAAAAATATTGCTAATGCGGCAGTAAGTACATCAACTGCACAGCTTGGAGTGAACGCGGTTCAGATTGGCGCGGCTGTTCCGGGTAGCGCCACAATAGGTACGGTTACCGCTGTAACTAATGCCGTGGCGATTACCGCAAACCAGGCTGTCAACGTGGCCCAATGGGGCGGCAGCAATATCGCCACACCAGCGGTCACGGGCGAACCGGTTGTTACCCTCGGCGCGACGCAGGCGGCGTATACTCCAGCAAAAGCGGGCGACGCGATGCTTGTTACCGCTGGAACCGGTG
>Ga0315274_10003590_pt1 | contig 23048 bp, 20 predicted proteins | sample YL17G02_20_MG_FD_203700 | JGI IMG/M metagenome (GOLD analysis project Ga0315274, IMG submission 203700) | Sediment microbial communities from Yellowstone Lake, YNP, Wyoming, USA - YL17G02_20 | ecosystem: Environmental > Aquatic > Freshwater > Lake > Sediment | place: USA: Wyoming | collected...
ATCATGAAACATGGTGGGAATCCTTTTTTGATTGTTTATAAAAAACGAATGACAACAAAACAATCATATAAAAAAGTTCCCGCCATTTCCATATTAATTTACATTAAATGGACAAAGTCGAGTTATACACGTTTTATTTTATTATTGTGCATTAGCTTACAGAAAAAACACAAAGACACCAAGAACACTAAGAGTTAAAGGTTATTGGACTGCAAAATTGGTATTACTCGCCATTGAATCTGGTAGATATAAAATCACTTTAGGAGACATTTTATGAATAAAATATGGAAAATCGGACTGGTCGGAACTGGTCGAGGTTCAGCTTATGGAATGCTGACGTATAACGATCCCTGCTTTGAGATCACTGCACTGTGCGACTTATCAGAGAAAACTCTGGCAATATATCAGAAGGAATTAGGACTTTCTGATTCACAATGTTTTACTGACTATGAGCAATTCATCAGTTCAGGTCCGCTTGATGCCGTTATTATATGTACTCCAATAAAATATCACGCTGAACAAGCCGTTATTGCTTTAGAAGCTGGTATTAACGTAATGAGCGAGGTTACTGCATCCAACACGATTGAAGGATGCGAAAAAATCGTGAAAGCGGCACAAAAAAGCGGTAAAATATACATGCTTGCAGAAAACACCATACATCGTCCGTTATTTGCAGAATGGGAGAAAATCATCAGCTACGGCAAACTCGGTGAAATAATTTACGCAGAAGCGGATTACCTTCACCCTATTCCTGGATTACTCATTGACCCTGGAACTGGAGAGAGAAAATGGCGAGCAGACCGTCCTCCCGTTCACTATTGTTCACATTCCATCGGACCGATTTTGTATCTCACCGGGGATCGCATCGTTCGAGCTATGGCCATCGGTAACGATTACCGTATTTTACCAGACGTGGGAGTTGGCGCAATAGACATTCAGCTTGCTGTTTTTGAGACTGAAAAAAGGATGATCATAAAGATGACCAGAACACAAGTCGCTCCAAGGCATCCGCCGATCCATTATTATCACTTACAAGGGACGAAAGGGTTCATAGAAACTGACAGGCTGGGAATTGATCCTCAAGAACACGTTCAGCACGGGGTATTGTACGTAAAATCAGAGATGAATAACATTGAACGTGAAAAATGGACTGAAGTTGATCCTTCATTCCCGGGATATGCCACGATGGGCGGTCATGGCACATCTGATTATAATACGCTTTTGCAGTTCCTGCATGCTTTAGACACTGGTAAAAAGCCAATACTGGACGAAATACGTGCCTGGGACTTGACAGTCCCTGGGTTGATTGCCGCAGAATCGGCATTCCAGAATGGTAAATGGATGGATGTCCCAATGCCATAAGTAGATCAAGAATCCTCCTGAGACTTATACTCTATTGATATAGTTATGCTTATTTGATATAATCATACAAAGGTGAAATGGTATGACAAAAATTAGATTAGTTAAACTTTGCAAAAAAGTCAAATAGCTATTCCCAAAGAAATGCGTGAAAGTATGGATGAGGGATTAGCTATTATTGTGTTGGCAGAATTCGTATCGGATAGTTTATAAGGTGGAATATAAATTATCATTTCAACCGGAAAGGAAGTGCTAATGAAAAAGTCATCAGACAAGGTAAACATGGCTGTAATCGGCTTAGGTATCGGAAGGTGGCACGCTGATAGCTACACGCAAACACCAAACACTAATCTCATTGCAATTTGTGATGCAGACGAGAAACGGCTTGCACAGGCAAAGGAGCATTACGGCGTTAGGGGCTATACATCCTATCAGGAGCTTTGTGAGGATAAGAAAGTTGACGCTGTGAGTGTTTGCGTACCAAACTACTTACATGCACCTATCAGCATCTATGCTCTTGAGCATGGCAAGCACGTACTTTGCGAAAAGCCGCTGGCTAATACTGTTGAGAATGGTGAAGCGATGGTATCTGCGGCAAAGGCTTCTGGACTGAATGCGATGGTTGCTATGAAATTCCGATATACCAGTGAAGCAACATATATACATCGCCTTATGGAAGATGGCAAGCTAGGTGAGATTTACTATGGCTGGACGACTTATCTGCGTCAGTTGGGTGGAATTCCGGGGATGGGTGGATGGTTTACACGCAAGCCTTTGTCTGGTGGCGGTCCCATGATTGATAACGGTGTTCATTTCCTTGACGTTCTATGGTGGCTTATGGGCTGTCCCAAACCTACAAGAGTTAGCGGTGCGGCTTATGCTAAATTCGGTCCTCTTGGCAAGGGTGCTGGTGGATGGGATCGAGTGCCGACGCCAGAGGAATTCAGCGTAGAAGACCTTGCTACTGCCATCATTCATTTTGAAAACGGTGCTACTGTTTTGATGGATAACGGTTGGGCTGGATTCGTGCCGAATGAATCCATTGGACTTCGTATAATGGGAACAGAAGGCGGGGCTAATATGTGGCCATTTGGAGTCTGTGAGGAATCAGAGGGTAAAGTGGTTTCAACTACCCCTGACCTGAGTAATTTTCACGTAGATACCCAGTTCTTTCACTTCGCCGACTGCATCCTGAATGGAAAAACACCGATCTCGTCATTCGAGAACTGCCTCAATGTCTTGAAAATGCTTATTGCTGTATACCGTTCAGCGGACGTAAAGGCGGAAGTCGCTGTTTAATTCTGCTTATTCACTCATGATAAACTTGATGTAGGATGGGTATTGCCTACTATATTTTTAAGAATGAGAAGGAAAAAATTGTAAAATGGGCAAAAGTGCAAAAATCAAAATCGGAGATACGGTTGTTATAAAAGATAGGATAATGTGCCCTGATATGGAATCGCTTTCTATCGCTGGATGGCAAGGACGTGTGTTGGATGTATTTGATGGAGATGATGAGGGAATATTAATTTATATCGAATGGGATAGTATTACTTTACGATCTATGCCGGAATATTTTATTAGACAAAGCGAAGACGAAGGTTTAGGCTGGACCAGTATGAACCTTTCAATTGATGAGGTAAAACCTATCCAACCCAGGGATACTGAAAAGGATGTTAAATCGGCTATTAAAGAATTATCTGCTCTTCACAGTTGGGATTATCTTGGTGAAGAAGGTCCCCGTATAGGTAATGTGCTTAAAGGCATTGATCCAGATAATTCGTATGCCTGCTTGAAAGCATGGGACAAGTATCTGAGAAAGGTATTGGTGTTTCCTTTTGACGCAAGAATCGCTGAAGGTGATGAAGGACTTTTGAAAATTGGTGATCGGGTTCGTGTGCATAAAATCAATATTATTGACGATCTTTATGGTGTTATGGTGGATGTCACATCCGGTCGCCATAATTATGTTTATCCGCTTTGTGATTTAGAGGCATTAGACAAGAAATCGTCTAACTATCAAAATGTTCATGATTACGTAGTTTGGTTCGCTAACGTATAGTTATAGATACCGAATTTAATTGATAGTCAATTTGTAATTCCCATTGGCTACTAACAAAAGCAGGAATTCTAAATATTGAAAAACCAATATGACAAATATTCAGTAGGAGTTACCTGGCGCGCGCTCTTACTGGGTATTATTTTAATCCCCGTGAACGCTTACTGGATTATAGCTTCCCGAGCACAAGGATTTCCTACCACCGTATCTCTATACTTCAATGTCATATTTTGTGTATTTGTACTCATCTGCCTGAACCAGATAATAAACAAGTTTCTTCCGAGATTTGCCTTCAGACAGGGAGAGCTTGTCACGGTCTACGTAATGCTTGCAATAGCGTCCTCAATTGCCGGGCATGACATGATGCGCGTACTTATCGCCCTTCCCTCTCACCCATTCTGGTATGCAACACCCGAAAACGAATGGGCAGAGCTATTCCACAGATATATCCCCTCATGGCTGTCAGTAAGTGATAAAAGATTACTTAATGATTATTACAAAGGAGAATCAAGTTTATACACGCTTGATAATCTCAAGCTTTGGATGACCCCGGTTCTGTGGTGGTCTTCTTTTATATTCTGCCTGCTGTTTGTCATGTTGTGCATAAACGTCGTTGTTCGTAAGCAGTGGACGGAGCAGGAAAAACTAAGCTATCCTGTCATGCAGTTACCACTTGAGATGACTACTGGCGGGGGATTGTCCGGGCTTATAAGAAATAAAATTATGTGGATAGGCTTCGGATTTGCAGGAGCAATTGACGTAATCAATGGCTTGAATTTCCTCTATCCAACGGTGCCTAGCTTTGGTGGTAGATTATACGATATACAGCCATTTTTTACGTCAAAACCCTGGGATGCCATAGGATGGACGCCGGTAGCGATATTCCCATTCGCAATCGGTATGGCTTTCTTCATCCCGCTTGATCTTTCATTCTCGTGCTGGTTCTTCTATCTTTTCTGGAAGTGGCAGAGGATAATGGCGTCAATATTGGGACTGACTAATCTTCCTAGTTTCCCTTATATTGAAGAACAAGCGTTTGGTGCATACATGGGTCTGTGTATTATAGCGATCTGGACGACACGCAAACATCTGACGAAAGTTCTGAAAAGGTTTATAGGACGAGGTTCTAAGAGTGATGATGCAAGTGAGCCGATGCCATACAGATGGGCAGTTTTGGGAATGATTGCGGCACTTGGCTACCTGATTGGATTCTGCTACATGGCAGGTATGTCTATATGGGTGGCTGTCATATTCTTTGTAATCTACTACGCAATATCAACAGCTATATGCAGAATGAGAGCGGAACTTGGATCACCTGTCCATGATTTGCACTTCATCGGTCCCGATCAGACACTTCCCAAGATACTTGGGACAAGACGCCTTGGACCTGCAAACCTGACGATGTTTGCCTATCTGTATTTCTTCAACAGGGCTTACAGAGGGCATCCTATGCCGCACCAACTGGAAGGCTTTAAATTGGCAGAGAGAACACACATGAGCAATCGGCGTTTGCTTATAGCAATGATAATAGCTGTGCCGTTAGTATCATTGTCAACCTTCTGGGCGCACCTTCATATCTCTTATAAAATAGGCGCAGCAGACTGGTTCGCATGGGAACCTTTCAACCGATTGCAGAGACAGCTTTCAGCACCACAACCGCCTGATTATGGCTCAAGCGTTGCTTCAATCGTTGGATTTGTGACAACGCTCCTGTTGATGCTCATGAGGATGAAGCTCTTCTGGTGGCCTTTCCATCCAGCAGGTTATGCAGTTTCGAGCAGTTGGTCTATGAACGTTTTCTGGTTCTCTATTATGATGAGTTTCTTTATCAAATGGATCATCCTCAAGACTGGAGGCATTAAGCTACATCGTCAGGCTATACCATTCTTTCTTGGATTAATATTGGGTGAGTTTATCGTTGGAAGTATATGGAGTATAATCGGTGTGAGTATAGATAGGCCCATGTACCGATTCCTCTACTGAGATGTAGCAAAAAAGCAATGGATAGAGTGTTTTCATGAAAACACAGATGAAAGACTATGATCTCTCAAAACGATGGCGTAACTGATGTTATCGTGCTTTGATACCAGCCCAGGTTGTTGCGAGTTTACCAGAAGAGACAACAGCCGCTAGTCCAAGTGATTCTTTTAGTCCTTTACTCATGATGGTTTGGATGTCTTGCTCATCCAACGTCACATTGAAAAGTGCGACTTCGTCAATGATGCCGTTGAGAAAATCGGTGAATGGTCCACTTGGGCCACCTTGAGTACCTATGGAAGAATACTGAATTCCGTTAATGAATCCTGTCAAATTATGGGTATCAATTAATTGTCCATCCATATATATCTTTACCTCGCCCGCAGCACTATCGTATGTTCCCGCTATATGAACCCACTGATTTTTTTGCAGTTGTGCTGTTGGTATGCCCGGTCTTTCAGCACTAGCAGTTGTTGCGACTTTTACTCGCAATTCATTATTACCCTTATCTTCATACATGTCATATAAATCTTGATTAGAACCATATATCTCGCCATAAGAAGATACCAGTTCATTAGGTAGTAAATTGAGCCATACCCATGCTACCATTGTTATTCCTTCCCAGTTGTCTGATGTTGTAGCAGGCAAATTTACATAATCATCCACGCCGTCAAAACTCAGAGCGTTGTCGAACTCGCCGTCAACCCACTTCGGTCCGTTCACTAGCGTTCCATCATTTTTGTTTCCAGAGGAATCTTTGGCTACATCACCACTACTCTCATCAAACAGCCACACTCCGACGCAGGCTTGAGGGTCTATCTTGGCATAACTTGAAGTAGTTAATACACCAGCAACAAATAGAACAGCCACACCAATCAACAAGTATCTTACTTTCACCTTGTTCCTCCTTGTATAATATGTATTGAATAAATAACCAAGCTCCACTATCATCTTTACGATGACTGGGACTATTCACGTCCTCCTTGCAGCTTAGGCTACTTAGAGATTAAACATTGTCAAATTAGTCAATCACTTGCCCAAGCTGGCCAATAGCAACGCCGGGGTGATACTGCTGACCATAGTGAAGATGGCGTTCGCCAACAACTATCTGTGTTGAAAGCATTTCCAGCGTTCCCTGAACATTCTTTGTTGCCTCATCAGGTACTGTCAAGTATCCGAAAGGTGGTATTTGATAGCTTACTTGATTCACGATAATGCCTTCGGTATTACGTGCTATCACGTTTACAAGCGAAACCTGATCAGTGATGTTGAGAACTCTAAAGAAGTCATAGCTGCCGGCGACCAGTTCGGGAAAGAATAGCCTTCTACCGGCGGTTCTCATCTCAGGGCATGCTCCGGGGAATGGCAAGACCTGTTTTTCAAGGTGACAGTGCCGTTCACCTATTATGTGTTTATCTGCTGATACAGTAAGGGAGAAATCGGTCTGGTCTGCTACCGGGTCAACGGGTATAATCCAGCCCTGATATGGCTCAAGAGCTTTCTCAGTAGACCACGTAGTTTGTCCCTGATCATTGCGGGTAACTGCCGTTACTTTCGCCTGTTCGTCACTGTGGTTGATAACTTGAACCCAATCGTTCCATGTTCCAGCCGCTATCTGTGCAAAGTAAATTTTCATTGGTAGAGGAGTAACATCCATAACCTGTGCTAATTGACCAACAGCTACGCCCTTGATCAATTCACCGTAATGCAAATGCCTTTCAGAAACTACGACTTGTGTTGAAACTATCTCCAGTGTTCCCTGAATATTTCCTGTTTCATTATCCGTGAAGCTCCAGAAGCCCAGTGGCGGGATTGGGTTCCCTCCAAACTGCTTTACAATCTTGCCATTAATATCACGGACTACAACGCTGACTAAAGCAGGCTGATCGCTTATATTAAACACTCTGAAGTAGTCACCACATCCAGCGACTATTTCGGGGTAAAAAAGCCTTCTGCCAACGCTTCTGAATTCTGGTGCGGCTCCGGGGAATGCCAGCACTTCAGTTCCCAGATGGCAGTGCCTTTCGCCAACGATACCTTTATCAGATGAGACAACCAGAGATAGCTCTTGCTTGACAGAGGCAGGCTCAACAGGTACAACCCAGGCTTGAAATTGTTTTAGGATTTTTTCTCCAGACCAGACAGTCTCACCTTTCTCATTGCGAGCAATAGCCATTACATTCGAATCCTCGTTACTAACATTGACTACCTGAACCCAGTCTAACCATTGACCGGATGCTATTTGACCGTAATATATCTTGGTTGGCGCTGGCATTACTAACCTCCTACTAATCTAATATTCAAGAACCTGCCCAAGCTGACCTATTGCTACCCCTGGATGATATTGCTGACCATAATGAAGATGCCTTTCACCTACAACTGTCTGTGTTGATAGCATTTCCATAGTTCCCTGTGTATTTGCGGTATCTTCATCTCTTAAAGTCCAGAATCCAAAAGGAGGAATCTGTCCAGAAATTTGTTTGGTAATAATTCCATTTGTATCTCGAACAATTGCATTCACCAGAGCGGTCTGATCGGTTACATTCTGAACTCTAAAGAAGTCATAACTACCTGCGATCAATTCAGGAAAGAAAAGTCGTCTTCCTGCGGTACCCATCTCTGGTGCGGCTCCGGGGAATGGGAGTACCTCAGTCTGTAAATGACAATGTCTTTCGCCGACTACTTGCTTGTCAGACATGATTGTTAGAGATAAGTCCTGTTTGGCGGCTACCGGGTCTACTGGAACAACCCAATCGGAGAATGAACGCAGGGATTTTTCATTAGTCCAGACCGTCTGTCCGTTTTCATCTCTTGCTACTGCAAGGAGTTTCGCTTCTTCATTGCCGACGTTTATAACTTTAACCCAATCACCCCATGCACCTGCGGCTATCTGTGCAAAGTGTATCTTAACAGGGATAGGGCTAACATCAAGCGGTTGTCCCAATTGTCCTACTGCCACACCTTTTATGTCCTCGCCATAATGCAGATGCCTTTCAGACAATATGGTCTGCGTAGAGATCATCTCCATAGTACCGTAAACGTCAACAACTGTCTCGTCTGCGAAGCTAGCAAAACACAGCGGATTGATCGGGTTGGTACTGAACTGCTTTACAGGAACGCCATTGGTATCTCTCACGATTATATTAACCAAAGCTGGACTGCTGCCTAAGTTTAAAATCCTGAACCACTCAGCAGTTTTGGGACGTATTTCAGGGAAGAAAAGCCTTCTGCCGACGTCTTTCATTTCTGGAGCGGCGCCGGGGAAAGCCAATACCTGCGTTTCTAAATGGCAGTGCCTTTCGCCCACAATACCTCTATCTGACGAGACAGTCAGCGCAAGCTCTTGTTTCTCAGAAACAGGTTCTACTGGAATTGACCATGCCTGAAAAGGTCCCAATTGTTTTTCGCCTGACCAGACAGTTTCACCTTTCTCGTTACGGGCAACAGCTAATACTTTTGATTCTTCGTAATCTACGTTAACTACCTGCACCCAGTCTTTCCAGACACTTGATGCTACCTGAGAAAAATATATCTTGGTTGGAGCTGGCATTATAATCCCTCCACTTTATTTCTATATTAGCAACAAATGTAGGGTGGGCAATGCCCACTCTACAATATTTTACACTAAATGGTTCTATCGCCAAATCTGTGAATCAATAACCTGTCCAAGTTGCCCAATTGCAACACCATTTGGATGATACGTTCCCTGATAATGTAAGTGCCTTTCGGTTACTATCAATTGATCGGAAATAACTTCTATGGTTCCTGTCACCTTACCAATTTCATTATCGGAAAACACCCATGAACCCATAGGCCTGATTTTGTTGCTGAATGTTTTTACAGTTGTGCCATTTGAATCACGGACGATAACACTGACATTAGCCTCTGCGTCATTTATATTGAAAGCGATGAATACGTCGAGACATTCGGCTATAATTTCGGGAAAGAAAAGCCTGCGTCCAACGGTTCCCATTTCAATTGAAGCACCCGGAAATGCCAAAACCTCGGTTCCATTATGGCAGTGTCTTTCACCCACTATTGCTTTATCTGACGTAACTACAAGCGATAAATCCTGTTGACGAGAAGCTGGTTCCACTGGTATAACCCAACCCTGATATGGGCTTAATGCTTTATCTGCTGACCAAAGTATTACACCATCTCTATTACGGGCAACAGCCAGGACTTTTGAGATTTCTCCACTTACGTTAATGACCTGCACCCAGTCTGCCCAGATACCCGCCGCAACTTGAGCATAATATAGTGTATTTGTAATCGGCATTTTTCTACCTCCGTATTTTTAACTTAAAATCTGGCCAAGTTGTCCTACGGCTACACCGTTACCATAATGAAGATGCCTCTCACCAACAAGCGGTTGAGTCGAGTATATCTCAAGTGTGCCTTGAACGTTACCAATTTCGTTATCGGTGAAAATCCAGAACCCATAAGGTGAAATCTGGTTGCTGAAACGTCTTACAGTAAAACCATTTATATCTCTGGAGATTACTGTAACAAAAGCATAATATTCAGTGACATTTAAGAATCTGAAATTATCATGGCACCCATACACTGTTTCTGGATAGAAAAGCCTTGTGCCTGCGGTTTTCATTTCGGAACATGCGCCCGGGAATGCCAGAACTTCAGTTCCCGCATGACAGTGCCGTTCTCCTACAATGGGTTTGGTTGATATAACTGTCAGGGATACATCCGTAATTGGCGAAGCGGGGTCCACAGGAACAACCCATCCTTGATAAGGTTGAAGTGAAGTGTTAGCGTTCCAGACTATCTGTCCAAGCATATCTCTTGCGATAGCCTGCAAATTTGCTGGTTCATTATTAATATTAACTACCTTAACCCAATCCTCCCAACCTCCTGCGGCTATCTGAGGAAAATAAATCTTGTTTGTTAATGCCATTTGCTACCTCCTTTATTTGGAAGCATTGTAAAGTTAAATTATGCAAATAACTTATTCCTTAATACCCTCTTTATTACGAATCTTTACTACTTTTCGAACACCAGTCAATAATTCTTGATCTTCAATTCGCTGGCATGGCAAGTGCGCACCTGATGGCAATCTACCATAGGCGGCATATATCTCTGAGATGCTCTGGCTATATTCTGCTGACGAAGTAGTAAACTCAACCTGTCCTCTAGAATTTATTTCGACACTTACAAAATCTTTATAGCTATCTTGTTTTCTATCTATCCATCCGAAGATTACCACAGTGCTACCGCAGTCAATGAAGCGGTCCCAGTTGACAAAAGGAAGCTCATTACATGCCTCAACAATTACACGTGCCATTTTAGGTGTCATGACTATATTTCCTATTTAACTATGAAGTTCGTTATAAGAATCCAGACAGGCAGATTGGATATATTCTCTGCTTCGTGATCGAAACCCGGAGGAATAACGATTGTGTCATGATTTCTGAGCGTCTCCTGTCCCCAACTACCTTTATATATCACCAGATTCGTATCTGTCGGTGGAAAACACTCAATTGTTACGGCTTCAAGCTTGTCATCATGTGTATTAAGGGTAAGTTTCCCGCCGGGAACTGAAAGCGACAGTATATTCTCGGCAAAATCACGAAACTTTACTTTAATTCCGTGATCCTCTATATCTTTTATATTGAATCGCTCTTCTCCACCACGATAACGAATAACAAAGGGTTTATTCATAGTCAACTCCTGTGGCTTCACTGTAATTTGTTATAAATCAAAAAGCTAAGAGAGAAGATTACTTGTGGAAGTCTAAAGCCTTCCACTACGATGCTTCTACAAATATAGAACGCTTTAGAGTTCTGAAGTGTTACAAAAGAATTAATTTTTACGATTATTCTACTCAATTATTATACAAGTATTGAGCGTATTATTTCAAGCGTTGATTTCGGAAATCCACCAAAAATACGAAAAAGCTTGACACTTCTGTCATTTCAATTGTAAAATCTGAGTGTTGTATATAAATCAAAATACGGAGAGAATTAAGTTATGAGTAATCATTTTATACTATACCCATTACTGATCACTCATCACTGATCACTAAATATAATGGAGTGTTAAAATATGAGTCTTTTAGGATTGGATATCGGAACTACTGGATGTAAGGCTATAGCTTTTAGTGTTGATGGTAAACTTCTTGCACATTCATACCGTGAATATGGAGAGATGTATCCCCGCCCCGGATGGGCTGAAATTGATCCCAATAAAGTCTGGAAATGTGTATCTGAGGTTATAAGCGACGTCGCTTGTCAGGTAAATAAAAGTGATCCTGTTAAAGCTTTGAGCGTTACAACTCTTGGAGAGGCATTCACACCGATCTCTGAGGATGGAATTATACTGTCTAACAGTATGACTTCTGTTGACAACAGAGCCGTTGAGCAAACCGAATCTTGGAAACATACTCTCGGCATGGAAAAGGTTTTCCAGATCACAGGCATGTCTTTGCATCCAAGTTTTTCAATCAATAAGATGATGTGGCTGAAAAAAGAACGCCCTGAAATATTCAATAAAGCGAAAAAATTACTGCTCTATGAGGATTTCACTTATTTCAAACTGGGTCTGGAACCTACAATTGACTATTCTCTCGCCAGTAGAACGATGGCTTTCGACATAAGGAAAAAGAAATGGTCTGATGAGATTCTTTCGATAGCGGGCATTGATCCCGCAATTTTAGCAACGCCCAGACCTTCTGGTGAGATAGTGGGAGAAATATCATCATCCATTGCTGAGGAACTTGGACTAAATAAAGGAACACTTGCTGTCACTGGCGGACACGATCAGCCTGTGAATGCGCTTGGTGGTGGAGTTGTGTCTGAAGGTGTCGCTGTGGATGGGCTTGGCTCTGTTGAATGTGTAATCGTCGGATTTAACGAACCGCCTTTAAACGAGAATATGCTTAATAACAATTATCCTGTCTATCCGCATGTTAAACAGGGGATGTATGTATCGTTAGCTTTCAGCTATACAGGTGGGAATCTTTTGCGATGGTACAGGAATAACTTTGCTCAGGATATGGTTCAAGAATCACAAAGGACAGGCGTTGACGTATACGATCTTATACTTAGAGACATTCCGAAAGGTCCGACTGGTATATATGTTCTTCCGCACTTTGTAGGCAGTGGTACGCCTGCGCTTGATCCGGATTCTAAGGGTGTTATTGCAGGACTAACGCTTGGAACTACACGTGAGCAGTTTGTTAAATCTATGATCGAAGGTATAACTTACGAATTAAGATACTACCTGACAACACTAGAAAATGCCGCAAATGTAAGGATCAGCAGACTGCGCGCAATGGGCGGTGGAGCGAAATCTCCGATGTGGTTACAGCTCAAGGCTGACATAACAGGTAAGGAAGTCATTGCGCTTGCGGTATCGGAATGTGGATGTCTGGGAGCGGCGATACTTGCGGGTGTCGGTATCGGTGAATATAGCTCAGTTGATGAAGCCGTAAAAGTGCTGGTAAAAGAGAAAGAAGCGTATCATCCCGATCCAGATATGCACAGGCAATATACAGAAACTTATGATATATATAAAGAGCTTTATCCAACAGTTAAGGATTTATGCCATAAAATGTGAGAGGTGGTGTATATGGCAGTAACTTATGAATCTCTAAAAGAGCTAAGAAAGAAGATAGATCAAATGGAAAATGAGTTGCTCGAAATGCGCCAGAGTGTTGATCAAATGATAGCTGTTCATGAGCATAAGCCGGATAAAGATTGGCGGTCAAAGATAAAATGTGCAGATAAAGAAGCACTAAAAGAGTGGTTTGAGGAATGGCGAAAGCAGAATAGTGTTACATGCCAACCTATTGGCGCCAGAAAATTACAAGAGATGGGTTTGAAAGAGGGTATCAATCCAGAGGATAATCTCTTAAGCAGTGAAATAATCAGGATGCGTGAGGAGTAAAATGAAATATCCAGTTGAAGTTCTCGAAGATTTGAAAAAGAAAGTCGCTCAGATCGAAAATGAACTAGCTGATGTGCGTAATCAGTTAGTTTTAATCACGGCTAAAGTATCTAATCATAAAGGAGAAAAGCGTCCACCGTTGGATTTTCCAGTTGACAGTTATGGTTCATGGCCGCAGGATCTTTCATTGAGACGTGAAGATATGTATGATGAATGGGGACGTTGATTCTGTTTTTCCTAGTCATTTTTGCATGATCGATTAAGGGTGATTATATGTCAAACTATACACGTGAGGAACTTTGTGAAATTGTGCATCAACTTTTGTGTCAACTTCCTAAATATGATAAGACGCCATCTGAATATGGTAAGAAAATACCAAAGAATGGGATCTACTTTTGGTACGAGGAAGGAGAAACACGAAACGGGGGAGGATTACGTGTGACACGGGTTGGAATTAATGAAACTCGGAATCTGCGTGAGCGAATTAAAGAGCATTATGATTCAGATCGGATAGGGTCTTCGTTTCGTAAAGACATAGGTGCAGCCTTAATGGATAAAAATGGAGAAACAAGTTTTGAAATAAAAGAGTGGCGTAAAAATAGAAAAAAAAGTGATCCTCGATTTAATGATCCAAAGTTTGAATATTATGAATGTCTTGTGACTCATGAGATAAAAAAGCGTTTTTCTTATTGTGTTTTAAAAATTGATGATTTTTGTGAACGTTCAGTGTTAGAAATACTGCTTATTGCGTTATTCTCAAATTGTAATCATTGTCCTCCTACATGCGCATGGCTTGGAAAATACTCAGATAAGCCGGAGATTTGTAATTCAGGTCTTTGGAATGATAAATACGTTCTATGTTCATACAAATTCACTGAATGTGGACTTGATAGATTGAAGCAATTGATTGATGAGACATTAAATTATAAGAGTAAATGATTATGGAGAAAGACAGATGCACAGCGAACTACTGGATGTAAGAAAACTGAATATATTAAAATCCCCTAAAAAAGAAGGGTCATCCGATATAGACTCTATACCGTATCTAAATGAACTTAACATTGATATTATCGAAAATAGACAGCCTATTCAATTTGCACCAAATAATAACAAATACGTGCATAGATGGGGAACCTACGTTCAAGGATTCTCTGCATCATTCGTCCAATCTGTATTCGACCAATATAAAAAAGAATACGACAATCCTGTGATTATGGATCCATTTGCTGGCTCTGGTACAGTATTGGTTCAAGCAAAGTTTAATGGTTACAAGTCAATAGGAACTGAGTTAAACCCTCTGTTGCAATTTATCGCCAACACAAAACTAACCTGTTGGGGTGTTTCACCTGAGTGTTTGTTAAAGGTCTATAGGTCAATATCAAAAAATAAACGTTCTCCCGCTCCAGAATTTCTAAAATCTTATTCACAGTTTAATGATGGTGTATTGAGAAACCTTGAGATATTAAAGGCAGGCATTGAATCGTTAGAGATCACTAACGAAAAGCAGAGAAAAGCAAAAGACATTATAAAACTAGCATTTTCTTCTATACTTATAGACTGTAGTAATCTCAAAAGAAGCCCTTGCCTTGGTTATTGCAAGGATAAAGTAGTAGAAGATGAAACTCCTTTTATCCTTTTAGATCAGAGAATAAATCAAATTGCATGGGATCTAAGAATAATACAATCTCACTATCAAAGATTTATAAGAACAGAAAGCGATGTTATACTTGCAAACGCAATGGAATACCACCATGATGGAAAATTTGATCTGGTCATTACGTCCCCGCCCTATATGAATGGACTTGATTACGTGATGAATTACAAAATTGAAATGGGATGGTTAGGATTTATTAAAAACCATAAGGAATCAAAAAAGACAAAAGACGAAATGGTAGTTTGCGATAATGTGTCTAAAGAGCTTATAAGGGATTTTTCTAAATCTCAGTCTGCTTATACTAATGATTGGATAGAAAAAATCAAACATGATATTGAAGCAAACATTGCCAAGAGAGGAAGTTATAGAAGAAATGACATGCCTTACATTGTTCATAAATATTTTGACGATATGTATAGAGTAATGAATCAGGTTATTCCGTCTATTAATTCTGGAGGAAGATTCGTTCTTGTTATAGGGGATAGCTTAATTGCTGACGTTTACGTGCCGACAGACTTGTTGATAGCCAAAATGGGTTTAGATCTAAATCTTGAGATCGAAAAGATAGAGAAAGCGAGAGAAAGAAGATCAGGACAGATAAGAAGCTATAAATTACGAGAGACAATAGTCACTCTAGTAAAGAGGAAGAAATGACGAATAACGAAATAGGCTACCATGAAGATCCAAAAAATGGTAATGGAATAAAGCGAGCTAGAACAACGAAACAAATACGCTCTTGGGAAATACCTAGAGATTTGAAAGCTTTAGAAGCATTAAATAACGAGTTTGGAAAGATGGAATTTCCAAGTGTTTATATCCTGTTTGAAAAGAACAAAGTATACGTTGGTGAAGCTAAAAGCATATATAACCGTTTAAAGACACATATAAACACACCTGAAGACAAGATCAAAAACTGGGATAAAGCTATTGTGATCAATGATGGACGACCTGCGACACAGTCTGATTTTAATGATACAGTTGTCAGAAAAGCTTTAGAATTATATTTGATTAATCTGCTCAAAGCTAACAAATATACCGTTGTGGCGCAAGGTGAATCACAAACTCTTAATGCAACACAGAGAACAATTGTTACAGCATTGATGTATGAATTGAATTACTTTTTGCTCAAGAAAAACATCATTTCAAAAATAATTGAAGAACATGGTCAACAAGAAGTGTTTGGAGATGAGTTGCAGAAAGTAATCGAAAGAAGCGGAAGGAAAATTGGGAACTGGACTACTTATGAAGCCATAATTGACGGTGCGAAAGTATTCATCCGACCAGGAAGCAAGAAACCAAAAGGGTGGCAAATTACTTTTAGGGGGCGCAAATCGGGAAGTTTCATTGATTGCCTGCAAAAAGGTGAGGGTTATCTCTTAGTATCGAGGGATGGTATGCCACTTATACCACTTGCTGAAGTTAAAAAAGTAATCAAGGATGAAGTTGCTTACGAGCAGGATACAATTGATATTTGGATAGTATTTACAGAAGATAAGATAACCTTGAGTTATAAGAAAGATAGTATAGATATAACGGATTTTAGATTAGTTAAATGACAAAAATAAGAATTTTTCCATATTTGCTACTTATATCCCTGTTTTGTGTGAGTTTATCATCATCAGCCGATGACTACTTCAACAGGATAACTATGGCTTCGGATGGGCGGATCGTTAGATTTAATCATTCACCCATAACTGTTTACGTACCTAATCCTGACGTTCCAGAGAACGTAAGGCAGGCTTACATTGATGACGTGGATTATGCTCTGGATCAATGGTCAGGGATCGCAGAAGGACAATTGAAATTTAATCGAGTTGACTCAGAAGATGCTGATATTAGAATATGCTGGACAGGCAATCTTCCAATTGGTGAAGCTGACCCTCTGGGTGAGGCAAGTCTGGTGCAGTTCGATTCCGGTGGATTCTACGTTAATATATCTATACTAATGAAAGGGATACCATCAACACTAACCTCAATGCACAATGAGATAAGATCAGTAATCTTACACGAATTGGGACATGCCATTGGATTATGGGGACATAGCAGAGACTCGAATGACGTGATGTATTTCAGAACAAAAGCAAATTATCCCACACGAAAGGATAAAGAAACCTTGCTTAAATTGCTATCCTTTGCCCCCGGTTCGGCGTTCCACGAAAATGCTATTTCTGAGCTTAAATCTGATATATCCGATACACCTAGATTTCCACACTTGCATTTCTGGCTTGGTTCTGTTTATGCTGATAAGGGAGATGACAGTCAGGCGATTACGGAACTTATGTACGCCATGAAACTCGACCCTAGCCTTTTAAAAGCGGCAGACAGGCTTGCAAGAATATTCCAAAAAGAGGGGATGTATCAAAAAGCCATTGCATACTACTCAAGAGCCGCAAATCAGGAATCATCACCGGGATTATATGGCATTATCGGGATGATTTATTTTCAGCAGAAGGAATATGATAAAGCGGCAGATTATTTCCAAAGAGCTTTTTTTCTGGATAAAAAATTCACAGTCGGCAAAAATAACGCCTTCACCGCTTATCATCTCTGGGCATCAGGGCTTATTAAAGAAGGGAAATATGATGACGCTATCTCTGTCCTATCACACGCTCTGGAACTTTTCTCTTCCCGTGTGATATACTATGATCTTGGAACAGTTTACGACTCCAAAAGGCAATACGAAAAAGCTATAAAATATTACAAAAAGGCTTTGGAAGTAGAACCATCGTTTACTCCTGCTAAACGTGACATTGCGACCTGCATGAATAACATGGGTGCAGAAAAACTGCAAAGTAAAAATTGGCAGATTAGCATTGATCTATGCACACAGGCTATGGAATGGGACCCAAACTGCTGGCAGGCAAAGAAAAATCTTGAGATAGCAAACTTTGAGTTGGGAAGAGAGAAACAGGAAGCAAGATTGTGGGATGATGCTATAAAGTATTATAATATCGCATTAGAAATGAATCCAAACAGCCTTGATACTCACATTGGATTGGGTGATTCGCTTTATGAAAAGGGCATGTATAACGACGCTATTAAGCATTATCAAATGGCGTTGAATATTGACCCTAACCTGAAATATGCAAAAGATGGAGTGGATTATATCAAGCGTTTGATGATCATCAATAAAGCTAAGGTTGTAGCTTTATACCTAATTTTGCCAACACTCTTTTGTGTTATAGTGTTTCTTGTGTATAGATACTTAAAACGTAAGAGATTGGCAAATAACGGGCTTATTCAGCCCGAACAATAAGGAGAAAAATATGGCAAGGATAATGTCTGACTCAAACACCGGAATGCCAATCAAGTATATCACGAGCAAAGGAAACTACAAAATTATCCCTCGTGGCGATGGCAAGGATTATATCATACGATGTCCGCATAAAGATTGTAGAGCAGAGATTGATCTAAGGGAACTGGAGAAGTTCGTTGGTCTTACTTCCTCTGGCGAAGCATGTCCGATCTGCGGCAAGGATATATAAATTAGGTCTATAAGTCTACGGGTCAATAGGTCTTTAGATTAATTACTTACAGACCCATAGACCTATTGACTTATAGACCCTCCAAAACCGTGAAATTCCGTGTGTTTCCGTGGCTAAATTTTTTCTTGTTTTAAAAGTGTTATCTTAATTGTGAACCATGTCTATTCTTCACGCAAATGCTATTCTCTAACCAAAAATTCAAACCTGATCCTTGTTGATATTGCGTATTCAAGGTATAAAATAGGCTGATTTTTTTGTCTCTACCAGCCTATATGCCTCCAGTCTATTTTTTTCTTCATATATATAGACACCAAAAACGTGTAAAATGTGACATAAAAAATGCAAAAAAAATAATAATATCTGATTGAAGATTGAAAATTGAAATCTAAATATGTATAATAACGGTGGGAATGGATAACAATGGAGGAACGAAATATGCAAGTTTCTATAAGACCGATGGAAGATTCTGATATTCCAGACGTTGTTCAGGGATGGAACCTTTCACTTCCTTATGATCAAGTTAGCATGGAGCGTTTCAGACAGGTAATCTTAAAAGATGCTAATTACGAAAAAAATAGCACTCTGGTTGCAATCCATGATGGAAAGCCAGTCGGGTTTATATGTTCCGTTTTACGTGAAGGCATACTCGGAGCCGACAATAAAGGCAGACCTAATGAGAAAGATCAGGGATACATAAAAGGTATGTTTGTTCTGGATGAGTTCAGAAGAAATGGGATAGGCTCAAGGCTTTTCGATGAAGCTGTAGAGTATAATAAGTTAAAAGGCAAGAGCGTTATAAGAGTTATGACTTATACTGGTAGTTATTTCTTTTCTGGTGTGGATACTAGGTACGAACCAGCATTGAAATTCTTTGAGAGCAAGGGTTTTCACAGGGATTACGTGATTAATGACGTTGATATAGAACTTGAAGATTTTAAGATCACCGATAATCATAAGAGCGCAAGACGCAGGGCATCAGAAGCTGGGGTGCATGTTGAGGATTATGATCCGTCAATGCTAGATGAGATGAGGAAATTCGTCGAGAAACTGAATATGATCTCATGGTTCCCTGAAGGCTGGGAAAATGGGTTTAAATCAAAGGGAAACAAGGTAGTTGCTCTGAAAGGCAAAGAGATAGTTGGCTGGGCGTCGTTTGGCGTCAGCGGGGAAATTGGCTGGTTCGGTCCTACAGCCGTACTTGAAGATATGCGCCATAATGGGATAGGTTCTTGTGTGCTTTTGGAATCGGTATTACACATGAAGGATGCGGGCGCAAAGCGTGTCATTGCAAGCTGGGCGAATACGCCATTCTACATTGCTAATGACTGGAAGATATGCAGGCAGTACGTGGTCTTTGAGAAACATTTTGAATGACAGTATTTCTAATCTCTACCCACAAGTTTGCAAACCTTAATCAAATTCCCCCTTCCCCCTTTTAGCTAAAAGGGGGTTATAAATTCTTTATCCACAATGGTTTACAGACTTGTGGATAAAGATGAGTATTGCAAAAGAGGTGGCTAAATGGCGATTGAAACATTGATAGCAGCATTAATGCCCGCAGTAAAAGTAATCGCACCAAAGGTTGCCGCTAGTCTTATTGCGGAAGCAATCAAGAAGACGGCAGGTCGCCTCTGGGATCTCAAGAAATCAGAACTAGAAAAGAAAACGACAGAATCAATAGAATCTGCTTATAAGGAATTCATCAGAAACTTTCCAGAAGGACAGGCTTTTGATAAGCCTGAGATACTTAAAAATTTCCTAAAAAGCAAAACTCTCAACACCGAACTTGGGAAAATAATGTTATCTGATCATGATCAGCCTAACCTATCAACTCTCTATCAGGCATTTCTTGAGGCTGGCTATCAAAAAGACATGCTTCGAGAGTTTGACTTCAATTGTGCCATGAACGCCTTTTTAGACAAGTTCAAGGAAGGTATCGCTGATATTATCGAGCATAGGAGAAATGAGGAAAAGGGATACTTTAAGCTTTATCTGGATCAGGTAGCGGAAAATTGCATGGAACTGGATTTTGTCGGTATGCCCGATCTCAGGGATAAAAAGCCAATATGCCTCAATGACGTCTTTATAACGCTCCGCGCAAGAGAACAGATGCCTGAAAATGATGTGAAAATTGAAGATGAGATTGATGATGAAAACAAACCAGAGGCAGAAATACTCAAACGTCAACGAGAAACAATGCAACAACGTGAATCTGCACCTGTAATGCTGGAAGAAGCATTGAAAAATAACAGTAAAGTTGTGATACTCGGAGGTCCCGGGTCTGGAAAAACAACTATGCTCCGCTATGCGTCATTGATTCTGGCACAGGAAGACAAACGTGATAAAGCTGATGCTGAAATTCCCATATACCTTGAACTAAGTAGATTTGCAGATAGAGACAATCCTCAACAATCTTTTTTAGAATTCATATATGATTACGTTAATAGCACACTGAATGTATCCTTGCCTGAAGGCTTCTTCGAGAAATTTCTGGATCAGGGTAAGTGTATCCTTCTGTTAGACGGGCTTGATGAAGTTGCAACACTCGGACAGCGTGTGGATGTCAAAAACATAGTCTCATCACTTGCCAGCAGATATGGTGCTAACAAACTCGTTGTCACGTCAAGGATCGCTGGATATAGAGAGGCAAGCCTTAGCCATGATTTTCTGCATTTCACGATCTGCGATCTCACCCCTGATGACGTAAAACAGTTTGCCCATAAGTGGTACGTGACAAAGGAAGGCGAATCAAAAAACGCTCACGAAAAGGCTGATAACTTAATCAATGCAATCGGGCGTAATCCAAGAGTTTCTGCGCTTGCGAATAATCCGTTGATGCTGACTATAATTGCGTTGATCCATAGAGTAGAGGCTGAACTCCCTAACCAGAGAATAAAGCTCTACGACAAATGCACTGAATCTCTGCTTCATACGTGGGAAGTGGTGAAAAATCGAAGCGGTGATTATATGTTAGAGACAGAGAAACGCAAGCGTGTCGAATGGATAGCCTATTGGATGCAGGACATACCCGGTTCAGGCGAAAGGGAACGGACAGTAAGAAAGAGTCAGATTGAGCAGAAGCTGGCAGAATTCCTGATAAATCGAAATAAGATGGCGGAGAATGAAGCAGACGAAGAAGCAATATCATTTATTAGCCAGATACGCAGAAGGACAGGTGTTCTGGTGGAAAAGGGAAGAGAAATGTATTCATTCGCTCATCTGACGTTTCAGGAATACTTTTCTGCTTGCTACATATCTCGCCAGGCTGTTAAAGAGGGTGTGGATGGTCTGTGGGAAAAGGAGATTAAGCCACGTCTCCATGACCCAAGATGGCGTGAGGTTATACTTCTGCTCATGGGCAAGTTAAACGACGAACAAGATGACGTAACCCCCGAGTTTGTAAAGCGGATAAGGAACGCCAAAAGCCATTATGAAGATATACTGCACAGAGACCTGATAATCGCTGGAAGATGCCTTGCGGATGACATTGCTTTTGACGAATCGCTTAAAAATGAGATAATTGGCTCTCTCTTTGAGCTTTACTGGAATGGCAAATATGCAAGCCTGATTAATAATGTGGGAGCCATATTAACCTCAATGGTAGGGAGTAAATGCGAATCGGATGTTGAGCAAAGGCTTATCAAAGCTATGGGGGATGATAATCCGAATGTCCGCTACAGCGCCGCAGATGCACTTGGTAATCTTGGCAAGTCATCAGATGATGTGGTATCTGCTCTCTTAAAAGCTATGGGGGATAAGGATAGTTCTGTCCGTTACTACGCAGCATCTGCACTTGGTAATCTTGGCAAGTCATCAGATGATGTGGTATCTGCTTTCATTAAAGCTATGGGGGATGATGATATTAATGTCCGCTACAGCGCCGCAGATGCACTTGGTCAAATTGGCAAGTCATCAGATGATGTGGTATCTGCTCTCTTAAAAGCTATGGGGGATAAGGATAGTTCTGTCCGTTACTACGCAGCATCTGCACTTGGTCGGATTGGCAAGTCATCAGATGATGTGGTATCTGCTCTCTTAAAAGCTATGGGGGATGATGATAGTTCTGTCCGCTCTGGTGCCGCGTCGGCACTTGGTGAGGTTGGCAAGTCATCAGATGATGTGGTATCTGCTCTCTTAAAAGCTATGGGGAATGATAATGGTTCTGTCCGCTCTGGTGCCGCGTCGGCACTTGGTGAGGTTGGCAAGTCATCAGATGATGTGGTATCTGCTCTCTTAAAAGCTATGGGGGATGATAATGGTTCTGTCCGCTCTGGTGCCGCGTCGGCACTTGGTGAGGTTGGCAAGTCATCAGATGATGTGGTATCTGCTCTCGTAAAAGCTATGGGGGATGATGATAGTTCTGTCCGCTCCAGCGCCGCATACGCACTTGGTGAGGTTGGCAAGTCATCAGATGATGTGGTATCTGCTCTCGTAAAAGCTATGGGGGATGAGAGTAGTGATGTCCGCTCCAGAGCCGCATCTGCACTTGGTAATTTAGGCAAGTCATCAGATGATGTGGTATCTGCTCTCATTAAAGCTATGGGGGATGATAATAGTTATGTCCGCTCCAGAGCCGCATACGCACTAGGCAATCTTGGCAAGTCATCAGATG
>Ga0315274_10003591_pt1 | contig 23039 bp, 21 predicted proteins | sample YL17G02_20_MG_FD_203700 | JGI IMG/M metagenome (GOLD analysis project Ga0315274, IMG submission 203700) | Sediment microbial communities from Yellowstone Lake, YNP, Wyoming, USA - YL17G02_20 | ecosystem: Environmental > Aquatic > Freshwater > Lake > Sediment | place: USA: Wyoming | collected...
GGCACCACCGAACTCGACTTGTGCTATGAGGCCGTCCAAGGCTCGATGAGACAACTGTTCAAAACCCTGGGCATTGCCGCGTAAAGATCGACAACATTTTGTCGATGACTTACCCTTAAGCGTCTAATGGCAAGTCTTACGCTTTGTTCTTCATCCAGAGCCTGCGCGGAACCTCCTGTCGGCGTCGGCGAACAAGACGCCGCAAGACAGGGTTCAGCTTTGTCCATTGCAGACCTCTTTCAGAAGACCAGCCCCGCCGTTGTAAAGATTCTCGTAAACGGTGAAAGTCACAAAGGCGTTGCGACAGGTTCCGGGTTCATCGTCGCATGGCCCACCCCAGATTCATGCGAGGTCGTGACCAACTACCATGTGATCCGGCCAGGAGTCGGTGCAACCATCGAATTCGAAAATGGAGCGATCGCAGACGTTGAGAACGTGCTCGTCGAAAACGACTCAGCGGACCTAGCACTTTTGGCGGTTAGGCTGCGGAGCAAAGTCTCGGTCCATCCGTCATGGCCGCCGGACGTTCGAGCAAGAATGGAGGAGGAGGCTTCCAGGGAGAGCAACCCGCCTCCTAGGCGCCTGATCGACGTCAACGCTGCTGCTAGGCCCCCGGTCGGGACGCGGGTTATTGCGATCGGGAGTCCCAAAGGCATGACGAATACACTGAGCGATGGATTGATTAGCGGATACCGCACGCAAGACGCGAAGAAGGATTGGATTCAGATCACCAACCCAATCGGCCCTGGATCAAGTGGAGGCCCGTTGCTGGACGAAACTGGGACGTTTGTCGGTGTCACGACGGCCTCGTTTGACGATGCCCAGAATCTGAACTTCGCGGTCCCGGCCAGTGCGGTGCGCACTTTGCTTGAGGAGAAACGACTTCCCCGAGCTCTTTGGAAGGGGTCGTCGATCGATGCTGAAGAGCGGGCAGTTTATCGCGAGATATTCGACGAGGCGTTTTCGAAGTTTTGTGGTTCCTCCGATGACTTGAAGAACGAGCGCGAGAGGGTGGACGATTACTTTAATTCGGTGAACTTGCCACCGGAGGTCTTAGCAGTCGGTGGCATGGATCAAAATCGGCGTTTCCAGAAATATTGGGAGGAACTGGCCCGAATGGACGATCCATTCGCTTTAGTCATTCGCGGGTGCTATGACACCAACTGGGGAGGACCCAACTGGGGAGGACCGCTCGAAAAACGCATGAGAGATGCAATTCAATCGCTAAAACGAACACTACAAAAGACGGAGCGGTTTCGATTCTTCGTCCTTTATAAAATTGGGGAAGCCGAATGGTATCTTGCAGACCTTACTCGTAGACAGGTAATTCCCACACAACCCGCCGATCCGAAGGTCTATGCGCAGGCATTAGAATATTTGCGCATGGCTCGAACTGCGAATCCGGACTTCGCGCCGTCGTTCAATCTCCGGGCCATCCTGCTCACCGAAGCTGGTCAGTATTCCGAAGCGCTTACAGCAACTAAGGAACTCTTGGAACGCGTACCAGGCTCGGCGAAGGCACACACGCAGCGGGCCGAGCTTTTGGCGGCGACGGGGTCGACGTTGGATGCCATCGCCGCGTTCGAGCGTGCCCGGAATCTAGATCCTCATGAATTCCAAGCCGCGTACCGTCTCGGGCAACTCTATAGTCAAGCGGGTCATCATGAAAAGGCGATCGCAGCATACAACGCCGCAATCGGGATCGTGGTTCCAGACCCAAAGTCACAGCCCGCAGAGCCCAACGAGGCAGTGAGACAAGCGAGTGAGGCGTTCCATCGGGCATCGGAGGCGGCCCATATGGTATGGCAAATACGGCGCTTTATAGGATGGGAGTACATTAGATTGAACCGCTTCGAAGAAGCGCTCGCTATGTTCGAACAGGCGCTACAGTCACCTGGTGTAGACGATGATCCGCGGATCCGCGCGGCATTGCAGCAAGACGTCGCCACCTGCTTACAGATGCGAGCGGGGAAATGACACATGGGAACTGCTGGACGAAGCGCTAATACTGTCGCGACAGAGGGTGTAAACTAATGATCGAGCTGCGCACGCAGAAGGACCTCCGTACGGTTCAGAACCTTGCCTTTTGCTGCATTTGCGGAGAACCATTTCGCCAAAGGGGGGAACGGACCCGTCACCATCTTCCACCGAAGGCGATCTTCGCTGAAGTCGATCGCAACCCGCCGTTAATCCTCCCGGCCCATGGCGCTTGCAACCGCGATCAGTCCCCGCTCGACACGGTAATCGCGCAGCTCGTTGCCGTGCGGCATGGGAAATACCCGGCCAGGAAGAACCTGAAGCTCGAGGTCGCGACTGTTCCGCTGCGGGGCGGTCAGCTAAAGGCCGGCGTGACGAATCTCCCGCTCAGACCAATCATCTTTCGTTGGGTTCGGTGTTTCCATGCGGCGCTGTATAGGGAGTACTTGATCGACCGGGGAGGCATGATCTTCGAGCCGTTCCAGACTGCCGATGTGGTGGCCGGGCAATTGGTGTTCAGCAAGATTCCGATGGACCGCCCTTTTTTGACTGACCTTTTCAAGCAGCAGGCTCGGGCCGGAAGGACGGATACGGTCGTCTGCTATAACGAGAAATGCGTCTACCGGTGCTCGTGGTTGAAAACGGACGATGGTAGACCATTCTGCCTTTTCGCACTCAGACTCTACGACTGGGAGCGATTGGGAGACCCCGATTGCCCGCGCATGGGCTGCCTCGGGTGGTACTGGGCCAGCGCACCGCCCAACTGTGCCACGGGAGTCCATTTAGAGCTCGCCGTGGCGAATCTCGTCCCGTTGGATCCGTTCGCGTCCTGATGGCGAGGTGGCACAGCCAGATAGGGCAGGTCGTTGACCTGCCGTCACCATTTGTGTTTGCGACGTCCCATGAAGAAGGCTGACGGCGCTTCGCGCCGCAGCTAGTGGTGCGCGTTCGGTCAGAGAGATGAGATATGGCGGAACACGGCGAATGGAACCGCAAAGGAGCGACCCTCAGCGACGTAACGGCCAAGAAGGAATATGGAGTCAGCCGGGACTTCATTGTGAAGGGCATTCGAACCGGCAAACTTGAGTACCGAGAAGGGGCGATATGGGGAAATCCATATATCAGGGTCTTGAGGAGTCAGCTTGAGCAGTACATCGCTGAGGAGCTTGGCGCGGATCGTTTATCAAGCGGCAAGAATCAGACGGAGCTCCGCAAGATCAAGAGGGAAATGGCCGACCTGAAAAAGAGATTGGTTGAACTTCAGGCTCGAAGGACGGAACTCGAGAAGGCCATGGGGAAGTAGCCGACCGGAGCAGCCCTTGCAGCGGGGTAGGGCAGGTGCTCGCACCTGCCGTTACCATTGGCTTGCACAACCGATTCACTCCTCGATCGCCGGTAACTCCACCGGACTCGATCCCGCCCCGTCATCCATCAGATAACCGGAAGGCGTGCGATTCGGAGCAGGGCAGCGCTTATCGGTAAACATCGCGGCGATGGCCGACGTGAAGGACGGTAACCGTCCGACCACTGTCGTCTATTTCGTAGACCACCCGGTAGCTGCCCATCCGGATGCGCCACCCGGCCATTATTGCAACGCAAGTCCTGCCCGGAACTCAACAGGTGTCACGGCAGGCAGCGGTCCTTTCGGAAAATGCTGAGGGTTGCGCGTCACGATGCACGCCGCTCCGGCGCGAATAGCGCTGAAAAACTGCACCGCATCCTCGAAGTCTGCGAAATCCGAATCGATCGCCTGATCCAACACTTGTGCGTCACAGGCAACTGCGGTGAACACATCCCGCAGCAGAATCAGCGTCTTTAGGGCGGCCTTCACGCTGCGAAGCCGGCGCACAATGTAGTAGATGTTGGTGAAGCTGACGGCCGACACCTGTCCGTGGATCGACCCGCGCTCTGCCAGCGTCCATAGCGCCGCGGAATCCGCGTAGAAAGGCTCCCGCTTGACAAGCACGTCGAGAACGACGTTCGTGTCGAAGAAGACGTTCATCGATCCAACTCGTGCTTCTCCAGGAGCGCGTCCTCCAGGACCGCACGATCGTTCTTACCCTTGGGCAGTGCCGCGACTCCGCTGGCCTTCAACGTGAGCGGACCGGGCGCCTCCGCTCGGCGATCGCGCCGCCGGCTCATGAAGCGAATGAGCCGCTCGAACATCGCCGAAACGCTCGTGCCGTTCAGCCGCGCGAGCCTCTTGGCGCTGCGGATCACCCCGTCTTCCGCGTTGAGTGTGAGCTTTCGCATCAGATTCCGCTCCTACGTACTCACCATCGTAGATTATACGTATTCGCTTCGCCTTGTCAAACCCGAGCGTCCGATGACCCAGGTGAAGGACGGTCACCATACGACCACCGTTGTCCATCACGCAGACCACCAGGTACGCCGCGCAGGATTGTGACCGCATAAGTCACTGGCGATTCTGCTCGATTTCCCTGACCGCCTGTTCGAATGGGACGACCTCATCGCCGGAACTCTTGGCGGCGTCGTAGGCCCGGATGGACTCCAGCTCCTCCAACAATTTGCGGTAGTCTTCGATGGGCAGGATCACCCCCACGCGAGCCCCATCCTCATCGACCACATAGCCCTCATTGACCGTTGGCATCACTGACCCTCTGTCCTGAACAGCTTGTCCCACCTGCCCGCCGGGCCATCGGTGACTTGGCAAACGAGCGGCAATTCCCGGGCGAATCCAAGACCATTGTACGTTGCTCCGGGGCACGTTGTCGAGCTTTGTAGCCGTGCAGGGCGGGTGCTCGCACCTGCCGTTACCATGGGCTCGCACAGCCGACTTACTGGGTGCCCCAGATCCTCTGGACCTGGGGGAGACGATGATTTGCGGTCGGCGCGTCCGATCATCGCTTCCCCCACCTCCAAAGGAGGTGGGGCACCCGCCCAAACACGAGCTAAGGTGGAACCGCAAGTTCGATCATCGTCGGGGATCCGCCGTCGGAATCGGCGCGAACGACGACATGGCCATTTCTGCCGACCCTTCGAAGCTCAGTGCAAGGTTTGTCGGTGAGTGTGCGTGCGATAACCACGGTCGAATCCGCCTCCGAAAGGTAGGGGACGGGCAGCCCCCGTGCGGCGCCGATTGCGGCCGCGACGGCGGCGGCGCCCAGGGCGCCCAGGCATCGCCCGGTCCAATGCTCTATGTAGATCGCGCCCGGCTCGCGGGAACCTGCGAGGGAGCGAATGGATTGCGAAGACGGAGACTCCGCGCGGGCTCCCGGCTTGCCGGGATTTCGTTCCGCCCGCGGCTCGGAATGATCCCCCGTGACCGCTTCGCGCGGAAACACAACCCGCGCGAGTCCGCGCGGACCGCGCGTCGCCACGTGGTCGCCGCGTTCGAGCACGAACAGGCACGCGCCGTCGCTGAACATTACGCCCGGCTCCGCGAGTCCCATGGCCAAGGCGGGCGTCAGCCGTTCCGCGCCACCGGCGAATACTATGTCCGCCTTCCCGGCGGTTAGGAGCGAGCACGCTTCGACGACGGCATCCAGCCCCGAGGCCGGTCCGTTGGCGATGGTGGAGTTCGGACCGCGGACGTCGTAGGCCCGGGCGAGCGCGCCGGCGATGTAGTTCCCGACGGTCTGGGGGAAGCGGATGGGGCTGACGAAGCGGGCCGACTGTTCACGGACATCGTTGGCGAAGTCGATCATGCCGGACTGACCGGCCAGGGCGTTGCCCAGCACCAACCCGACCCGCTCCGGCGGGACCGAGCCGGGCACGAACGAGGAATCCCGCCGGGCAAGCTCGAACGCCACGGCGGTCAGCCACGCCCCAGGGTCATTGCGGCACTCGGACGACAGGTCGGGGTAGCCCTCCAACAGTTGATTCGGGACCGGCCAGTACCCCTCGGATAGGACAGGAGGCGTGGTGCGACCGGCAGCGGCCTGGAGGACGGCCTCAATGCTTCCCGTAGCGAACGGGGTGACCCAGCCGCAGCCGGTGATGACGATGGCTTGTTCTTGGTGGTTCATCTTGCAGCCTCGCAGCCCCGGTCGTATCGTACTGCGCGGCGAGCGAGTGGACAGCTCCCGTTCCTTTCCAATGGAGATAGGTCTATGCAATGCGTGAAGAAGGTTGGTTCGGCGGTGATCTGGGTCGGAATGGCGTCGATCGTCGGTTGCGCGGCGCCGAAGGTGGACTTTTCCAACATCAAGCAGCCGGCGCGTCCCAGCGAACTGGAGGCCTTCGACGTCTTCGTCGGCTCGTGGACGTGGGAGGCGGAGATGCTCAACGCGGAGGATCCGGACAAGAAATGGACCGGAACCGCGGAGTGGAAGTGGACCCTCGATAAGCGCTGCCTGCGCGGGACGTTCCAATCGCAGAGCCAGCGGACCAAGTTCGAGGCCGAGGGCGTTTGGAGTTGGCATCCTACCGAGAAGAAGTACATCTGGGGGATGTTCAACAACTGGGGCTACCCGCAACGAGGCGACGCCACCTACAACGCGACGTCCAAGTCGTGGTGCATGGACTACAAGAGCGTGGGCTTAGACGGGACGACCAGTTACGGCCGGTACAACATGAACGTCGCGGACAACAACACGCTCGATTGGAAGATGGTGGAGTGGGCCGACGCCCTGCACACCGCCAAGAAGGTGGAGATGACGGGCAAGTACACGCGGAAGAAGTAGCCGACGACGCGGTTCTTAACGCCGGCGGAACGCTGCCCCCACGGGACCGAGAGTTGGTTTGCGCGGTGCTCGACCAGTGCGGGCCGGAGGGCCGGCGCGTGTTCTGCGTTGGGCGTGTGATGCAGGAGGCAGGCTAAGATGTTCCGGCCAAAGCGGGGTTTCGCGGTGTTGTGCGCGGCGGTCTTGAGTTCGGGATGCGGAATCGGCGGGTCGTGGAAGACGGTGGAGGTCCGTCCGAAGGGGGCGGCGTTTCCGATCAACCAGGTGACGTTCGATGCGCACGAGAAATATACGGCCACGGGCGAGTTCACGGCCAAGGGCGACTACAACGGCAATACCCACACGACGACGGGCGTCTATACACGACGATGGCAGACGTTAACCCTGTCACCCATTGGTGGACCGACGCTGGAGTATAAGGCCCACCGGCGGTGGGACGGCAAGCTCGTTATGACCTTGAAACTCCCCGGAAAGGACCGGGAAGCGACCGCGGTCCTCAGCCCGGCCAAGCCGTGACGCTCCTCGTCCGGTCAAGCGACCCCTCGTGGACGGCATCATCAACCTGAACAAGCCGACGGGAATCACCTCGGCCAAAGCGCTCTATCGCGTCCGGTCGATCACCGGTGAACGCAAGAGCGGCCACGCGGGAACGCTCGACCCCGCGGCGACCGGGGTTCTCGTGCTGTGCCTGGGCAAAGCGACGAAGCTCGTCGAGTCGATCATGGATCAGCCCAAGGTGTACCGGGCAACGGCGCGGCTCGATGTCACCAGTGAGAGCTTCGACTGCGACCGCCCGCTGAGGCCCGTGGCCGTCGCAAGCATTCCCACGCGTGACGCGGTCCGGGCGGCGTGCGTAGCCTTCGAGGGGACGATGGAGCAAACACCGCCGCAGATCAGCGCGGTGAAGGTAGGCGGCGTACCGGCGTACAAGCGTAAAGCGGCGGATGGCCCGCTCACGCTGGCAGCGAGGCTGGTGACCATCTACTGGCTGCACATCCACGCCTACGCCTGGCCGACGATTGAGTTTGAAATGTGCTGCGGGCGGGGAACTTACGTGCGATCGCTGATCCGCGATCTGGGTGAGCGGCTCGGCACGGGCGGCTGCTTGACCGCCCTGACGCGCAAGCAAGTCGGACCGTTTACCGTCGAGAACGCCTGGTCGATGGAAGCCCTTGGCAAGGCGGCTGAGGCGGGCGAATACTTGATGGATCTCAAACCTGCCCGCAAGGCCCTGGCGCCCGGTAGGGTCGTGATCCCACCGCGTCCGATGTTACGCCCCTGAGGTCGGCTTGACTGTGGCACTGCTCTGAGAGCAGTGGCACGAGGCCCGGCGGGCGTAATCGTCATAGCGCTGCGTTGCGGCTTGTTGGGCGAGTTTGAGCAGCCTCTCGGCCTGTTCGGGGTCGGACTGCATGAGCATCCGGTACCGGTTTTCCATCTCCGCATAGACGCGGAGGGGAATCTTGGGCGGACGCGAGTCGAGTTGCATGGGGTTCAGTCCGTTCGCGGTTCGTCGTGGATCGAAGCGGTAGAGCGGCCAATGACCGCAGTCAACGGCGGCCTGCTGATGCTTGAGTCCTTCGCGCATGTCGATCCCGTGGGCGATGCAGTGGGCGTAGGCGATGAGGATCGACGGGCCGTCGTAACTTTCCGCCTCGACGAAGGCCTGGACCGTGTGGTTGTCGTTGGCCCCCATCGCGACGGTAGCGACGTAGGCGCTCCCGTAATCCATCGCCCGAACGCCGAGGTCCTTCTTGTTGGACTGCTTGCCGCCCGTGGCGAACTTGGCCACCGCGCCGATGGGCGTGGACTTGGACATCTGTCCGCCGGTGTTGGAATACACCTCGGTGTCGAGGACGAGGACGTTGACGTTGCGGCCGGAGGCGAGGACGTGGTCCAACCCGCCGTAGCCGATGTCGTAGGCCCAACCGTCGCCGCCGACGATCCACACGCTGCGCTTCACCAGGGCGTCGGCCACGTTGAACAAATCGTAGCTCTCTCGCGTGTCGATTCGCGGAAGGCGCTTCTTCAACTCGGCGACGCGCTCGCGCTGGGCGAGAATGCCGGCCTCGTCGTCCTGTTTGGCCTGGAGGAGTGACGCGACCAACTCTTGTCCGATCTCATTCGACAGCTTGGTCAGCAGTCGCTCGGCGAAGACTCGCTGCTGGTCGATGGAAAGGCGAAATCCCAGACCGAACTCGGCGGCGTCCTCGAAGAGGGAATTGGACCATGCGGGTCCCTGGCCGGCGGCATTGATCGTCCAGGGCGTGGTCGGCAGGTTGCCGCCGAAGATCGACGAGCAACCGGTGGCGTTGGCAATGACCGCCCGGTCGCCGAAAAGCTGACTGAGCAGTTTGAGATAGGGCGTCTCGCCGCAGCCCGCACAGGCCCCCGAGTACTCAAAGAGCGGAACGAGAAATTGCGATCCCTTGACCGTTCCCGGTTTCAACGACCGGCGGTCGAACTCCGGCAAATCAAGGAAAAAGCGGTAATTCTCCCGCTCCGGTATCCGCAACGGCGCTTGCCGGGCCATGTTGATCGCTTTGTGGCTCGCGTCCTGTTTACTCTTCGCCGGACAGATTTCGACGCAGATGCCGCATCCCGTGCAGTCCTCCGGGGCGACTTGCAGCGAATAACGCAGGCCCTTGAACTCCGTCCCGCGGGCATCGACGGACTTGAAAGTGGGCGGGGCTCCGTTGAGCGCCGTCGCCGCGTAGACGTTGGGCCGGATCGCCGCGTGCGGACAGACCAAGGCACACTTGTTGCATTGAATGCAGAGATCGGCGTCCCACACCGGGATTTCCAGGGCGATGTTGCGTTTTTCCCACTTGGCCGTACCGGTCGGGAAGGTGCCGTCCGGCGGGATCGCGCTGACCGGGAGGGAATCCCCCTTTCCGGCGATGATCTGCGCCGTCACCTCGCGGACGAAGGACGGCGCTCCCTTGGGCACGACGCCCTCGCGGTGACGCCCGTCGGTGACATAGGTTGGCACTCTAACTTCAAAGAGGTTCTCCAAGGTTCGGTCCACGGCCGCACAGTTTTTGGCGACGACGGCCTCACCCTTGGCTTGGTAGGTCTTGCGGATCGTCGCTTTGATTTTCTCGATGGCCTCGTCGCGGGGCAGCACGCCGGAGATGGCGAAGAAACAGGTCTGCATGATGGTGTTGATCCGCCCGCCCATGCCGGAGTCCTTGGCGACTTTGTAGGCGTCGATCACATGGAAGCGCAGCCCTCGTTCCAGAATGAGGCGCTGGGTGTCGCTGGGAAGCGTGGACCACACGCGATCCGGCCCGGCGTCGGTGTTCAGCAGGAACGCGCCGCCGGGGACGGCCTGGTCGAGCATCTCCAGGCGATCCAGAAAGTTGGGTTGATGGCACGCAATAAAATTTGCCCGCTGCACGAGATAGGCCGAGCGGATGGGCCGCGGCCCGAAGCGCAGATGCGAAACGGTCACCGCGCCCGCCTTTTTCGAGTCGTACACGAAGTAGCCTTGGGCGTAATCGTCGGTTTCCTCGCCGATGATTTTGATGGTGTTCTTGTTGGCGCCGACCGTGCCGTCCGCGCCCAGACCGTAAAAGAGGGCCCGAACGACGTCGTCCTCCTCGGTGTTAAACGTGGGGTCGTAGGCCAGCGAGACGTGGGTCACGTCGTCCTCGATGCCGACGGTGAAATGGTTCGTCGGGCGGGCCTTGGAGAGCTCGTCGTAGACGCCCTTCACCATGGCGGGCGTGAACTCCTTGGAGGATAGACCGTAGCGACCGCCGATCACGCGGGGGATCGCGGCGAAGCGGCCGCCGCCCGCGCTCATGTGCTCCATCAGCGCCGTCATGACATCCTGATAGAGCGGTTCGCCGGCGGCGCCCGGCTCCTTGGTTCGGTCAAGCACGGCCAGCGATTTCGTCGTTGGCGGCAGCGCGTCGATGAAGCGACGGGCGTCGAAGGGACGGAACAATCTAACCTTGAGCAAACCGACCTTGTCCCCCGTTCGTACAAGATGGTCCACGGTTTCGTGGGCGGTCTCCGCGCCGGAGCCCATGATGACGATCACGCGTTCGGCCTTTGGGTCGCCGATGTAGTCGAACAGGTGATATTGCCGACCCACGAGTTGGGCGAAGCGGTCCATCGCCCGCTGCACGATATCCGGGCAGGCGAGATAGTACGGGTTGACGGCCTCTCGCGCCTGGAAGAAGAGATCCGGGTTTTGCGCCGAGCCGCGGAGCACCGGTCGATCCGGGTTGAGGGCCCGGGCACGGTGCTGATAGACCAACTCGTCGTCGATCATCGCCCGCAGGTCGTCGTCGGTAAGCTGCTCGATCTTCATCACTTCGTGCGACGTACGGAAGCCGTCGAAGAAGTGCATGAAGGGAACCCGCGATTGCAGGGTCGCGGCGTGGGCGATCGCGGCTTGATCCATCACTTCCTGGACGCTGCCGGAGGCGAGCATGGCGAAGCCCGTGCTTCGAGCGGCCATCACATCGCTGTGGTCGCCGAAAATGGACAGGGCGTGCGTGGCGACCGTCCGCGCGGAAATGTGAAAGACCGTCGGCGTGAGTTCGCCGGCGATCTTGAACATATTGGGCAGCATCAGGAGCAGCCCTTGCGAGGCGGTAAACGTCGTCGCCAACGAGCCGGCCTGCAAGGCGCCGTGAATCGCGGCGGCCGCACCCGCTTCGCTTTGCATCTCCATGACGGAAGGGATACATCCCCAGAGGTTCGGCGTCTTCTCGAAGGCCCACTGGTCGGCCCACTCCCCCATCGGGGAGCTGGGCGTGATCGGGTAGATCGCGACCACGTCGCTCAGTCGATACGCGACGTAGGCCGCAGCCTCGTTCCCGTCGATGGTGACAAGCCGTCTTCCCATACTGTTTCTCCTGCCTTCCCAAGGAGTATAGCAAACGGCGTTCCACAACGTGGCCCGGACGTGGATTCGTGCTTGCTACCGGGCCGTGCTACCGTCTGCCTTGAGTTCCTGTGCGGGGAACGGATTGGGCCGAGACTCCGGCAGCCGACGGCAAGCGACGTCATGGAAACGATAGCTTGACGAATCCCCCGCCTCCTTTTTTCGCCGTACCGTGGACGCTTCGCCGACGCAGACATGGCACACGTCTGTTCCTATTTGCCGATGCAGAAGTTGGCGAAGACGCGGCCGAGGAGATCGTCGGTCGTCACTTCCCCGGTGACGGCGCCGAGGGCGTCCAGCGCCTCGCGCAGCTCGAAGGCCAAGAGGTCGGCGCAGTCCACGGTTTCGGTCGCCGTCTCGCTGAGGTTCATCGCCCGCCCGATCGCGCTGCCGGCATCGGCGATCGCGCTCCGCTGGCGCTCGCTGAGGAGCACCGCCTCACCGAGCGTCGTACCGGTTGTTTCACCCAGAGCTTCGACGAATGCAGTGCGCAGGACATCGGTCCCAGCCCCGCTCTTGGCACTAACCCTTCGCACCGGCCCGATGTTCCAAGTCTCCATCCGCCGGACCCGTTGGGCAACATCGCGATCGGAAAGGAGATCGCACTTGTTGGCGGCCACCACGACCCGAGGAAGCTCCAGGGAGTGCACCAGCCCCAGAGCCGCGGCGTCCTCATGAGCACCGAGGTCGACCACCAGGCACACGAGGTCCACTCGCTGGGCCGCATCCAGCGTCAGCGCCCGCGCCTGGGCGATGATGGCGTCCTCCGACGGGTCGACGCCCGCGGCGTCCAAGAGAATCGCTAGACCCTTCACTCCGTTCAGGGGTCCGAGACGAATCGGGGCGGAAAGGATGTCGCGGGTGGTTCCCGCCGCGGCCGCACAAATAGCGCGGCTGGTTCCGCTCAACGCATTCATCAGCGAACTCTTGCCCGCGTTGGGACGGCCCAAAAGGAGGATTCGGGGAAGGGCGTCGAGCCGCTCGGCCGACTTCGTCTCGGAGGGAATCCGGCTCAGTCGCGCGTCGATCGTCGCCAGTCGTTCGCGCAGGGCGACGGGGTTGATGAACTGGATCGGCTCCTCGGCGAAGTCGATGTCCGCTTCGACCAACGCCAGCATCTCGGCCAACTCATCCCGGGCGTCGCCGATCTCATGCGATAACCGTCCGTCCGTCATCCACCGCGAGGCCCGGAGTTGCGTGTCGGTCCGCGCCCGGATGACGCCGGCGACGGCTTCGGCCTCCGCGAGGTCCATCGCCCCGTTGAGGAACGCCCGTGCTGTGAACTCGCCCGGCTGGGCGGCGACCGCACCCAGCGCCATCGCCCGTCGGCGAATCATGTCCAAGACCGGCGGCGAACCGATGCTGTGGATTTCCACCAGGTCCTGACGCGTGTAACTGTGCGGCGCCCGGAAGACATAGCAAACGGCCGGCAGTCCGATTTCCGCCGTCGATCGAACCTCGCCTGAAATCCGCGTCGACCCCGGTCTGCGAGCCAGGGGCACGTCCCCCGCAACTTTGACCATGGTATCCGCAATATCGATCGCCTTCGGTCCGCTGAGGCGAACGATGCCGACCGCGCCGTTCCCCGGTGCGGACGAGACGGCCACGATGGTGTCATCGAGTCGGTCGAGCATGACAACGGTCCCCTATCGCTTCTTCGATGAGTTACGCCCGCAACGGGAACCTATTGTCGATTGCCGATTGCCAATTGCCAATTTGACGCACATGGAGTCGTCGCAATCGACAATTGGAAATCGGCAATTGGCAATTCATGACCACTCGTGGGTTGATAACCACAAGGCGGCAAAACACGGACGTCGGCGATCCAAAAAAAAACTTGACTTTCATCGCCCGTGTCGGCGTCGAGAAGCGGGTTTTTACCAAAAAAACGCGCCAAAGTTTTGCCGCCGCGTTTTTATATCCTACCGTTCGGATAAGTACTAGTGTGGATACCTAGCATCGACTAGCGATGCGCTAACGGGGGTTCCTAATTATGGCATTGACCGTAACGAACACGAACACGATGTCGTTGTTGAACATCCTGAACCAGAATTCGATCGCCCAGTCCAACACCTTCAAGCAGCTCACGACGGGCAAGCGAATCAACACGGGCAAGGACGACCCGGCGGGATTGATCGCCCTCACCTCGCTCAACACCGAGCTGACGGCGGTCAGTACCTCGCTGACCAATAATCAGCGGACGGACTCGCTGCTGACGGTGGCCGACTCGGCGATCGGCGAGGTCAGCTCGCTGCTCAGCCAGATCGAGTCGCTGGTCCTTTCCACGGCCAGTAAGACCACGCTGACCGACGCGGAAGTGGCGGCGAATCAATCGCAGATCGACAGCGCCCTGTCGGCCATCGACCGGATCGTCAACACGACGAACTTCAACGGCACGCGGTTGCTGGACGGGAGCCTCGCCGTCGATACGAGCGGGGCGGCCGGGAACTCCTACCTTAGCAACCTGCGGGTCTTCTCCCGGAGCCAGAGCACAACCGACACCAGTTTGAGCATCAACCGAATCGCGTCCGCGACGGTCGCGTCGGCGACCTTCGCTTTCGCCGGAGGGGCCTCAACCACGCGTACCTCGGGAACAACCACCGTGGCGATCAAGGGGGCGTTGGGGACGGCCACGGTCACGCTGGCCAGCGGGCTGACGCAGTCGGACATCGTGACCGCGATCAACCTCGCCAAGGCCCAGACCGGCGTCTCGGCCATTCAGAACTCAACGAACATCAAGCTGAACGCCACCGCGTACGGGCAGGACGCCTTCGTCAGCGTTGACGTGCTTTCCGGTGGGAAGATCAACACCACCTACGGGACGGCAACCACCGACGGCAACACGACCAACGACGTTCAGAACATCAGCAAGCAGGTCGGCGAGGACGTGAACGTCACCATCAACGGGCAGACGGCGTCGGCGGACGGGTTGGACGTCTTCTACAGCGCCAATGACCTCAGTCTGCAATTCACCGTCTCCGAGGACTTCGGAAAGGGCAACACCGGGGCGACGACGTCGACTTCCTTCACCGTGAAGGCGTCGGGAGGCGCCACCTTCCAGCTCGGAACGACGGCCAGCACACGGCAGACCGTCGGCATCGACTCGATGGGGACCTACAACCTCGGCGGCGGCAACGGATCGGCCAAACTAAGCGAGCTGAAATCCGGCTTCTCCGAGGCCCTCAGGACCGATCCGACGGGAGCGTTGACCTCCGTGCGTGAGGCGATCTCCGACGTGGCCAGCATCCGGGGCCGGATCGGAGGCTTCCAGAAGTACCAGGTCGGGAGTTCGATCAACTCGCTCAAGGCGGCCCAGACGGCGCTCACCCAGGCTTCCAGCGCCATCGGCGACACGGATTATGCCGTCGCGACATCGAACCTGAACCGCGAGACGGTCCTGATCCAGTCCAGCATCCAGTTGCTCGGATTGGCGAATCAGCAGTCGTCGCAGATTCTGTCGCTGCTCAACTTCTAAGCGCATGGATTTTCGGGGGTGGAATCGAGCGGGACGGGGGGACCGCTCGAGGACGGGGTACGGCAGCGGGTCGGAGGCGGAAGCCTTCGGCCCGTTGCTCGTTGGGGTAGCCCCGCCGCCCTTATCCCGGATTCAAACGCCGCTCGTTCTCACGTCGGAGCCGCTCAAACTCCACCGCAGGCGCCGCTCCGCCTAGATCGGGATACAGGTATTTCTGCTGCTCGATGACTTTGATGATGCCCGCGGGCGACTCGCTCAGAGCAGTCCGACATTGCAGGTCGCGCAGCAGCGACTTCCAGCGGATCGGGTGCCCCGGCGTCAGATGAGTCGCCAGCCGATTGAACTTCGGCAGCGCTTCCGCGAATTGATCCAGACGATACTGCGACTCCGCCTGTCCGAAGGCGACGCGGAGATCCGTGTCGGTCGTCGGCAGAGCCGCTTCGTCCTTCCCCGCGGCACACTCGCCGAACAACTCGCGGGCCCGCTCATACTTCCCAGCCTGGAGATTCGCCTCGGCCAACTGCACACGCAGTTCGCGGCGATCCATCCCCGTCGCCGCCGTATCGTTGATTTCAGCCCAAGCGTCCAGTTGGTCGGCCAGCAGCAGAGCGACCTCCGCCTTACGCTGGGCCGACGCTTCGTTGCCCGCCGCGCGGAGCTTTTCGACATCGGCGGCCATCGCCGCGTACAGCACCCCAAGCGTCGGCCCGGCGCTCTGCGGCGCGGCCGCCACGTACGCCGGAATCGCCCGGGCGGCCTCGTCGAGTTGTCCGAGTGTTTCATACGCCAGAAGCCGCACGCGCCACACCCTTCCGAAAAGCGCGGTCTCGCCCGGATAATCCTGCTCGAAGTTCAACAGTAGTTCGAGAGCCTGAGCCGCCCGGTCGATCCGCGGGATGATCGCCGTCTCCGCGACAAGCACGCGAGCCTCGGCGAGCAAGGACCGCGCGGACAGCGCCCGCGGCGATTCCCCTTCGCGGCTCAAATGGGCGCCGATGCGGGCCATGAAGTCGCGATACGCCGACAGGATGGCGTCGGCGCGGAGGACAAGGTCGAGGGCGTCACCGGGGCTTCGCGCGGCCTGCCGTTGCAGGGATTGGGCTAGTGCGCGGACCCGAAGAAACGCGCTCTCCAGAAAATGCTCGTGCGTTTCGTCCACCCGCCCGAACTGCTCCGCGGCGGCGTCGAATTCGCCGAGGTCATCGAGCAACTGGGCGTAGTAGAAGCGCCAGTACCGTGCGGCCTCGGTGCCGGCGTGGTTCGTCAATAGAACCTCCATCGCCTCACGGTAGAGCACCGCGGGCTCGCTCTTCGAATCTTGAGCCGCGTCGTGATACAACTCCGCGGAAAGCTGCACGCCGAGCGTCGCCGCGCTCAAAGCTCGATCGAACCCAGGTTGATATCGCGCCGCTTCGACCAATTGTTTCGCCGCGCCGCGAAGGTCGCCGCGGCGGTACTTGGCGATCGCGACGTGGTAAAGCACTTCCGGCGTCAACGCTTTCGCGCCGCCCAACCGGGCAAGGACTCGCTCGCCGGTCGCAATCGCCCGGTCGAGCAGCGCCGGCGCGGCCTCGGCGGATTGGTCGGCCTCCGACACCAGCCCGGCGACGTACGCGCACTGCTCAAACGGGTCGAGGCGCTCGACGTCGGCCTCACGTCCTATTTTTCGATACAGCGCCGCGTAGACCGCGTCGCGGCGGTCCGGCGTCTGCGACGCGAGTTGAGCGAGGGTCCGCCACGCCCGGTCGCGGAATTCATTCGCTTCCGTCGTCCGTCCGGCCTTCTCCGCCGCTGCGGCCTGCGACTGATGGACCGACTTCTCCAAAAGCGCGGCCGCGAGCTGAATCCCGAAGCGATCCTCGCCTTCCCCTCCGACGGCGTTTCGTAGACGGGCGATTCCGCTCACCGCGCTCTCGAACCGACCGTCGTCGCGGTCGTTGCGGACACCCTCGATCGTGCCCAGGGTGACCGCCCATTGGACACGCTCCTTCTCGACGACGTCGCTGAGCCGCTCCGCAACCGCGATCGCCTGCCCGAGCTGTTCGCGGGCAGCCGCGTGGTCGTTCAACCGCCGCTGCGTCATCCCCGCAAGAAGCAGGGCCGGCGCTTGAACGTGACTGCGCTCCTGCGGCGTCTGAAGGATCGAACTCTTGATCACCAACGTCTCCACGATTTCATTGAGATCGCGTGCGCGGGTCGCATCGTCGTCCCCCCGCGGTAGGGAGTCATAGAACAACGCCCAGAGCAGCAGATAGTCCGCGCTCAGCGCCAACCGGTCGAGCTCGTCGACGTACCCGTGTTTGTCGAGGGCCTCAAACTCCTGCGCGGGCAGGCGGTCGATCCGCGCGAATTCATCCTGCAACCGCTGAGCGAGCGTTCGCACGGCCTTGACGGCGCGGGAAGCGAGCGCCGTCAATCGAGCCCGATCCTCGTCGCTCCCGCCGAAATACAGGATGTTCGTGGAAAATGGCTCGGCCTCTTCGTACAGCAGCGAGTGCCCGAGCGTGTACTGCCATTGGAACCGGCGGGAATCCTCCGCGTTGTCCTCGACCAACTGCTGGAGGAGTCGGTTGGCCTCCGCGATCGCCGACCGCCGTTCCTCGATGGGCCGGGACGCGTCGGCGAACTCCGCGAGCTTCACCTCGCGCATCAACAGGAGCGTCGTCGTCGCGTTGGTGGGCGGAAAGTCCTTGAGATGAAGCTCAAGAATCTCACTGAGGCCCCGTTTCTTGAGGGCCTCGCGGAACTGGACGGTGTTCAGCCGCGTCTCCTCCGCGGGTGGATTGGGCGGGGGCGATGATGCGGGCGAAGGCTCCGAGGCCCACGCCAGGGTTGAAGCAACGGCGAACAGGAGCGTCCCCAACAAACGGGTACCCCAACACGCTCGAAACTGCCGGTCGAGGGTGGCATGCCCAAGCCCGCCGACGGCGGGCGCCGGCATGGTCTTCCCCCAGCATGGCGGCGCTGCACTTGGCCATGCCACCCGAAGAATCGACAGCGTCGATGCACTACGGCTCGGCGAACGCAACGTTCTTACACTCCGCGCGAAGGGCCGCATTCCAGCAGTTCACCACGTGGTCCCAGCGCACGTCCGTCTCCGCGGCGATGATGATCGGCGTCTCCGCGTCGAAGCCCGGCTTCTGGTGAATGCCGCGAAGTGTGGCGGCCAATTGGTTGAAATCGGCGGGGGTCTCGTTGGGGAAGGAGTCGATGCGGATGGCGCAATCGTCACGGCCCGGCCCCGAAACCGAAAGCCGCACGTAGAGCGGCGTAACGGGCAGGGCCACAGCCGGGCCTGTCCCTCCGGCTCCGCCGTACCGCGGCATCTGCGACGAAAGCAACCCTTCCGGCTGCGCGAACCGCGTCGTGGTCATGAAGAAAATCAGAAGAAGGAACGACATGTCAATCATGGGTGCGAATCGGCTCAGCGTGAGGAGGACGCTCTGCGGCGTGTAACGTCGGCGCGGGGGGCGGAAGTGGACGGTCGCCTCGTCCCCTTCGCCGGGAGGCGGCATGATCGGCCAGTCCGATGCTGTCGCCATCCTACTCCCCCTCCCCCGCAATAGCCGCGACGTTGAGCATCTCGATGTGCTGCCGCGAGACCTCGCGCATCACCGCCAGCACGTCCGCGTAGCGAATGCGACGGTCCGCGCGGATCACCACCTTCATATTCGGGGACTCACGCTTCATGGCCGCCAACCGTTCGGAAACCGCCCCGATGGTCTCCGGTGGATTCGGACCGACGCTGTACAGAACCGCGTCGCCGCCCTCCGTGGGTCCACCCACACGGCAGTTCACGACGATCCGGTCGGAGATTTGCGGGACCTTGGCTCGGCTATGCTCGGGCGCCGGCAACAACATCGCCACCTGCTCCGCGGAGGTGAACTTCGAGACCAACATGAAAAAGATCGTGAGCAGGAAGATCACGTCGATCAGCGGGGTGTAGCTGAACCCGATCGGGGACTGGGGTCTCTGATAGCGACGTCGCTTGGGCATGGGCCTACTTCACCGTTGCGACGGGGGCCGCGGCGCGTGCGGCGGCGGCTGCCTGCGCGGCAGGCTTAAACACGGCCAGTATCCGGTCAGCGGCCACGGCGCATTCGGCCGTCATCACCTCGATCCGATTGCGGAACACCGCGTACACGCTCAGCGATGGAATGGCCACTGCCAGTCCCCAGAACGTGGCCACGAGAGCGATGGAGACCTTGTCGGCCACGATCTGGGCGCGCGGGAAGGTGTCCGACGAATGGATGGCCGCGAAAAGAAGGATCATGCCCACCACCGTCCCGAAAAGACCGATCATCGGCGAGACCGCCCCGATGATGTTGAGATATTCGATCTTGCGGTAGAGCTTGGCCGAGCGCTCCTCGATGGCTTCTTCGAGGGCCCGCTCCATCGCGGAAAAGCCGTTGGGCGCCTCGCGCAGGGCCGCGTGGAGGGCGTAGCCCAACATGCTCGGCTCCTCGGCGGTGAACTCGACGGCCTCGAGGTAGCGCCGCTCATCGACCAGGCGTTGGGTCTCCTGCACGGCGCTGGGCGGAACGATCGTCGAGCGGCGGATGGAAATGCTGTATTCGATCGCCAATGCCAACGCCATAATCGAGAGCAGAACGATCACCCAGGCGATCAATCCCCCCTTGACCACGAAGAAATCAAAGTAATTGAGGGATTCCGACGCAGGGCCTGCGCCCCCGCCGCTCGGCTGGGCCCACGCCGGCGCAACCGCCATTAACATCACGAGTAGCGCCGCCGCGCCGGCTAGAGATAGAAATCTCGCCAAAATCGAATCCTCCTTATGGCCACCGACGCTAGGGCGGCGACGCACCTACGGCGCGTAGCCGCGAGAGCATGGTCTGAGCTTTTCCCCGGGTCTCGTCGCTCGCTCGCTTATGAACGATGCACTCTTCGAGGAGCGCCATCGCTTGATCCGTGCGCCCCAGACGCTCGACCGCCGAGGCGGCCCCGAGCAACCCGTCCGCCGCGCGCGGATCGTCAGGCATGTGCACCATGACCCGCAGGAACGGCCAACTGGCGCGAATGATATCTTCCCGCGACGCCGCCGTCCGCAGAAGTGTCTCTCCCTTGAGGAGCAGGAAACCCGGCAGCGAGGCGTCGGGACAGTCGCGAATGGCGCGGTCCAGGTCCGCGAGGCGAGCCGGAGTACCCCCCGCCTTGAGCGACTCCTGCAAGGCCGCCCATACGCCCGCGTAGACCCGCTCCGATCGCACGGTTTCGGGAATGTTCAACGCCGCGACAATGGGGGCCAACCGCGAAGTCCGCTCGTCCTCCACGCGGCGAAGAATCTCGAAACGCAGGACCTTGAAGAGCACGCCCGGCGTCTCGCCGGGGTCGGTGGCCAGAGCGTCGTCCAATTGCTCGATCGCCCGGCTGAACTTGGCGTCGCGCTTGGCCGGAACCGTCTGCGGAACAAGCCGCGCCGCCGCCGTCGGACCGGCGAAGCGACCTCGAACCACGCGGATGAAGTTCGTCGTCGCCTTGTCGAGCTGCCCGGTCCGGTCGTACGCCGTCACCAACCGCGCCGCCGCGAGGTCCGGCCAGAAGTCGTCGCACAGCCGCAAGGCCCGTTCATACCGAACCGCGGCCTTGTCAAACTCGCCCGCCTGGAGGAACCGCTCGGCCAAGTTGAAGTCGTCGAAAACGCCGCCCCGATCGACCACCATCAGGTCGATGTCATTCACCCACTGCGTCAGAACTCGCCCATCGGCGGCGCGGAACTGGAGCCGTCCCTTGTCGAATCCGAGGACCTTGGCCCCGGCGTAGCTCGTCCCCTTGGCGACGACCTGATCCGCCAGGACCGTCGCCGAGAACGGCAAAAAGACAACGGCGATAACGAGTGGATTACGGAAGGTCGTCTTCGGATACAAACTTAAACTCCCCGCCGTGTTCCCTGGCGATGGCCTCCAGCATTTGACGCCCCCCCTGGTCGAGGTAGGCGATGGTGTAGATCTTGGTTCGCCGTTCCCGGTTCCACTCGTCGAGCCTCCGCGGAAGGTCCGGGTCGAACCCGATCCCGTCCGACAAAAGGTAAAGCAGATCGGGTTCCAAGGCGAGAGCGCGACGAAGCGCCCTCTCCGGCTTCGTTCCCCCTCCGGGGTTTATGCCGGCCAGAAACGTGAAGAACTGCTGCTTGTTCGCCTCGATCGCGTTGAGCAACCGCCCCGGCGGGTTCTCCAACGGCTCGGTGGAGTTGAAGAAGATGACGTGGAACTTCTGGCTGCGGCGAAGCGCGGAGATCGAGCGTTTCAACTCGGCGCGGACGGCGTTGAACGTATCGACCATCGACCCGCTCCGGTCGACGACGTAGACGATCGAGCGGACTCCCGGCGCCGCTCCGCCCAGCCCGAAGAACCCCGGCCCGGTCCCCCCTCCGACGGTCAACCCATACCGGGTCGCGTCTCCACCGCCTTCCCCTCCGCCCGGACCGATACCGATGACCCCGAGTCCCGGCGTCTTCGCCCCTCCATCCCCGCGCAACGACGCCAGCGGATCCGTCGAGCCCGAGGGCGAGCCCGCCTGTCCGAGGGAGATCGCCGCTGCGTTCGGGGTGAAGTGGGCCATGTCGCTCGGTGCGCTGGACGGCGCCGGCGGCGAAACATCGGCGGATGCGGAAGGGTTGACGCCCTTGGCGTCGATCTCTCCAACCACCTGCACGTGCGCGGGCGGCGGGTCGTGGGGCTGGTCGCTCCCGCTGAAGGGGAAGACGATTAGCAGCATCGCGCCCAACCCGACCCCGTGCAGGGCGAGCGACAGCGTCCATGCCGCCAAAACTTTGCCGCCAGTGAGACTCGGCGATGCGGACCCTTTGTGGCCCGGCAAATGCGGCGACGCCGTCTGTTCGATCTTGGGTCCGGCCTCGGTGATCGTGGGGGAATCTTGCATGCGCGGCGCTGGGGGGGTTCCGTCAACCTTCGGGGCCGAAGAGACGGCGGACGGCGCCGGGCCGCATACCAGCCCTTTCGGCGACCTCAAGCATACCGACCCCCAACTTTAGGCCTCGGGAGCACTCACGTCAACGTCGGTCGTCATCCGCTTAGCGCCGAACCCCACTACGGCGAATATTTCGGCACCCGAAGCCGCTTGGTCGCGGAGCGCGTCGTGTTGCCGTCAGGGTCGATGTACTGCGTAATCATTTCAACCTCGTGCCCGGCGATGTCTTTTTTCGCCCAGCGCAGTTGGATGTGGTAGCCCTTGCCGAGGATCTTGGAAAGAATGGTCCCGAACTCGCTGGTGGGGTAATTCCAATCGCTCACCAGGGTGCGCTCCGTCTCGCCCGTGGGAGTACGAGTGATTTGATACAACTCAATGTGAAACGAGCCGTCACGCAGACCGCATTTGCCATCGCCGGGATCCAGAAAGACGCGATAGCGGATGCCTTCCGGATCGGGATCTCCGGCCGCGTCCGCGTTCACCCACGGCTTCTGATCGAAGAGGCAGCGTACACCGCGGATGTCGCCGGATCGGCGGTGGCGAAGGGGCGACCCCGCGCCCCCCCTATGACACCCGCCGCCGATCAGGGCGACGACTACCGCGCCGACCGCGATCCCCCGAGCCCCTCGCAACGTCCTCGCCGCAACAGTAGTCATGGACGTTCGCGCGAATCCGTGTTTCGCGCGATGGTGGGTCCGTACACGGGCCGCTCGGTCGTGCTGGCCGAGGTCGGACGAGTGATGGGCGGTCCATAGGTCTTCGGTCGCGGACCGTACTGCTCACGGTCCTCGTGCTGCGGCGGGACCGCCGGCGGTGCGGGGGCCGGCGTCTTCGCGGCCCCCTGGTCCTCCTTCGGGCCAAGGGCCTGCTCTTGCGGCTTGATCCGCAGACCTTCCATCAATGGGCTTTGACGGATGTTGTCGGGCAGCATGTACTTGTCGCGCTGCTCCCCGGACATCCGGCGTACGTCCTCGTCGGTCCGAAGAATGTCTACGGTCAGCACGACCAACAATTCGGTCTTGCTCGAGGTGGTCTGCATTTTTCGGAACAGGGTTCCGAGGTAGGGGAGATCGCCGAGGATCGGCACCTTGCT
>Ga0315274_10003592_pt1 | contig 23037 bp, 25 predicted proteins | sample YL17G02_20_MG_FD_203700 | JGI IMG/M metagenome (GOLD analysis project Ga0315274, IMG submission 203700) | Sediment microbial communities from Yellowstone Lake, YNP, Wyoming, USA - YL17G02_20 | ecosystem: Environmental > Aquatic > Freshwater > Lake > Sediment | place: USA: Wyoming | collected...
TTGACGGCGTGACATTTATGGCGATAATCTTTTTTACGCCCATTTTTAATAGCGGCTCAATAGGCAAAGGATTGATTATCCCACCGTCAAATAACATCTCCTCTTTAAATTTGAAAGGGGTAAATACTCCTGGCATGGAACAGCTTGCCATAATCGCATCCACAAGCAAACCTCTATCAAACACCTTCGGTTCCTTTCTTTTCACATCGCTGGCAATAATCTTTAAGGGGAGCATGGTATCATAAAAAGTCTTATTGCCCAAATGTTTTTTAAAGAATCTGTACAGTTTATTACCCTTGATAAATCCCAGGCGCGGGATGGTCAAATCCACGAGGTTCCAGATGTGTCTCGGCTTTTTAAATTCGCTGGTGATTTCAAGTATTTCGCTGCTTGATTTCCCGATTGCCCAGAGGCTGGCAATAAGTGCTCCTACGCTAGAGCCGGCAATAACATCAATAGGAATTCCTTCTTCTTCGATTACCTTTAATACCCCTATATGACAAAAACCATAACCTACGCCTACTCCTAAGACGAGGCCCACCAGGCAATCACCTAATCGCCTGGAAATCCTTCTTATTGCCTTGGCGTATTCACTCTGGGGTTCATCCAAAATTATCCTTTCGGCAGATTCAAAATCTATTCTCGGCAAGGTGGCAAATACCTCATGCCCTAACGTCTCTACCTGTTGTTCATGGTCAAGTTTGGAAAATTTATATTCATTAATAATAATCTTTATCTTCTCTTCCTGGAAATTAAAATCTGATTTTAGCCTTTCTATTAAATTGTGCGTCCTCTTTAAATCCACCGGCTCAGGACTGGTTAATATTTGAATTAAATCCGACTGATTGAGTATGCTAAAGATAGGCCTGTCCATTAAAGAAGGCAGGTCCAGGATTATGTAATGGTAATCATTAACCAGCAGGCTTAAAATAGCTACTACCTTCTTTACACAGGACTCATCCTCTGGTTTATAATGCAGGCAAACCAGGTCTATGCCAAACCTGTCTCTTGCAATAAATTCTTTTACTATTCCAGGGTTATCTGAATCAGGACTCGATAAATCAAGAATTCGACAATCTCCGCATCCTAATCTCTGCGGCAAACTGTGGACTTTATCTAAGGGTGCGATATCCATTATAACCACTGACTTATGTGTTTCCCTCTTTAGACTGAGTGCTAGATTAAGCGCATAGACAGTCTTGCCAGCCTGGGAATAAGAACTGAACACAGAAAGAACTGTGCTTTCAAAAATGGTTTTCTGATGGATATCCTTGCGTTTGAGCCGGCGGGATAACGTCTGGCTCAAATCTATGGCTAAACGGGGTATCTTTTCTAAAACAAAATCAAAATCAGCTTTGCTGATAGTTAAGATGAGACAATCATTCAAGGCTTGGGCTGTTACCGAATGAGGTTCATTGGTTAAAAGCGAGATAATGCCGAAATATTTACCGCGATGCAGATACTCTAATATTGTCTTATTACCAGAGTTATCGTGGGTATAGATTACCACCCTGCCTACAATAACGCAGTAGAAGGCGCTGGGAGGTGAACCTTCGCTATAAATAACCTCGCCTTTCTTATATTCTGCAGCGGTGGATCTTTCTTTAATAATACTTAGTTCTACGCTAGATAAATCAGCGAATAAAGGAATCTCCCCCAATATCAGATCTTTACTTATTGGTCCCATTTCCTAAGTATCCTGTTTTACAAACTTCTGAAAATTTTCTGGCGCTTTCCCGAACCGTGCGTTTATAGGTATTGTAATCCACCTCAATGAGTCCGAAACGAGGTCCGAAACCCTTATCCCATTCGAAATTGTCTATCAGCGACCAGTAGATATAACCTAAGACTCTAACCCCTTCAGCCATAGCCAGGCCTAGATTCCTTAAATGCTCGTACATAAAATCCCACCTGAGATTATCGTCTCCGGTACAGATGCCATTTTCCAAAATAAAGACAGGCAGGTTATACCGTTTTAATTTTAGGAGTAAATTATACAAACCCTGCGGATATATATCCCAACCTAAAGAATTTTTTTTAAGTGGAGGCTGCTTGCTTTCACCAGTATCCAGCAATAGATTCTTCAGATGCCATCCCTGTGCAGCCACTAAACTGCGGGTATAATAATTAATACCGATAAAATCAAGGGCTTTATGCCTGGCTAATTTATTTAGGAATGCAAAATTGAAGGACCTCTCTCTTAAATAAGTAGCGAATTTATTCCTTAAGGTTGTATCGCATGGCTCAAAGGCCTGGAGATTCTTGGCAATACTTACAGAGACGGTGGCTAAATTTTTCTTTTTATAAATATGAGAGCGAACTAAATTATCGGTTACACTTTTTGCCTTTAAAAAAGATTTTTCCTGCGGAGGCCAGGCACCCAGAATATAGGAGTGATATACATAAACCATAGGCTCATTGATAGTCACCCAGAAACGCACCTGATCAGCTAAGGCATCGACGACTCTTTCCACATAGCGCAAAAAATACTTATGCGCCAAATTATTCTGCCAGCCGCCTAAATTAGCAAACCAGAGAGGATTGGTAAAATGGTGCAGCGTAACAACTGGTTCAATGTTACGCTCTTTCAAAGAAAGAATAACCTCCCTATAATGCTCCAGTTCTTTCTTTGAAAATTTCCCCTCTTCCGGCTCAATACGGCTCCATTCGATAGAGAAACGATGGGCATTGTGACCTAAGGCTTGGGCTAAATCAAAATCTTGTTTGTAAAGTTCATAATGGCGGCAGGCTAACCCTGAGGTCTCCTTCAGGCCTACCCATTTTTCCCATTCCCACCAGTCGCTATTTACATTATTGCCTTCTACCTGATGGGCAGCTGTGGCTGCGCCCCAGAAGAAATCGTGTGGAAATTTAATCATGGCGAGTAATATTATAGCATCTTAAAATAAAAAATCCCAACAAAAATATTGGGATTCTTTATTAAGTCTTTTTTGGTCCGTTTATCTTTTCTTACTAGGCGTGGTTGGAGCGGGTCGAGGATTTAGATATTTCTCTAATACTGCCCAGGTTTTGAGGCCAACCTTGCCATCTACTTTAAGGTTGTTTGCCTTCTGGAATTCTTCAATTGCCTTCTTGGTGATAGGGCCGATTTTTCCATCCACCGCTGCGGTATAGAAACCCGCATTCTTCAATGCCTTCTGGATTTCCACAGCGCTAGGTTTATAAGGTCCGGCTGGAGGCAAAGGTTCTAATTTCGCTTGAGAAACAGGCGTAGTCTCTGTTGTCACAGCTTTAGGTTCAGAAACTTTAACTTCGGAGGTTACGGGGGCAGTAGTATTGACGATAGCCAGGGTTTCCATTGACATCTGCTCCTGTGTTTCCTCAGTCGCCTCTTTTTTTGCACAGCCAAACATATAAATACTAAAAAACACTACTAGTAGAATAACTGAATATTTCTTCATACCGCTCTCCTCTCTCAATATAGATTTATTCCAATTTTTACAAAACAATATAAAACGCGGCCCTCTCACCCCCCTCAAATGAACATAAAGATGAGTACAATGGGACTTAACTATTTTAACAAAATAACCACAGAAATCAAATAAAAAATTATTCTATGTTCCTTATCTCTGGGTATTTTATATTTATAATAACAAAAAATGCGAGGCAGGTAATACCGCTCGCTAGGACCGCAAAAGAAACTCCCAGGGTCCCTGCTAAACTACCAGAGATTAAGTTACCAAAGGGCATCATACCGGCAAAGGTAAGCATAAATACGCTCATCACTCTGCCTCGGAATTCGTCACTGACCCTTGTCTGCAATATTGTATTTATCAGAGCGACGGCAATAACACTCGAACCTCCTGTAAATATCAAGACGATAATAGATAATAGATACCCTTTTGATAAGGAAAATAATATCAATGAAAATGAAAATACGAAAGAGGATACAAGGAGAAGTTTGCCCTTATATTTAAAATCGCCTAAACGCGCCAATATCAATGCGCCAATCAAGGCACCGAACCCCGCGGAAGACATAAGCACTCCCAGCCCCCGAACTCCCACCTTCAATATGTTATTAGCGAATATTGGCATGAGTATTACATAGGAGACGCCGAATAAACTTACGATACCCACTATGGTAACTAACGCTAGAATGAGACGATTATTCTTTATAAAGATAAGGCCGTCTTTGAGATCTTTAAAGGCAGTATTATTTCTCTCGCTTTTAAATTTATTATTTATCTTTATTAAAAAGAGTGCAATTATTACTGCCAAGAAACTTATTCCGTTTATGTAAAAACAACCACTCATCCCAATTGTGGCCACAAGTATACCTGCCAGCGCAGGCCCTATTATTCTACTGGAATTAAATGCTATAGAATTAAGCACAATGGCGTTAAAGAGGTTCTCTTTTCCTACCAGCTCGACAACCACTGCCTGCCTGCTCGGAGCATCAAAGGCCATAACCACACCATTTAATACTGCAATGAGCATGATCTGTTGAGGTGTGATTAATTTTAACTGGGTTAATACGGCTAAGAGAAAGGCCAGCAACATAAAGGCAGATTGGGTCGCGATGAGGATATTTCTTTTATTTAACCTATCCGCTAACACACCGCCAAATAAAGAAAGAAGAAGTACGGGTATGGAACCTAAAAAACCTACGAACCCTAACAAGAAGGCGGAATTAGTCAGTTGGAACACCAGCCAGCTCTGCGCTACCGCCTGAATCCAGGTGCCGATAAGCGAAACAAACATGCCAAACCAATAGATTCTAAAATTCTTGACCTTTAATGAGGAAAACATGTGTTAAGATTTGATTACTGCTTCGCGGCGGCAGCGGGGACAAAGAATCTTCAGGCGGTCAGGGCGCAAAAATTCCCCTTCTTCTTTCGGGGAAAAACCTTCTTTTAAAGCAAGGCTTAATGTCTTTAGATAAAAAAACAAGAGTGAAGAGTTTGAGAAAACCAGCGGCCCTAACCTTTTAGTTACCCAGGTAAACTGGTCGGAGGGAACAATTGGTTCGCCGCAACACTCGCAAAGGACAAGTTCCTTTTCTATTTCCTGCTTAAGGGCTTCCCTTTTTTCGGTGGTAGCAAAATCGAATTCCTGTGAGAGCATTATGCCTTTTTCAGTCAAACAATTAGATTGACACAGTCCACAGAATATACAGACATCCCAGTGAACAGTTAATACTCTTTTGGCTTTACCATTTTTGATTTTATCTATGAATTCTATCGCGCCTGTAGGACATACCTGGGCGCAAGCTGTACAACCCACACAATCCTCCTCATAAAAATAAGGCCTACCCCTGAACCTCTCGTATGGTTTATGCGGCTCATAAGGAAAACGGCTGGTATACGGCCCTTTAATCAGCGCCTTTACTGCCTCTCTTATCTCTCTTAATTTTGGGTATCTCATATTATCTATTATTTCCTGTCTTCCTCATACTTATCGCAGACGGATTTCTTCCAGAGTTTCACTCCAGATTTATGTGCACCTCTTGCCAGGGCATGCGCAGAAACCGGAGCAGTTAAAAGAATAAAGATTATACAAAGAATCGCTTTTATACCCGCAGCAGTAAATCCCTTAAATAAAAATAAACCGAACAGGATACTGCAGGTCCCTAAGGTAACGCTCTTTGTGGAAGCCTGAAGCCGGTTATATACATCAGGAAGTCTAATTAGCCCTAGACAACCGAATAAATCAAAGGCAAGGCCTATTATTATAAATACATACCCGACTATTTCATTCATCAAAGTCCCTTCCTTCCAGATACTTTGCCAAGGCAAGCGTGGAGATAAAGCTCTGTAAAGCCCAGGCAATACCAATGTCAATGTACCAGTCACGACCTGTAGGAATCCCTAATATTGCGCAAAAACCCAAGACCAGGATTCCTAAGATATCAATACCAACGGCCCTATCTGCAGGGGTAGGCCCTTTTAGTATACGCCAAAGACAGAGTAACCCGCAGAAGAAAAGCACGAAAAATGAGTGTTTTAAAAATGGTGATTGCCATTCCAATAAAGAGGGAAATGGATTTAACCAGACTAATAAACCTATACCTACAAGAAATACCAGGCCTAATAACCAACGCAATCTTCTCACCCCGTTAGAAACCTCCAATTATCCCCGTTAAAAGATAGTTTCTAACGGGGCTCATCACTCAAAAATCCTTCTTAAGATATCTTCAAACGGCTTTACAATAATCTCCGTGGCTTTCTCTATGTCTTTATCCTTTACATCAATCCAGTGTATGTATAAAAATCCATTCTCCGGGTCTATATCCACACTCATTGTGCCGGGTGTGAGGGTAATAGAATTTGCCAAAAAGGTCAAGCCCGCATCTGATTTTAAAGTCGTCCTTACCTTAACAATCCCCGGATTAATCGGTAAGTCAGGATGACAGACTCGATAAGCAACATCAAGGTTTGCTTTTATGCATTCCCAGATAAATAAAGGTATATAGTAAAGGAACCAGAAATAACGCCTGACATGCTTAAACTTATGCGGCCTTTTTACAAACATATCACCGGTCATAAAAGAAACAAAACCGCAAACTAAAATCCCAATGATCGAATGCTGTAAATCCAGCGGCCAGGTTAGAAATGCCCAAATTAAAAATGCAAGTATAAATAAAATAATTTGGCTTTTTTTCACCCCGCTCTTCCTTCCTTATTTATACCCCCGCTCTTACCTATATTATTTGCTTTCATATTTTTAGGAAGGGCGGGGTTCATCTTATCGCACCAAAGACTACGTCTTTATAACCATTACCTAATAATAAAACATTAACCGCAGATTGGAGAAAAGGTCGCAATATTGGAATAAGCAGGAGTCCTGTGCTAACGCAAATAACCGCCAAAACTATCATAGAGAATCTCATTGTTCCAGGGCCCTCTTTTATTTTTAGCCAAGCCTCATTAAGTTTCCCAAAAAACGCATAACTTTGGAATTTTAAATAATAAGCTAAAGTCAGAATGCTTACTAATATCGCAACCGTAGCAGAAACAAAATATCCTGCTTGCAGGGCGGCAATAATGATAATCAATTTACTCCAGAATCCTCCTAAAGGAGGAACCCCTGAGATGCTCATTGAACCCAAGAGACTAGTATATCCGGTAATGGGCAGCTGTCTGTTTAGCCCACCCAATCTCTTTAAGTCGCGTGTACCTGTAGAATATTCTATTGAGCCAGAATTTAAAAAGAGCAAAGATTTAAAAAGGGCGTGATTAAACAAATGGAATAACCCGCCCAAGATAGCTAAAGGCGTGCCTATACCTAAGGCAAATATAATATAACCTATTTGGCTAATGCTAGAATAGGCAAACATCCTTTTTATATCACGCTGGGCTATGGCTAAGAATGCGCCTACACACATTGATATTACCCCTAAGATTACTAAAATAAAAAATATCTTATCCGAAACTCCCAGGATATTAAAAAAGACTCTGCAAAGAGCATAGACACCCAATACTTTTATAAACACTCCTGAAAGCATTGCTGATATGGGTGCAGGCGCAGAGGGATGCGCATCAGGAAGCCAGGCATGGAAAGGCACGAGCGCTGCTTTTAGACCAAATCCCGCCAAAAACAATACTGCCACAAAATTAACTAGTACACCACTTCCTTTTTGGGATAAGACCAAAGAAATATCTGCCATATTCAAGGTGGAGGTATAACTATAGAGAAGGGCGATTGCCAAGAGTATGAAACTTGAGGCGACTGAACCCATAACTGCGTATTTAAAAGATGCCTCCAATTCTTCTGCCTCTGTACCAAAAGCAACCAAGGCATAACTGGCAATTGAGGCGATCTCTAAGAAAACAAAGAGATTAAATAAATCTCCAGTAATAATTATGCCATTCATTCCGGAAAGCAAAAGCATAAATAGAGTATAGAATCTGTATTTATCTGTATACTTTTCCATATAACCTATGGAATATATCGTTACTAGGAAACTGACTAAATTTACCGTAACCAACATAAAACTGGTCAGACCATCCAAGACCATACAGATACCTATGGGCGGCAACCAACCACCCACTTTGTAAACAAGCACTTTATGAGCATTCACTAATTGAATGGAATACAAGGAAAGAAGCAGTAAACACAGTGTACCCAGATTAGCCACAATATCAGCAAAATTTCTTATCTTTTTCCCAAAGAGTGAAACGAGGAATGCCGTGCCTAAAGGGATAATTACAAAAAAAGGTAGCATCTTCATCCTCTTAATCTCCGAATCTTACTGATATCAAAGGTGCCGTATTTTTCGTAAATTCTTATGGCAATAGCCACAATTAATGCAGTAACTGCCAGACCAATAACAATGGAAGTCAGAACTAATGCCTGAGGCAAAGGGTCAACCATATTGGAAATTACCTGGTCCTTGGCTAATATAGGGGCGCGACCATGTATTTGATAACCGATAAGAACAAAAAATAGATTTACCGCGTATTCAATAATCCCCAAGCCGATAATTATCTTAATAATATTTCTTTTTCTTAATACGCAGTAAAGCCCAATGCAGAATAAAACCAAACACAAAAGATATGTACTCATTTCTCGTTTCCTGACTTTTTAGATAATACTAAAACCGCAAAAATAGCAAATAGGCCTGCCCCTACCTTAAGAGATATGGCAATATTACATAAGGGGATAATACCCGCGCTGAATAACTCAAAGGGCCTACCTTTGTGTAAGAAAAAATTAAAGAAGAAGTATCCTCCTGAAAAACCAAGTAATGCTATTGACAGAAACATCAATGCACCGAGGCTTTCTAAGACAGATGCTACGGTTTGGGATAATTTTTTTAAGGCTGTATCCTTACCAAAGGCGAGCATAAGATGAATAAAGGAAAGTGCAATAATTACTCCTCCGGCAAATCCACCACCGGGGCTAAGATGACCGTGTAAAACAATATAGATACCGTAAAGTAATATTAGACCTACAGTGAGACGGGTAATAGTCTTAACAATTAAAGTCATTCCCGTTTCTTTATTTCCCATTGATTCTACCCACCTTTCGCATCACTGCCAAAACTCCCATTACCGCGGTAAAAAGAATAGTCGCCTCACCCAGAGTATCATAACCCCTGAAGTCTAAAATTATAGCGGCAACGAGATTAGTTGCCCCGGTCTTTTCCAGGCCACTTTCAATATACTCCTTAGCCACTCTCATAATGGGTGCGCCAAAATTAGGTAATTCTTTTAAGGCAAAATAGGCAAATATTAAGAAAAGGGCAATGAATAAGAATGTAGAAAAGGTATTAAATAACCAGCGTCCATCTCTTATTAATGGCAGGTCTTTTTTTATAGTGGCGCGAATGAGTATTATAAGACATAAGATTTCTACCACTAACTGGGTTATGGCTAAATCCGGTGCCTTTAGAATTAAAAAGACCAGGGACAGACCTAAGCCTACTGCACCCACTGCGATTACACTGGAGAGTAAATCCTCAATCTCTACTGCCACAATAGCGCCAAGAATCATAAATAATAAAAGTAATTGTAATTCCATTATTAATGAGCCCACAACTTACGAACACTTGTGTTCCGTAAGTTGTTTGGGCGAATTAATCCTGCACCTTTTATTTATTCAAAGTATTTGTCTTTAAAAGCTAACTTTAAAAACTAATATGAATACTAAAAAGGTGCGGGATAAGTTCGGACAAATAACTTATGTTCGCTTTCGCTCCATAAGTTATGTCCTCACTTAAAAATAAAGATATAAAATAATCCTATCATCCCCAATAGACACCAGACCATATAAGTAGGCAGAATTCCATTATGTAAATATTGAAGTGCGCCGGAGATAGAAAATATAAGTTTCTTTCCTAGGTTATAGATATCAAAAACACCCTCTTCAGCCTTCTTATATATTGTACCTAATAATCCTAATTCTTTTATGGTATTGTAGAATTCTGTACCTGTGACCCTAGTTTCTCTTAATTCCAGCGCCTCACCGCCTACAAAGGCAGTATCTTGCCGTATCAGGGGTCTTAATCCCTTTAACCTGAATATCAATATCCCTAAAATTAAACCAATAATAATGAGTAAGGTAGATACCCCTGCGTTCCAACTCCCTATGAAAGTTACGCCTTTTACTGCCGGAAGAATAAAGTATTTAAGTGGAATCTGATTTGCAAATATGCCGAATATTACACAGATAATTGCCAATAAAATTGGAGGAAGCCACATTTGCCAGGAAACTTCGTTGGGCCGTTGGGCCGTTGGGCCGTTGGGCCGTTGGCCTAAGAAAGTAGCGTGGAGTAACTTCATAAAACTGGCTAAGGTAAGGCCTGAACCAAACATTGCAGCAACCAAAGCCATAAGAATAAATACTCGGTAATTGCCAGCTGATACTTGATACGCTGTAATTAGTCCTTGATAGACCATCCATTTAGAGACAAAACCATTGAATGGCGGAACTCCTGAAATAGAAAGACTGGCAATAAGGCAAGATATATAGGTAAAGGGCATTATTTTTGATAGTCCGCCCAGCTTATCTAAATCAGTTGTGCCTATTTTTTGTTCTACATTACCAGAAACGAGAAAGAGGGCCTGTTTATATATAGAATTATTTAGCATGTGAAATATCCCACCTGCAATTCCTATCGCTGTACCACTGGCTATACCTAAAACCATATAACCCACCTGTGACACAGCATGATAACCTAAGAGTCTTTTCATATTGTGCTGAACCAGGGCCATCATTACTGCTGCAATTATAGTAAAGGCACCGATGAGCATCAGGAATATATTCATCGCCTCATTCATTATAAATACATTTAGAGAAATCCTTGCCAAAAGATATATCCCTAATAATTTATCTAATGACGCTGGCAGATACGCCACTACCGGCACAGGCGCATGTTCTGCACAATCCGGGATCCAGGTATGAAACGGCATTGCTCCAGCTTTTGCAAAACTGGCTATAGCAATGCACAGATACGCTAAGACTACCAAACCATTATTCAGTTCTAACCTTATCTTATCCATCTGCAGAGTGCCAGCTAAATTGTAGATTATCCCTATACCTAATAGCATTAACATATCTGAACCACCTACAATAATAAAAGTCTTTTTGGCAACTGCGCTGGTATTATCACCACCCATATTAATCAAAAGATATAAAGTTAAACCTAAGAAACCCCAGAAAATCAAAAGTAAGATAAGATTATTCGAAAGGACCGCTCCTACTGAAGCGATGGCGGTTAGAATAACATTACTATAATATTGGCCAAGATACTGCTTTCCTTTCATAAATTTAGAAGAATAGATTATATTCAAAACAAAAAATAAGCCTATAGCCAGAACTACAAACCCATTCAGGCTATCTAATTTAAATAAGGAGTAGAAAAAAACTATGCTCATTTTATCTTTAATAAATTCCTGGCTATCTTCTTAGCATGATAATAAACCGCCGCAGTAAAATCCAGCATATTTAAAAACATATTACAGGCCATAGGGCTACAAATACCATCAATCAATCGCTGGTTATGCCTGCGGCGGTATTCATCTACCAAGACATCAATGTGTTCTTCTTTTTTCAATACCTCTTTTACTAAATTTGGGGAGTCCTTTTCCAGCGCACAAACTATTTCCTTGAGCGCATCCTCAGTTTTACGATATAAATCCTCATATTCCTTTACGGCTTCTTCGCTAAAGAGGAGTCTCTCTTCTATCTTAATCTGAACCCTTTCCAGTATATCTTTACAATAATCTCCGATTAACTCTAAATCACCAACCACGTTTGCATAAATGAGGGTATTTGCCTTCTCAGTTTCTACTGCAGAAGCCCTTCCTAACGCGACTAAATCCGAGGTAATCTCTTTTTCTAAGTTATTAAGTTTATGCTCATCCTCCAGAATGCCAGCAATTAAATCCGCATCATGCTCCATAAAAGTTTTATGCGTCATCCGCCACATCTTTAAAGCCAGGCTTGACATCTCTGTAATCTTTTTCTTTATGCTACTTATCTCTTGCATTTGACAACCCTTCCTTTAGCTTATTAGTTTTCTCTTGTGATAGTCTAATCAGATCCCAGCCATTCATTATTTTTTTGTTGTTTGCTTTTTTGATTACCGCTACCCGTTCAGTGCAACAATAACAGGGATCAACTGCTGCCAGGGTAATAGTGGCATCAGAGATAGTACCGCCTACAGCTCCTACTTTGTTAGAAGCCACATTCATAAAGCTCGGCGCGCGTATCTTGTGTCTGATCGGACGGTTTGTTCCGTCGCTCTTTATGTAATGAAAACACTCTCCGCGCGGTGCCTCAACCCTGCCAATTCCTTCTCCAGGAGGGATATCTTTAACATCTGCGTCAATCTCTCCCTTAGGCATCTTATCCAGACACTGCCTGATGATGCTGACGCTTTCGTAGAGCTCTAAAATTCTTACCATTGTCTTGGCAAATACATCGCCATCTTTCTCCACTATCACATTCCAGTCAATGCGGTCAAATACGCCGTAAGGCTCATCTCTTCTTACATCAATATTTACTCCTGAGGCTCTGGCAGTTGGGCCTACCACGCACCAGTCTATCGCCTGCTCCTTGGTCAAGATTCCTATGCCTTTAAGCCTGGCCTTTATCACAGGGTCATCCATTACTGCGCCGCGGAACATATCCACAGCCGGAACCAATTCATCCAGTGTCTTTTTCAATATTGGGATATCCTCATCCTTTATATCGCGGCGTACACCACCTACTTTAAACATAGCATAATTATTGCGGTTACCAGTAATCATTTCGAACATATCCAATACCGGCTCGCGGTATTTCCAGGCCCACATCCAGACAGTATTATATCCGATAAAATGCCCTGCCAACCCCAACCAGAGTAAGTGGCTGTGTATTCTTTGTAATTCATCCACGATTGCACGAATATATAACGCCCTCTCCGGCACCACGTTTACTTCTCCACCTAATAAATCTTCAACTGCCAGGACATAGGCGTAAGGGTGGCTGGAAGAACATATCCCGCAGATGCGCTCCACTAAAAAGGCTACCTGGTCAAAGTGCTTTGATTCAGAAAGTTTTTCAATACCCCTGTGGTTATAGCCAATAATAATATCTATATCCACAACCCTCTCACCCTCCACATAGAGCTGGAAAAATTCCGGCTCATCCTGTAAAGGGTGATACGGACCTATGGGTACTATAACTTTATGGCTCACGTTTATTCCTCAATGGATAATCGCCTTCCGGCCAATCCTCAGCCAGCAGCAGGCGTTTTAAGTTAGGGTGTCCTATAAAATTAATCCCCAGCATCTCCCAAATTTCCCGCTCAATCCATTCTGCTCCGGGGAATATGGGAGTAATGGAATCTATCTGGGGATGTTTTTTATCTTTAATCAGAACACGTACAGAATAGAATTCCCCTGCCTTATCAAAACTAAAGTGATAGAGGATTTCAAATCCTTCCGGCAGCTCAACCCCAGAAGCAGTAGCAAATCTTAAGCCCAGTTCTTTAAATAGAACTTTTACTGTCTCAAAAATGTCTTTTTTATCCAAAGTAAAATATACCCTTTTGGGGGAATTCTCCTGCCATTCCAAAATTCTATTTCCCAGTGCTTCCTTTATTTTATCTCGCATATTATCCAATAGCTTATTTCTTATTCCTTATCTTATTCACCAATTTTACAATCCCGTCAATGATTGCCTCCGGCTTCGGGGGACAACCGGGTATATAGACATCTACGGGCAAAATCTTGTCCAAAGGTGCAGGTGCGTTATAACCAAACCTGAACATATGTTGCGAGAGCGCGCACTGGCCGACCGCTACCACCACGCAAGGTTTTGGTATCTGCTCATAAATCTTTTTCAGGCGTGGCGTGCACTTCCTGTTTACGATGCCTGTAACCAGAAGCGCATCCGCATGCCGCACCGAACCAACAAGTTGAATACCAAAACGCTCTACATCAAATCGCGGGGTAAAGCAATCCAGTATCTCAATATCGCAGTTATTACAAGAACCTGCGCTTACATGAAAGACCCAGATAGATTTGGTTAATGCCCTTGTCTTTAGATCCATATTATAACCCAAATAAAGCTAAAGCAATTGCTATAATTGCTAATAGGGCAGGTGCCCCCCAGAAGAACCTCAACGCCTGGTCAATGCGCAAACGCGGATTAGTGTTCTTAAGTAAAATTATAATGATTAATATTGCTATATATTTACCTATAAGAAAGAAGGGATTTAAATCTTTACCCAAGAATAATACAATAATAAAAAGTGGCATTACATAAAGCATAATTGCCTTGGTCAATTTAAATATGGCAAGAGGCAGACCAGAATATTCTATTAAAACACCTGCCATAATCTCCTGCTCTGCCTCTGAGGCATCAAATGGCACAAAACCCAATTTTGCCTGCATGCAAAATATGGCAGTAAAAAATGCCAAAAGGCCAGAGGCTGAAGCAATATTCGAACCAAAGTTTATCTGGTGATTGAGAATCTCGCCTAACTGTATAGCGCCCCCACTTTTAATTATCACTGCAATTACGGATAAGATAAAGGGTAACTCATAGGCTAAAACCAATTTCATCTCCCGCGATGCACCTACAGAAGCCAGAGGGTTACCAGAAGCAGAAGCGCCGACTACCATGGCTATCGCCGGTATGGTCAAAAGATATAAAACCACAATGAGGTCTCCAGCAAAACCTTGCAAAGGAAACAGGATACTCTCGCCCAGAAATTTTGCTACCAAGGCCAAACTCAATAACCCCAGATACGGAGATAATAGGAAAGTTGTTTTTGCCCCTTGAGGCACAATAACCTCTTTCCCTAATAATTTCAAGATATCCGTAAAATTCTGATGCCAGGGTGGCCCTCTGCGCCACTGTATACGCGCAGTAATCTTCCTATCTACCCAACCAGCAAAAAGACCTATGCTCGCGCTGAATAAGAAACCGGGAAAAATGAGATAATAAAATAATGACTTCATTTCTTTTTAGAAGGCTGGATATCCTCCCTAGACCATTTTAGGGTATGCACAGCCAGATGCTCTCCCACAAAATAAATATTCTTTTCCAAATCTTCCTCTATTTCTTTAACCTCTATTGCCTTTTCCGGGCAGGTAGCCACGCATTTGGGTAGTTCTACATCCCTGCCTACGCAGTAATCGCATTTGGAATCCAAATAAGGGATGAAGTCCTGAAAAATTATGCCGAAAGGACAGGCTACCGAGCAGGATTTACAACTGGTGCAGCGCATCTTGTAACGTTTGATGTGGCCGTCCGCTGCCCTCTCAAGGGCATTATGATAACAGGCGTCCACGCAGGGCGCTTCTTCGCAATGCCGGCAGATAGTAGCAAAGGTGGCGTATTCGCGCAGAGAGGCAATGCCATTATTCTGCGGATGATAAAAATAATCGCAACAGACTCTGCATTCCTTACATCTGTTACAAATGTCTAAATCGATAAAGAGACGTTTCATATTTTAGTCCCAGATATCGTGTATATCTTTCAGCTGTTCGTAGGTAAATACAGGGCCGTCTTTACAGGCGTAATACTTGCCGATGCGGCAATGTCCGCATTTGCCCAGACCACAGGACATGCTCTTTTCCATAGACAGATATATATCTTGCGGTTTAAATCCCAAGTCTAATAACTTTAAGGTCACGAATTTCATCATAATAGGCGGGCCGCAGACTATCGAGACCGCCTTCTGCAAGTCCACCGGTAAATCTTTTAATATCGTGGTTACCAAACCCACATTGCCCTTCCAGCTAGAATCACCCACATCTACAGTAGTAAGCACATCCACCTTCTTTTTCTTTGCCCATTCGGCTATTGAATGTTTATATACCATATCCACATGCGTACGCGAGCCATAACGCAAGACTACTCTATTGTAATTATCAATATCAGAAAAAAGGCTGAATAATAAGGAGCGCAAAGGTGCCAGGCCCACTCCTCCGCCTACGATTAAGACATCTTTCCCTTTAAATCTCTCTAATGGATAACCCTTTCCGTAAGGACCGCGTATACCAACCACCTCTCCTTTATTCATACTGTGCAGTTTAGAAGTAACTCTGCCCACATCCATTATCGTCACATCTATTTCTTCTTTTTTCGCGGGGTCAGAAGAAGGGGTAAAAGGCGCCTCTCCCAGGCCCGGCACAGCCAATTCTATAAACTGTCCGGTACAAAATGAAAATCCTGATTGGGTTTTAAGCCTAAAGGTCTTTATTGTGGGTGTCTCCTGAATCACATCCTCAATTAAGGCCTCAATGGGCTGGTAGATATTTTTCTTCATATAATCTTCTTAGGATATAACGTATATCAATGCGGCCGGGGCAGACATCAATACACCTGCCGCAGCCGCAACAGGCCTGAATTCCTAGATTATCGATAAAGAAATCAAATTTCTTAAGGTATCTGTTACGCAGTCTCATGTAGCGCATCCTCAAAGGATTAGCGCCACCGGCAACTTTTGTAAAATTCTTGAACATACAACCATCCCAGATACGCAACCTCTTTGCATTATTTTTTGCGAATTCATCGGTGAGCAAAAAACAGTGGCAGGTATCGCACATGAATACGCAACCTCCGCACTCAACGCAGGTACGCATCTGCTCCTGCCAGACTTGCGAATTGTATCCTGACAAAACAATATCTTTTAAAGTATCTTTCTTGGGTATCTTATGGTGAGTGAGGTGTTCCTCAATGCGTTTTATTACTGACTCTCTCTTTACCGACCTTCCTGATAACTGTCCGAACGTAGCGGGCATAAGCATCTCCTTGAGAGAATCTGCAATATCTTTCGCCTTGTCCGAACCTATATCCAGAAGATAACCATTATTAAGGGGTGAGAGATTAAAATCGAAACCTTCCGTTGCATGGGGATTTATCTCAAAGGCCCTGCAGAAACAGCTCTCTTTGAAGTTGGGGCAGTCGCTGGAAATTATCAGTGTGTCTTCTCTCCTGGCCTCGTAAAGAGGGTCTGCCTCATTACCTTCTAAAAAGACAAAGTCCTGTATCTTTAAAGAGAAAAGGTCGCAGTTCTTTATACCGCATATTGCAGCTGGCCTTTCCTTATTCTTTTTTACTTTCGCGTCCTCAAAATAATCACAAATCTCTTCGTTAAAATAGGTAAAAAAAGACCGCAGCGGCTCAACGCAGCGGTAGTCATTAAAAACTATTTCTTCTCTCTTTAGTTCGGAGTATTTCTTGAGCTGGTAATCATCACTGGGAAGGTTAAATGCATAGTCACATTTTATTCTGACGGGGTTTTTTATTCTGACCGGAACATACAGATTGAATTCAGAAGCTATATGTCCGTAGAATCGAAGGAGGTCTTCCTCTTTTATAAAATAGGTTTCCATTAAAAGAGTCTTTTTGTTGATTTATTGAATACGATGGGGATTGTGACTGCTGTTATCACAAAATAACCCTGTAAAATTAACGATAGAGCGCTACTATAACATATTCAATGTTCTTTGTCTATAAAAATTTAGGGGGTGGGTTTTGAGAGTCTTCCCTTTACCAGGTCACTTACCAATTTACCATCAGCCTGGCCTGCGATTTTTAGCGTTGCCTCTTTCATCACACGACCCATGTCTTTCATATCCTGGGCACCCAATGCAGAAACAATTTCCTCAATTATCTTTTTAATCTCATCTATGGATAGCTCAGGAGGAAGGTATGTCTTTAAAACCTCTAGTTCCTTTGCTTCCTTCTCGGCCATATCCAGACGATTGCCTTTTGTAAACTGATCTACGGAATCCTGGTGTTGCTTAATCTGCTTTTTGATTACGGCGATGGCTTCGCTATCATCGAGTTTAGGCTTTTTCCTTGCCATAGCTACATTCATCATATCGGCACGCAGGAAACTTAAGATGGAACTCTTTAATGTGTCTCTGGACTTCATCGCCTCTTTATAGTCACTCAAGATTTTTTCTTCTAATGACATAAAAGCCTCCTCAAATGAGCAGACAACTTACGGAGCAAAGCGACGTAAGTTGTAGTGGTTGATATCGAAGATGTCAACCACGTCTGCGAATTTGACCCAGCACTTATTTGCCAATAGTTTGTTTATATCTAAATAAGTGCTGGGTAAGTTCGTGCATACAATTTACGTTCACTATCGTTCCGTAAATTGTGCACTCACTTAAAATAAAACGCACTTTCTAAATTCAGCGAGCCTATTTTCAAAATCTCTTATTGTAAAGTTGGCTGTCTTATTCAGGCCGAAATCCTCAATGTTAAAAGATGCTGCGATGGTTCCGTAGGCAAGAGCCTTTTTGATATTTACCTCATTGATTTTTTTAACCTTGCTCAGATACCCCATAAACCCTCCGGCAAAGGTATCGCCTGCACCTGTTGGGTCAATGACTTTATCTGTGGGGTAGGCTGGCAGCGAAAAGATAAATTTATCACTATAGAAAAGTACTCCGTGCTCTCCCTTTTTTATCAAAATCATACCTGGTCCCTGTGTGCGCAGGCATTTGGCTGCTTTGATAAGATTACTTTCACCGGATAAGGCCCTGGCCTCCTGATCATTGGCAACATAGATATCGACTTTTTTAAAGAGGCGTAATAATGCCCTGCGTTTATGTTTTATCCAATAGTTCATGCTATCCAGGGCCACCAACTTTGGTGAGCGCATATGCTCTAAAAGGTATCTTTGTATATCGGGATCGATATTGGCAAGAAAGATATATTTTATTTCCCTTTGTTCCCGAGAAACAACCGGCTTGAATGTAGGAAGTACTCCTAATTCTGTGCTTAAGGTTGAGGCGGTATTCAAATCACCCCTGTATTCGCCTTCCCATTTAAAGGTTTTACCCGCCGTCTGAATAAGAGAGGTCAGAATTATTCCTTTTCGTTTTAAGAAATCAATGTATTCCCTGGGGAAATCCCTGCCGACGATAGCCACCAGGTTTACCTTGGTAAAAAGCCGGGCTGCCATGGCAAAATGCACTGCTGAACCGCCTAGCATATGCCTTCTTGAGCCATAAGGCGTTTTAACCGTGTCTAAGGCTACTGTCCCTAATACAATAATGCTCATCTTATAAATAAAAGGGTGATTATGGCTATGATTATACAATAATACCCAAAATAATATAATTTCGCTTTCTTTAGAATTATTTTTAAGATGTTAAGCGATATAACGCCGACCAAAAAGCTGACTATAAATCCTACAAGTAAATTCCCAATTTCTGTTTTAATAGCGAAATAAATATCTTTTGCCTCGACTATTGCGGCGCCAAAGATAACAGGTATGGCAGCTAAGAAAGAAAAACGAAAACTGTTCTCTCTATCCATCCTTCTGAATAAAAGAGTTGATATGGTTATGCCAGAACGAGAAATTCCAGGAATAATTGCTATGCTTTGTGTAAAGCCTAAAATAAGCGCATCTTTAAAACTTATACTATTTCTTCCGCCCTCCATGAATTTTTTAGTAAGAATAAGCGTGAAGCCGGTTGCGATTAATGCAATAGCAACGGGTATCGTAGAAATAAAAAGACTTTCAAAAAAATCTTTACCTAATAAACCGAGTATAGCGGTAATTACAGTGGTGATAAATAAAAGCAGCAATAACCTAAAATTATTTAACAATTTTAATAAATCTTTAAAGAAAAATACTACTAAAGCAAAAGCTGTACCCAGGTGTAATACTACCGAAATGGCTATCTGGCTTTGAGTTATCCCCAACAGCCTCTGTATAATTACCAGGTGGCCAGAACTACTTACCGGTAAAAACTCAGTTATGCCCTGGATTATCCCTAAAAGCACATAGTCAAACATAAATTTATTCACCCATCGCTAACTCTACGAGGTCCGCATCCCAGCCATGAGAGGAAAGCTCCTGTTTTACTACCTTGGGATCCAAGCCTTTATCTTTCTGATGCGCTATAAAGTCTTTAAGAATATTCAGATTATATTTCTGGTTTGCATCCAAAAAGGCGTAGTTTTCTTTCTCTTTTTCTTCTTTATTTATACAATAGCTTATAATAGCGAAGAGCAACGGAATAATATATATGAAGATGGAACTAATGAATATAAAAGAACTGCTACGGCCCAATATATATGGAGCCGCTCCTAAAAATATATCCAATAAATAATGCGTTGTAATCGCAGTTATAATGCCGTATCTGAGGAATATAAATCCCAATAGAAACCCCAGAAGAGTAACTTCGGCATTCCTAAACCAAAAAGGAAATATCGAATACCCTGAATGGCCCAAACCCCAGACCAAAGAGGCCAATGCCACTGATAAGGCCGTATTCTTAAGAAACTTTTTGGACAAGCTTATAGCAAAAACCCTGAATACTATTTCTTCGCAAAAAGCGGCATTCGTGCCTATAACAAAAAAACTAAGAAAAGGCAGGTATGCAGAGGAAAATTGACTGAGCCTATACCATTCTCTCCAGACACCAAGATATTTCTGCCCAAAATGGAATATCTGCGCCTGAAAACCCAAAATGATAAAAAAGAAAAAATAACCCAGTATAATGGACCTTGTGACGCTGCGGCTGTAGAAACTAGATTTTATATAATATATAAATGAACTGTGCTTCTTATCAGGAAAGGACTCCTGACGCATAGATTCTCCGGCTAACCCCGGTAATAAAAAAACGGCGCTTAACATCACAAGGCCTACGATAGACTTTAACAAACCAATAACTATAAATGGCCAGAGGCTGGTGCTGGTAGGAAAGGTTATAATGAATTCTTGTATATCATTAAAAATAGAGGCGAAATTAATTGCTACTAAGAAGACGGCCAGATAAAAGAATGTCCGTTTGCAAATGCGGAAAACCAAAGTATTTCTTCTTTTAAACAAGATAAATACGGAGTAGAATAACAAAAACAAGAAAAATATATAATAGAGATTGTATAAATATTCGCTATTGATAAGTTGCCTTTCAAGGTAGCGTAAAAAGTTCTCTGGTACATTGAAGCTATTTTTATAAAAACCTGTTATTTCGCTCCCGGCAACGGTTGCGCCAGTAAGCAGCTTGCCCACGCCTTTCTCGTCCTTCCAGGGTATATAAACACCTTTTTTCTGCCAGGAGAAACTATAATCAATTCTGTGCTCGTAGCGTTTTACCTGCTCCTCATAAAATTCGTATTCCTGGAGATTTAACCCATAGTTATCTCTTAAAAATTGTTCTGCCTTATGGAGCGCCCTCTCTTTGCCTAAATCTTCTCTCGCATCTGTATCCTTTATCAGGTGGTTTAATCCAAGTATCTGGCCTGTCTTGGCGCTGACTCTCACAAAAAATTCTTCTTTTTGAAATTGCCTAAAAAACCTGACCCTCCAAGAAAAAAGCTCATAGTTATGCTGCTTAAATAATCTCTCTTCCTCTTCTGGGCCGATTGTCTTTTGTAGATATATATCGGTAGAAGAATCGGTGTTGAACACAACCGCTTTTGAATATCCCCTCGTATCAAATCCTAAAGAGCTAAGGTAACGTTCGGCCTTTAAAACGGCTTCTCTTTTGTCGATGGATAGATCCACGGATGCATAGCGTTGATATTCAAATTGATGCCAGAAGAAGAAACATAAAACAGCAATTAAAACAATCAGGCACCATTCCTTAAAAGATATTTTCATTTTAATGATTGTGGGTATCTAAAAAACCTTTTAAATAACCGTCTAATTTAGACGTGATGTTTATTCTTTTGCAGGTTACAGGATGCAGAAATTCTAATTCTTTTGCCTGGAGACAAAGCCTTTTAGCTTTAAGTTTAAAATCCCTGCGAAAGGCATATTTTGTTTCTCCCACCACAGGATGTCCTATGTTTTTAAAGTGTATCCTGATCTGGTTGGTGCGTCCGGTCAAAGGCATAATCTTGGCCACAGTAAAATCTTTTCTTCTTTGCATAACCTTATATTTGGTTATCGCGCTTAAACCTTCAATGGGATTGTTTATTTGACCTTCGTTTCTGGATAGAATCCCCTGCAAAAATGCAATGTATGTCTTCTTAACTTTTTTATGCTTAAATTCATCCATCATTTTTTTTTGGACAGACTTACCTTTAGCATAAATGATTAAACCCGAAGTCTCCCTATCTAAACGATGACAGGGATGCAGGCGATACGTTAATCCTCCTTTCTCTAAATCTTCATTAAGAATGCTGGTAAGAGTACGCTGCTCATGGCGAGGCGTGGGTATTACCAGCAGCCCCGAAGGTTTATCTGCTACTAATAACCAATTATCTTCATAGGCTATTGGGATATTCACCCCGCCCTTCCTTTCATCTCTATACCCCAACCCTTCTTAGGAAGGGCGGGGTTCATCCTAAATTATTTCAAGCATCCTGTCTATTGCCTTTTTTGCACGCAGCCGAATTTCATCGGCAACCCTTACCTCTTCTTTTAGTTCCTCTAAGGCCCAGACTATTTTCTCCTGAGTGGTGCGTTTCATATTCGGACACACCGCCCTTTCTGAGGCGGGGTAGAATTCCTTTGTGGGATTATCCCTTTTGAGACGATAGATAAGGCCTACCTCTGTGCCAATTATCATTTCTCCTGCCTCGGTTTCCTTCGCAAATTTAGCCATTTGGCTCGTAGAGAGTGCTGCATCAGCCATGGCTACCACTTGGGGCAAGCACTCAGGATGCACTAAGACTTTTGCCTTGGGATGGAATTTCTTCTCTCTCTTTACATCCTCGGGTAATATCTTTACATGCGTGGGGCAAAAACCATTCCAGGAAATAAGTCTTCTCCCGGTCTTTTTCGATACATAATCTGCCAGGTATTTATCAGGTACAAAGATAATCTCTTCTCTGTCACGCAGGGCATTGACCACCGCCACCGCGTTAGTGGAGGTGCAGCAAAAATCCAACTCTGCCTTTACTTCTGCTGAGGTATTCACATAACCTACTGCTACTGCCCTGGGGTGTTCTTTTTTCAATTTCTTAAGGCCCCCCGCAGTAATCATATTAGCCATAGGGCATCCTGCATTTACATCGGGCATAATTACTTTCTTATCCGGGCAAAGAATCGATGCTGTCTCTGCCATAAAATGCACTCCGCAGAAAACAATCACCTTTGCATCTGTCTTTGCTGCGATACGGCTTAATTCCAGAGAATCTCCCCGGAAATCAGCCACG
>Ga0315274_10003595_pt1 | contig 23029 bp, 21 predicted proteins | sample YL17G02_20_MG_FD_203700 | JGI IMG/M metagenome (GOLD analysis project Ga0315274, IMG submission 203700) | Sediment microbial communities from Yellowstone Lake, YNP, Wyoming, USA - YL17G02_20 | ecosystem: Environmental > Aquatic > Freshwater > Lake > Sediment | place: USA: Wyoming | collected...
AGCGAGGTGTTCGACCCCGAGGACGGCACCTGGTCCGACCAGAGGACGATGATGTCGGTGAGGTACAGCGCGGCTGAAGCGGTGTCCTCCGACGGCAGGATCGTGGTCGCCGGGGGCGTGCTGGGTAGCACGACCCTGAGCTCGTGCGAGGCGTACGACGAGTCCACGGGCGCGTGGGGCGCGATGCCCGACATGACCGTCCCGAGGGCTTACTTCTCAATATCGAGGTTGCCGACCGGGGACATAGTGGCTGCGGGCTCATGGAGCGACCTCGGCACGCGGGACTCCAGCGAGATGCTCGACCCGTCCGGGAGCGACTGGTCCGATGGCCCCGACATGACCGGCTACAGGGGCGCGCACGGGTGCGCGGTGCTGGACGACGGCACCGTCATGGTGGTCGGGGGGTTCGCCCCCGACGGGGTGCTCGCATCGGCGGAGATCCTCACGTGGGAGTACGAGCTGCCCGAGCTGTGCCTCCCGAAGGACATCATACCGCTGGTGATGCAGGTCGCGCCCGAGCTCCAGGGACACGCCGAGAACGGGTTCGTGGCGCAGCTCGAGGCCGCCCAGGCGGAGTACGACCTCGGGGACATCGTCGAGTGCCTCGAGATCATGGACGCTTTCTACCACCACGTGAAGGCTTTCTGGCAGAGCGGCCACATGAGCGATGCGAGCGCGACCATTCTGTACGACGGGTACGCGCGCGTGGTCGCATGCCTCGGCGGGACCCCTCTGCCCGAATTCCCCTGAGCCGACCGTAACGCCATGGTCTGCGCGGAAGGGGCTGTCCGACACCCGCGTTCCATGCCAGAGACCGCTGTCTGACGCAAACGCATTAAATATGACCTCGCACAATAGGGACTCAAGCTCATTGGGATGCTGAGCGAGAGGAGGTGACTTGATTAGGATCAGCAAGAGAGTGCTAGCCACGGCGGTCGCAGGTGCGATGCTCATACTGAGCACCGTGCTAGTCGTGTCGATGATCGGAGGCAATGACAAGCCCGACATCTCGACCGACATACCGGCAGCCGATGACCAGCCTGACCAGAGCTCGGACGACACCTCGGACACCGTGGTCCCCGACGACACATCTGACGACCAACTGACGCCGGACGACGATCAGAGCGAAGATGGAGGAGACGAGGACCAGACGGACGAGGACGACTCGGACGAGACCAACGACGACGAGCTGCCTGATGACGACGCAGACCAGGACGACCAAGACGACGAACAGGACGATGATCAGGACGACGCTGACGATGGCGACGACAGCAGCGACGACGATGACGACCAGGACGACGGAGGCAAGGGCCGGAAGGGCAAGGGCCTCATGAACGCCTGGAGACACGTCCACGCCAACGCCCTCAAGGCCAACGGCAACGACAACGCCGGCGAGGGGTTGCAGACCGCGATGAAGCAGATCGAGGAGAACATCGATCACGTCGAACAGATCAACGACGACAAGGTCGACCTAGGCCAGGATGACAGCGGGCAGGAGTCGGACGACAACGGGCAAGAGAACGGTCAGGAAGACGGCGGTCAGGGCGATGGCAACTCTGGCAAGAACGACGGCTGACCAAGCGAGGAGCTGCAGTGACAGGCACGAGCGCGCGGATAGGCGCCCGGGACTCGGCGCCGGCTTCGGCCGGCAGCGATGACCGCGAACGGCCATCATACCGAAGAACGGATGCGAAGGCGCGCGCGGCCCGTCCCTGAGAGCCCCTTGCACTCTTCTCCTTTTCTTCTTCTTTGATTTTAATGGAAATAGCGGAGCGCATGCCGAAGGAACGGCGAGAATATCTAGGCCGCGGGGACCTGAGGCGGCTGGTCCTGCCTGTAGGGCTCGACTATGATCTTCGCGGGCTTCCAGATGCCGGTGAGGTAGTACTCGTACTCGCCCGCGCGGTGGAACGTGACGCTCCAGTAATCCCCGGGCGCGATCAGCAGGCCGCTCTGGAAGAGGCTGTCGGGGTGCTCGCCCGTGGCGTCCAGCCTGCCGCTCCTGATGGCCACTCCCGGCGGAGGGGCCCACGCCCTGTTGACCCATACGACCTTGGTGCCCTCGATGACCCTCACGACCTTGGGCACTATCTCCTGCCCGACCACATCGACATACGCCTCGAACCTCGGCGGAGGCGGGGGCGGCGGAGGCACGTGCGGGACTCCCTGGACCGCCTGGTACTGGTGCAGGTTCGCGGGGGCGGGCGCTGCGTAGTGCTGGACGACCACGCGACGCCTCTTGGGCCTCGCGGCCACGACGATGAGCGGCACCGCGATGAGGATCGCGAGCACGAGGAGGAAGTTGAACAGCCCCAGGTCGTTGAATATGAAGTCCTGGACGTCCTTGAGGAACTGCGTGAAGAAGCTGTCGGAGACCGCATCATGGACGGGGATCTCGAGCATCTCGGACTCATACAAATCGCCGTCAACCGTCGCGTAGGCCTGGAGGTAGAGAGTCCCGTTCTGCCCGGGCGCTTCTATGTCGGCCTGCGTGAACTCGGCCCAGGTCGTGCCGGTGAATGTGGCCGATGTGCCGGTGAGCGAGTCCGCAGACGGGCCCCAAGCGATGTGCGCCTCCTGTATGTTCCCGGGGTCGCCCCCGCTCACGAGCCACGTGATCGAGAATGTCCCGTTTGGTTCGATGTACTCAGGATAATCGGTGAAGGAGACCATCGGAGATGCGATCGACTCGACCGCGCCGAAGGCGTCCACGATGCCCCAGCCCGTGGACGTGTCGTAGCCGGTCATCGACAGGTCCGTGGCCGTGCTGTTGATGTAGCTCCCGACCTCGGCCGGCGACAGGGCCGGGTTGATGGAGAGCATTATGGCCGCCACGCCCGCCACATGCGGTGCGGCAGCGGAGGTCCCCGAGAGGTACTGATAGCTCCCGCCCCCCTGGGTGGAGTATATGTTGACGCCTGGGGCCATGACGTCAAGGCCGACGCCGAAGTTGCTGAATGTCGCGCGCCGGTCCGAGCTGTCGGTGGCTCCCACCGCGATCACGGTCGGGTAGGCAGCAGGGTATGTGACCTCGCTCGTGCCGCTGTTGCCAGCCGCAGCGACGAGCACGACCCCCCTGTCGGAGGCGTACTCGACCGCGTTCTGGAGCGTGAGGGATAGGCCGTCGACCCCGAGGCTCATGGTGACGATGTCGGCCCCGTTGTCGGTCGCCCACCTGAGGCCGCTTGCGACCGTGGCGTCCGTGCCCTCGCCGGAGTCGTTCATGACCTTGACGGCCATGAGCTGCACCTGGGCCAGGCCGGCGATGCCCTCGTTGTTGTCGATGACCGCGCCGATGACGCCCGCCACATGGGTGCCGTGATAGGTGTATATGTCAGACAGCCAGGTCCCGTCCTCGTCATACCCGTTTACGTTGTCGTCCATGGGGAACCAGTTGTCGTCGATGAAGTTGAAGCCGTGATACCCGTCGTCGTTGGACCACATGTTCGCCGCGAGGTCCGGGTGGTTCCAGTCGATGCCGGTGTCGAGCACCGCGACAACGACGTCGTGGCTGCCCCTCCCGATGTCCCAGGCCTCGTAGGCGTCGATCGTGTCGAGCGCCCACTGGTTGCTGAGGGAGTCGTCGTCGGGGGTGAACAGCGTACTTGCCTTGCGCTCGGAAGAGACAGAGAGCACGCCCGGGACTTTCGCGATGGCGCCTGCCGAGGCGACGCTGTCGTCCGCCGAGAGCGTGAGTATGCCGGTAGCCCGGCTCGAAAAGGTGACATCGATGCCCTCGGCCCGAGCGTACGAAAGGACAATCTCGAATGCCGAGTCACCTTCCACCTGAACGACAAGGGAGGATGCTGGATCGGAGACGTCTACGGAGGCGAGAGACGGGGGCGAGGCCGTCGCAAGCGAGACGGATGGAATGGATGAGGCGAGCAGGACAACGAGAACCGCAACTGACAGAACGAAGGGTCTGAATCGCATGCTGCACCTCTCGAGCATCAATGTCCGACCGGAGTGTCGGCAGTCCACTTCCTGGTACCGCGCGGACCATCCGGTTGTTTGGTTCCTAGCCGCTCCCAGCGATAAATACGTTGCCCCATTATTATCCGCTTTGATTTCTTTTCGCACGCGATCCCATCCTCCCCCCGAACGGCCCCGGCCAGCCCAGGCTGGAGCCGCGAACCTTGAATACTCCGCACGTATCTCGGACCCCCGATGGACGTCTTCGAGGCGCTCGTGCTCGGTGTGATACAGGGCCTGGCGGAGTGGCTGCCCATCTCGAGCTCGGGGCACCTCGTCATCGCCCAGGAGCTCCTCGGGCTCTCCTCGGGCGAGAACCTTGTGTTCGACCTCTTCCTGCACATGGGCACCATGCTCGCGGTCATCGTGTTCTTCAGGAAGGAGCTCGGCAGGATCGTCCTCGCGATGCTCATGACCAAGGCCAGGAGGGGCCCCCAGGAGGAGGCACTCCGGATGCTCGGCCTGATGATCCTCGTGGCGACGGTCCCCGTCGCGGTCTTGGGGGTGCTCCTCTCGAGCACGATGGAGGATGTGTTCACCGTGACCCTCGTCGGTGCCGCGCTCCTAGTGAACGCCGCGATACTCGTCGCGGCCGAAAGACGGGGCATGAGTGGCACGCGGAAGAGCGCGAAGTTCGCGGACGCGCTGACCGTCGGCGTGTTCCAGGCTGTCGCCATCCTGCCCGGCATATCCAGGAGCGGTGCGACCATCTCGGGCGGCCTGTTCCGAGGGCTGGAGAGGGAGACCGCGGCGACGTTCTCGTTCCTGGTCTCCGTGCCCACGCTCGTCGGCGCCTTCTCCTACGGCATCGTCACCCTGGAAAAGTACGACACCGACTGGCTGATGGTCGTCATCGGGACGGCGACCGCGTTCGTCATGGGCCTGGTGTCCATCGAGTACCTGCTGAAGGCCGTCAGGTCCGGACGGCTGCGGGTGTTCGCTGCGTACTGCGCGGTGCTCGGGTCGCTGGTGCTGGTCCTAACGCTCTGATGGAAAACTCACTTCCCCTCGTCCAGCGCCTTCTCGATCTCGATCGCGTACTCTATCTTCTTCTTCTCCGCGTCCTTCCGCTTCCGCTTCATCCCCGGCCGCATCGCGAGCACGGCCACGACGATCGCTCCTGCAGCCGCTGCGACGTACATCCAGTAGTTCTCGAGGAATCCCTTCGGCGGTGAGTCCGCGACGATCGGGTTCGTCCCCGCGGCGTACTCCTGGATGTTGGTGTATCCATCGTCGTCGGGGTCGTCCGTCTTCCCCCCTTCGAGGTCGTGCCAGTAGATCTCCTCCCACCAGTCCGGAAGCTCGTCCCCGTCGGAGTCGAGCACGGCGACCACGGCCGCGAAATCGGCCCCGATGTTGCCCTCGGAGTCCACCACGGTGAGCTTGACCGTGTACACCCCAAGGGCCTTGAACTTGAACATGTCCAGCCTGCCGTACCTGTACTCGGTCACGTTCGAGTTCAAGTTCATGATCTCCCAGGTGTAGTTGTGGAGGCCCAGCACGTTGCCGGTCTCATCGTGGGACAGGCTCGCGTTGAGCGACTGCCATGTGCCGTTCGACACTATGGGGGGCAGAGGCACTATGATGGCGACCGGGTACCCTGTGCCGTCAAGGCGGATGCACATTACCGCTGTGAAGTTCACCCCGGTCTTGTCATCAGGATCAGTGACGGTGAGCTTGATCGTGTTGAGCCCCGGGACCGAGAGCGTGTACACTGTCTGCTCCCCGTACAGATACTCGACCTCGTCCCAGTGGGATATCTCCCATGTGTAGTTCTCGATCGTCCCGCTGTCATCGTATGAATCCGACCCGTCCAGGAGGATGTCCGAGCCGACGTACTCCGTGTCCGGGAGCACACCTATCACCGCGACCGGGTCGTCCCAGTCCTGTAGGATGGAGGCGCGTTGCGACGGACGCTCCGAGAACGTGACTGACGAGAGGCATGCGGACATGGACAGCAGGCCGAGCACACACACGACGAGCAACCTCGAACGCAGGATAAGATATGACATGGTGATTCCCCCTTGACGCAGCCGACCCAACCGCGGCGATGTCCCCGGGCTCCGCGACGCGGGTCCTAGACAGGCCCGGTGCACGGATGCAGTCGAAATGATATAGCACTTTTCCTCCTCGGGCGCAGGAATCGAACTTGTCTGGGCATTAGTTCATGAACCGAAAGGGTTTTCCCAGTAGACGACACTCCGAACGAGTGTCAGAGCATCATGGCCAAAGAAGGTAAGAAACTGCTCGGGTGTCCCGGGTGCGGGTTCAGGGTGACTGGAAGAGAGGATGCGTGCCCGAGGTGCGGAGCCAAGTTCGACAAGGCCACCCTTTTCGAGTGCCCGTTCTGCGGGGAGCACGTGCCTAGGAGCGCGAAGTCCTGTCCTTCGTGCCATGTCCAGTACGACGAGTTCTATTCGAAGATGCAGCGCAGGGGCAGCGACGAGAGCATAGACGAGCTGCTCATGCAGATCATCGAGCTCGAGGCGACCCAGGTCAAGGCAGAGGACAAACGCCTCAGCTGCCCCCGATGCTCCTGGCTCCTGGACGGGACCGAGGACACGTGCCCCAAGTGCGGGGTGGGGTTCTACGCGGACGATGTCAGCTACCAGTGCCCCGTGTGCGGCGCCACGGTACTCGCGGAGGCTATCAGGTGCGGCGACTGCGGGTCGGCCTTCGCCGAGGAGGAGGTCCCGCCCGTGCCGGATGCGCCGATCGCCCCGATGCCAACCCCCGCCGTCGAGGAGCGGCCCCGCGAGCCCGAGCCCGATATGATCTCGAGGCTGTCCGCGCCCAGGCCGATCGTGCCCGAGACGCCCGATGAGGAACCGCCCGCCGCGCCGCAGGAGATCCCGAAGGCGCCAGAGGAGCGGCTTCAGGCGGTTCCGGAAGAGCCACCGAAGGCCGAAGAGGTCGCGCCCCCGGCCGAGGCCCCCGCACCCGTGGAGACCCCGAAGAAGCCGAAGACGAGGAAGCTGAAGCCGAAGAAGTAGATCCCGTGCAGTTCTTGAGACCGGGTTCCGTCAAGCCATCGAGTGTTACATGTAGTGCGAAGCGTCAAGACCCCATGTCTCGTTGATGTCACGATGCCAAACACGGCACACACACGGACCGTCAAGGTCGGCCCGGATGAAGGCAGCGGATCGCGTCCGACATGTAGGAGAAATCCATATTCCCGAATGGGCGCGTACGCATCATTCGCCCCCTCGGACAGGCCCATCCAGGCGCTGTCCGAAGGGGCGGCCCCGCTGCGACCAGCCGCCTGCGACAGGGCGGTAGGGGGCTTACGGTTCAGCCCCGGCGCGTCCCAGCATGACGTGATGATGGTCCTATACGCCCCCGCGAGGGGCGCACGGCCGGAGCCGAATGGGACGAGTCAGATGTCGAGGTGGTCCGAGGGATTACCACCCGACTTTTGACAGAACCTTGAGACCGTGAGAATTATCATCCCGACGACGATTAGTCCTCTCGATGATATTCATAGACGCGCGGGAAGGGCTCTCCGGGGACATGCTCCTGGCGGCCATGCTCGGCCTGATGACGGACGAGCGCAGGAGGGACCTCATCGCAAGGATCGGGAGCGCGTGCTCGAAGCGGGGCATCGACCTCAGGCTCCTGGAACTCGAGGAGGAAGGGGAGAAAGGCCTGGGGGTCGCATACATCGCCCGCGATGAGCGGCCGGCCGAGGAGAGGTCCAGGGACGACGCGTACGCGGCCCTGGCCGGGATCGAGCGCGAGATTGGCTCCGGGTCGCCCGTCGGGAGGAGGATACTGGACCTGATCTTCGAGGCGGAGGCGAAGGCGCACGGAGTGCCCGTCGACCGCGTGCACCTTCACGAGATAGGCCGGACGCAGGCGCTGGTCAACATAGCCAGCATCGGCGCTGCGGCCGCAGAGCTGGACAGGAGCGGCACGGAGGAGTTCGTGTGCTCGACGATCGTGACCGGCCGCGGGACCGTGGTCGTGAGCCACGGAGTCATCAGAATCCCCGCACCCGCGTCAGCGCACCTACTCGACGGATTGGTCCACGAGCCTGGTCAGAACCCTGGAGAGCGCGCCACGCCGACCGGCATCGCAGCCGCTCGGGCACTCATGAAGAGGCAGGCGACGGAGCCGCCGGAACGCTGCACGGCAAGGAGCACGGGGTTCGGCACGCGGCGGTTCGGAGGCAGGCTCGGCAGGACCACGCTCATCAGGGCGTGAGCCGGATTCTCCAAAAGCCCGCTCGATAAGGCACAATGATTATCCTTGCGGGCACCCATTTGTAACACCGTTACTATGAATAGGTCGTCTGTCGGGACGGCTTCAGGAGGAGTCACATGCCAGATAGAGAAGCGTCATTCCCCCGACCAACCAAAACCCTCGACTGCATAGGACTCTACTGTCCGGAACCGGTTTTCAGGACCCGGGAGGAGATCTCCTCGGTCCAGGTAGGACAGGTCCTGGAGGTCCTGGCAGACGATCCTGCTTCTGAATCGGACATCAGGAGCTGGTCGAAGCACGCTGGGCACGAGCTCATCTCAACGGAGAAGCTGAAGGAGGGCTTCCGGTTCCTGATCAAGAGGCTCGTGTGAGAAGGAAATGGAGGTGACTGGTTTGGCGAAGAAGATTCTGTACGTTCAGACATCGGGGCCGGACACGCCCGAGCGGCTCTACGCGCCGTTCGTGCTCGCCACGACCGCGAAGGCGATGGGCATAGACGCGACCGTGTACTTCCTGGCGAAGGGCATCCTGGGCATCAAGAAGGGCGAGCCGCAGAAGATCAAGATGGGCAGCTTCCCCAGCCTCAAGGAGGTCATGGACCAGGCCGCGAAGGCGGGCGTGGACATGCTCATATGCGCGCAGAGCGCCCAGCTCTGGGGGACCAAGGCGACGCCAGAGGAGTTCGAGCAGCCCTCGAAGGTGGTGGGGGCGGCCACGCTCAACGACCTCGTCCTCGAGTACGACGCGGTGCTAACCTTTTAGGCGCGTCGTGCCATCCGATATCACTCAAGGAGGAGAGGCATGATGACGGCCCCGACCGGCGGAGCAAAGAGGAAAGTGTACTTCGATTACGCTGCGGCATCGCCGGTCGACCCGAGGGTGGTCGGCGCCATGATGCCGTACTTTTCCGAGAGGTTCGGGAATCCATCATCTCTGCACGGTTCCGGGAGGGAGCCGAAGAAGGCGGTCGAGGACGCGAGGGCGAAGGTCGCGGGCCTGATCAACGCGAAGAGGAAGGAGGAGATCATCTTCACGTCCGGGGGTACCGAGGCGAACAACCTCGGCATCAAGGGCGCCGCGATGCGCATGAAGGGCGAGGGGGCGCACATCGTCACCTCGGCCATCGAGCACATATCCATACTCAACATCATGAAGTACCTCCAGAAGAACGGGTTCGAGGTCACATTGGTGCCTCCGACCAACAACGGGCTCGTCGATGTCGGCGAACTCGAGAAGGCGCTCAGGAAGGACACGACGCTCGTGTCGATCATGTACGCGAACAACGAGATAGGCACCCTTCAGCCGATCGACGAGATTGGGGCGCTCCTGGAGCAGAAGGACGTGTATTTCCATGTCGATGCGGTGGCCGCCGCGGGGAAGGTCCCGATCGATGTGCAGAGGTCGAAGATAGACCTCCTGACGATCTCGTCGAACGACATGTACGGCCCCAAGGGCGTAGGAGCCCTCTACGTGAAGGACGGCACGAGGATCGAACCGATCGAACAGGGCGGGGGACAGGAGAGGGGCCTCCGATCCGGGACCGAGAACACGCCGGGCATCGTCGGGTTCGGCGCCGCCGCGGAGATATCCAAGGATGAGATGGCGGCCGAGGGCGAGCGCACTAAGGTCCTCAGGGATCGGCTCATCGAGGGCATGCTCTCGAAGGTCGAGGACTCGTTCCTCAACGGGCATCCGACGAGGAGGCTGCCGAACAACGCTAACTTCAGGTTCAGGTACGTCGAGGGGGAGTCGATGCTGCTCAACCTCGACATGATGGGCGTGTCGGTGTCCTCGAGCTCCCCGTGCACCTCGAAGAGCCTCCTGCCTTCGCACGTGCTGCTCGGGTGCAACATACCGACCGAGGAGGCGCAGAGCGCGGTGCAGTTCACCCTTGGCAGAGAGAACTCGGCCGAGGACGTTGACTACGTCCTCGAGGTCATGCCCGGGATCATCAAGAAGCTCAGGGCGATGTCCCCGTTCAGCCCGCAGAACCTCGCGGAGATGAGGTCGACCGCGGGGCACCGCGAAGAAGATCATCATCACGATGTGGAAGGGTGACTACGGCGCCGCTTAGCGGTGCTATCAACTGCTTTCACAAATGCGCGCGCCCACGCGCATGCGCTTAAGTACTACGACAATCGGAAAAGCATCCAGTCAGGGGCCTTTTTACGAAACTTATATATATTGACCAACAAATAATGCCGGTGGATGGGAATGCCTATGAAAGGTAGGATTCTAAGCATAGCGCTTGCGCTAAGCATGCTCGCTGTCGTATACGTCGCGGTCCCTATGTCCGCGGCCGTCTACTACACGGGCAGTGTGCAGACGACGGATGAGAATGGAGACGCGAAGACTGTGTTCTTCGTCAACCCCGGAGTCCAGGGCGACAACATATACGTCGCCGTGGAGCTGATGTATCAGGGAGAGCTCTACAACGAGAGCATAATGGTCATGCTCTACGACTCCGACGGGAACGACAGGGACTGGTTCTACGCAGCCACTGGCGACACTTCCGCTGGAGTTTACAACAGCTCGGTGGACTCCCCGATCAACAGCCTCCATGTGCCCGCGTCCATCACTGGTGGACAGCTGATGGTCGTGTGCGACGTGGTCGTGTACGTGGACGACGGTGGAGGGTGGGTCGAGTTCGCGAGGACTCAGGTCATCGTGAAGCAGGAAGGCCTGTACATGGACCCATCGTCATGGATATACTACCCGGGCGAGGAAGTGACCGTGACGGTCATAACCAGGGAGACCCAGGACTTCTACATCGAGGTCGTGAACGACACCGGTGAGGCCATAGAGTCCTTCCTGAGCATCGAGACCTCCGAGGGATACTACAGCCTCGTCTGGGTCGTGAACGACGTACCCGACGGATACTACTACATGTACGTCAGGGCGGAGATCGATGAAGACATCTGGATGACAGATTCGTTCTACATACAGATGTACGACTTCAATGTCTACACCGACAGGTGGATGGTGCTGCTGGGCGAGACCGTTGAGATGGTCTACGAGGTCGTCGAGCTGGCGACCGAGACGGTGTACGCCGACGTCACGATCGAATGGAACGCCATGTGGTACAACGAGTCCGGCAACGAGACGGTGGATGACGGCACGCTGACAGAGAACGCGGGCGTGTTCGAGTTCACCATACCCGACACGAACATCGCCACCTGGTCGTACGTCTACCTCACGATGTGGGCGAACGGGACGGACGGCGACAGGAGCGTCGAGTGGTCGACTTACTTCTCGATAAGCTGGCTCGGAGGCGACGTGTACGTCGACGACAACTACTACTACCCCGGCGACACAGTGACCGTCTCGACCGACGCATGGGTCGAGGACACCTGGGGCTCGTGGGACTACCTGCCGGGCGCGGATGTCGAGGTCGTCGTGACGTTCAACGGGACCGCGATCACCGAGTACGGCAAGGTCGGCACCACGGACGCCCAGGGAGGTCTCGAGTACGAGTTCGACCTGATTGTGGGCGCCGAGAGGGGTTCGTACCTCGTCACAGCCACCATATCGAAGGTCGGCTACGAGATCGTCAGGATGACAGCGTTCCAGGTGTCCTGGACGGGATACCTGGACATCACGACTGACCGGGACACCTACCTGAGCGGAGAGCTCGCGAGGTTCTCGTTCACGGCGATCTGGAACGATGAGGAGTACAACGCGACGCCCGTGCACTACATGGTGTGGGACACTTACTCGTGGACGCTCGTTGGCAGCGGGGACGCTGTCACGGGCACCGATGCGATGTTCCAGATACCCGACGACTTCACCGGAGAGCTATACATCGGCGCAGAGGCGAACCTCGACGGAGTGTTCCTCTACGGTTCGGAGTACATCGACGTCGTGTTCGCTAACATGGTGCTATCACCTGCGGCGGACGCATACACCCCCGGAGACACCATCTCGTGGCTCTTCGAGGTCATGACGGTCTCCGCGAACGGCACGCTGTCCTACTTGATAGAGGACGACGAGGGCAACGAGGTCGGCTCCGGATCGATGGTGTTGGTCTCGAGCGGCACACTGAGCTACCATGTGTCCGCCATGAGCACATCATCGTGGTACATGGCGACGCTGACCTTCGACGCCGGCGACAGCTGGGTCATGGACAGGTCCTCGACGATATACCGCGATTCCGCCTACGATGTCTCCATCTGGATGAACTCCGAGTCGAAATTCGTGTCCGGGGCATTCGAGCCCGGGAGCGAGATGAACTTCGGGTTCGAGATCATCGCGTATGAAGAGGAAGAGCCGAGGATGTACAGGCTGGACTTCTACGTCTCTGGCTCCGACTCGGACTACGTGATGTTCACGTCCGCTGGAGAAGGCGAGTTCGCCTACCAGATACCGGATGACTCGCAGGACGGTTGGTACGGCGTGTGGGTCGAGATGTACGACGCGGTGACCGGCCAGTACCTCGGCTACGACTATGTCGAGTTCGAAGTGCAGGCGGACCAGTCGACCTGGGACAGGAGCGTCGGCGGCATGAGCTTGATCGACTTCACGATCCTGCTCCTGATAGTGCTGATGATCGTCCTGCTGATCCTGGTGCCGTTCCTGAAGGGCAGGATGAGCGCGCAGCCGAAGACGGAGAAGTTCGTCGAGGCGCCGGCGCCACCGCCCGAGCAGGGCAAGTCGCCCCCGGCCTAGACGAGCGAGGACGAACGCGCTAAACCTCTTCCCCAAAATTCTTTCCTTTTCAATTTCCCAAAAGCACGAGCGGACGCTGCGCGGACGCATCACTTCAGAAGCTCGCTTATGCCGTCCCTCAAGGATATCCTCGGGGCGAAGCCGACCACTGTCCAGGCCTTCGTGACCTCGGCCAGGCTGTGCCTGATGTCACCCGTCCTCGGGGGCCCGAACTCCGGCGCGATCTCCTTCCCGGCGGCAGCGACCGTGGTCTTCGCGAGGTCGAGTATGCTCGTGGAGGACCCGCTCCCGCAGTTGAACACTTGGCCGGACAGGCCATCCTTGACCATGACCTTCCTGACGAACTCGGCGACGTCTATCGCGTGTATGAAGTCCCTCGTCTGCAGGCCGTCGCCCTCGATGAGCGGGGGCTTGCCATCCTTCACGCGCGCGACGAACTTGGTGATGACGCCCGAGTACGGGCTCGAAGGGTCCGCGCGCTTCGAGTAGAAGTTGAACGGCCTCACGACCGTCACCTGCATGGGCGTGGTGCAGGCGTACGCGAGCGCGAACTTCTCGCCCGCGAGCTTGCTCGCCCCGTAGTTGCTCATCGGGTCCGTCGGGTGCTCCTCGGTGATCGGGATGCACCTGGGGTTGCCGTACACCGCCGCGCTGCTGATGTACACGAACCTCGCCACGCCCGCGCGGGCACACTCGTTCAATACATTGACCGTACCGAGGACGTTCGTCTGGGCGTCCGTAAGAGGGTCCTGGATGGACTTCTCGACGCTGACCTGGGCAGCGCAGTGGACGACCGCATCGACCCCTTTCACCGCCTTGCGGACATCGGTCACCTTGCGTATGTCGCCCTCCACGGACATAGGCTTGACGTCGTTGTGCGTGGGCGCGATTATGTCCAGGCCTGACGCCTCGTGCTCGCCCATCATCAGCTCGCATACGTACGACCCCAGCTGGCCGGAGGAACCCGTCACGAGGACCTTCATCTGAGGTCAATCCGAACGATGGGATATATGGCTTTGCAGAGGAGCGTAGGGAGCGCGAAGGCCACGAGTCGTTGAAAGGCTTATTACGGTACCACGCGATGCTGTGGGTGGTCATCCCATGAAGAAGAAGCTCATGGACATACTCGCATGCCCTGTCTGCAAGACGCACCCGCTCGAGCTCACGGTCACGAAGGAAGACGAGAAGGAAGTGCTCGAGGGCAAGATCAAGTGCCCCAAGTGCAACGTTTTCTACCCGATAGAGGACGGCATACCCAACATGCTGCCCCCGGAGACCTGACCTACTCCTCCGTCGAGGGCGGCAGCGACTCGAGGATCCACTTCAGGAGCTCCATGCTCTTGCACCCCATTGCCTCCATGTCCTTGGAGAGGGTCTCGGACTCGTTCCCGCGCACGACGAGTCCCTGAGGGATGTCGTACTCCATCTCGAATGTCACGAGCACCTTGCCCCCGACATCCTTGAACTCCCACACGATCTTCATCCGGATGCCGCGGTTCGACTTCATGACGATACGCCGGTTCTTGTAGAACTCGACGACGTCCAACGATGTGGATATCTCTGTTCTCGCGATGGAGATCGTTATGTCGAAGGACGCTCCGGGACCGTACTGAACTACGGTGGTGGGGGATATCGAGACGAACATCGGGAGGAAGTTGTTGATGTTCTTCCAGTCGGCGACGTACTCGAAGGCGTCCTCGAGCTTGGACGCGACTGCTATCCTCTGCTTGCACGCCGGCATGGGTTCGACAAGAGAACGCCCACGAGGGTATATAGCGATTGTCGAAGACGACGGATCATGGCGCCCCGCAGCCGGTAATCGAGGGAGTCAGTGGGACGAGGATCCGACCGCACGAATCACGGCGGTCCGAGGGCGTTCCGGGAAGGTCCCAAGGCACAGAAAGGAACGTTGCCAGCTTCCCGAGATGCAACACATTGATATCGAGGAGGCTCTGTTCCCTGTCCGCAACGCCCAAGGGTTGGGCGCGAAAGGTGAACCACGATGAAAGTGCTCGTCGCCGATGACATATCGAAGAGCGGAGTCGAGATGCTCAAGGCACAAGGTTACAAGGTCGACGTCAGGACCGGGTTGAAGGAAGACGAACTCGTGAAGATCGTGAAGGACTACGAGGTCCTCCTGGTCAGGAGCGCGACGAAGGTCACGAGGAAGATAATAGAGTCCTCCAAGCTGAAGGTCATCGGACGTGCGGGCATCGGAGTGGACAACATAGACGTCGAGGCGGCCACCGGCAGGGGCGTGCTCGTCATGAACGCCCCGTCGGGGAACGTCATATCGACCGCGGAGCTCACCGTGGGCCTCATATTCGCCCTCGCTAGGAGGATCCCGCAGGCGGACGCCTCCATGAAGAAGGGCGAGTGGAAGCGGAAGGAGATGAAGGGCGCCCAGGTCTCGGGTAAGACCCTGGGCATAGTCGGCCTGGGGAGGGTCGGGGCGGAGGTCGCTAAGAAGGCCTCGTCGCTGGGCATGAAGGTCATAGCCTACGATCCGCTCGTGTCCCCCGAGGTCGGCGTGCGGCTGCACGTGCGCCTGGTCACGCTCGACAGGCTGCTCGAGGAGTCCGACTTCGTCACGATACACACACCCCTGACGCCGCAGACGAAGGACATGATAGGCAAGAACGAGCTCGTGAAGATGAAGAAGTCCGCCATGATGATCAACTGCGCCAGAGGAGGCGTCGTCAACGAGGACGCCCTGTTCGAGGCGCTCTCAGAGAACAGGATCGCGGCCGCGGCCCTGGACGTGTTTTCCGAGGAGCCGCCGAAGGGCTCGAAGCTCCTCACGCTCCAGAACATCGTGCTCACGCCGCACCTGGGCGCCACGACGAACGAGGCGCAGGAGGATGTCGGGTCCGAGCTCGCGGAGCAGGTCATCGCATACCTCAGGGACAACATCATCAGGAACGCTGTCAACCTCCCGGCGAAGCTCGACCCGGAGCTCGTGCCCTACATGCCCCTGGCGGAGAAGCTAGGCACGCTCGCGTGCCAGCTCGGCAGATGCAGCGCGGGCAAGGTCGAGATATCCTGCAGGGGCGACCTCGCCCAGAAGGATGTGCGGATCATCGCGGCGAGCGTCGTCACCGGACTGCTCAGGCCGCTGTCCGAGGAGTTCAACGTCAACTACATCAACGCCCTCGCGATGGCAAAGGCCAGGGGGATCGAAGTGGTCTCCTCGATCTCGGACGACGCGGGCCAATTCAAGAACCTGATCAGGGTCACGCTCAGGAACGACGGCGTCTCAGTGTCCGTCGCGGGTGCACTGCTCCAGGACAAGGGCCCGAGGATCGTCGAGATAGACGGGAGCTCGGTCGACATCGAGCCCGAGGGGAGCTTCCTGCTCATAGGGCACATGGACAAGCCCGGGATGATCGGCAAGGTCGGCACAGTGCTCGGAGACAACGACATCAATATCGCGAGCATGGAGGTCGCGCGGCGGCAGACCCGCGGCCCCGCGATGATGATACTCCAGCTGGATGACCCCCTCCCGCCTGAGGTGCTCGACAAAGTGAGGGAGATCCCTGACCTGAAGTCCGCCATCTCCATCAGGCTTTAAGTCAGTGGACGACGATGACGGCTCTCCTCTACCTACAAAGGAGTACGTGAGAGCATCGCTGGGATTCGCATCCACATAAGAGAGGGACGCATCGAGGACCTGGGCGGAGTGGTCGACCTGTGGCAGGAGCTGGCAGACCACCACAAGGAGCTCTCGCCGCTTTTCGAGCCCGCGGAGGACAGCCGCGAGACGTGGTCGAAGTACCTCGCGAAGAAGTTCTCGGAGAAGAGCACAAAGCTGTTCGTCGCGGCGGAGGACCATCATCTTGTGGGGTTCATGCTGTGCATGCTGTCCCCGAACGCCCCGATCTTCAAGGAGAGGACCATCGGGCTGATCTCGGACGTGTATGTGCTGCCCGAGAGGAGGAACAAAGGCATCACGAGGGAGATGCTCAGGGCCGCCCTGAAGTGGTTCCACAAGAACAAGTGCAAGACCGTCTCGCTCACGGTCGCCGCAGCAAATTTCGAGGCGCGGGCGGTCTGGGGGCAGCTGGGCTTCAAGCCGCACATGATACACAAGCGGCTGGACATCAGCGGATTCCCCGCGAGAGGGCTCCTGACCGACCGGTTCAAGCCCCCGAGGCGGAAGGTCGTCAGGAAGAGGGCGAAAAGCAAGGATAAGTGATTTTGAGAGGTTTTGAGGGAAGGCCCTACGAGAGGGCCTTCTTGACCCGCTCCATGCCTTCCTGTATGTTCTTCTTGTTCGTGGCATAGGAGATCCGTATGTGCTGCTCCCCGGCCTTGCCGAAGGAACCGCCGCCAGTGGTCGCGACCTCCGCCTTGTCCATCAGCCACATGGCCATCTCCTCGGAACTCATCTTGCCCTCGTACCTCGGGAACACATAGAACGCGCCCTTGGGGGTGTCGCAGTGGAACTGCGGGATGTCCTTCATGAGCTTCATGATGAGGTCCCGGCGCTCCTCGAACTCCTTCACCATCATCTGGACCGGCTCGTCCGGCCCGGTCATGGCCGCGAGGCCGCCGTACTGCGCGAACGAGACCGCGTGGGTTATCGAGTGCTGCTGGATCTTGTTTATGCCCTTGAAGATCGGCTTCGGGGCCACGAGCCAGCCGAGCCTCCACCCGGTCATCGCGTAGGTCTTCGAGAAGCCGCTTATCGTGATGGTCCTGTCGAACATGTCGGGCTCGGCCGCGATCGAGTAGTGCTTCAACCCGTCGAACACTATCCTCTCGTACACCTCGTCCGAGAGCACGAGCAGGTTGTGGTCCTTCGCCAGGTCCGCGATGCCCCTGATGTCTTCCTTGGTCGCGATGGACCCGCACGGGTTGGACGGCGAGTTGAGCAGGATCATCTTCGTCTTCGGCGTGATGAGCTCCGCGACCGCCTCTGGCAGCACGCGCCACTCGCTCTCCTCCTTCGTCATGACGGGCACGGCCTTGCCGCTCGCGAGCTGCACGCACGGCTCATAGGTGACCCATGCGGGGTCGGGCATGATGACCTCCTCGCCCTCGTTGATGGTCGCAAGGATGGTCTCGAATATCGCCTGCTTCGTGGGCGTGACGAGCACGTTGGACGAGTCGCAGGGTATCCCGTTGGATTCCTTGGACCTCTTCGCGATCGCTTCCCTGAGCGCCGGCAGTCCGGGGGCGTCGAGATACCTCGTCTTGCCCTCGTCCAGCGCCTTCTTCGCAGCCTCCACTATGTGCTTCGGCGTGTCGAAGTCGGGTTCTCCGACCGTGAAGGAGATTATCTTCTTGCCTTCGGCCTTCTTCTGTTCCGCGAGCGCCTTCATTCTCATCGTGCCAGATTCTTGCACGCGCTTCACACGTTCTGCGATCATTTCAATCGCTCCGGGGGTTCAGCGGCATCACCAATATAAAGCATTGGTGCTCAACTCTCTGCATCGGAAAGGGATCGTGCTCGGCCCGGGCAAACGATAATAACTTGGTTACGCAGTTCGAACAGACGATGGCGCTGAGGACTGGCAAACTGCCCCCGGAGCTGCTCAGGCAGCTCATAAGGCACTCCGGTGCGAAGGACAGGAGGGTGCTCCTCGGACCGAAGGTTGGAGAGGACGCGGCCGTCGTGCGGCTGGGCGACCAGACCCTGGTCCTCAAGACCGATCCGGTCACCTACGCATCCGACATGATAGGGTGGTACGCCGTCAACGTTAACGCGAACGACATCGCGACCCGCGGGGCGGAGCCCGCGTGGTTCCAGGCGGTAGTGCTGCTCCCCGAGGGGTCGGACGAGGCGCTCGTGGAGGACATCTTCAAGCAGATATCTGCCGCGGCGAAGGCACTCGGCGTGGCCGTCACTGGAGGGCACACGGAGGTCACTCCAGGCATCGATCGGCCGATCGTGGTCGGCGACATGCACGGCGTCCTGAACGGCTCGAGGCCCGTGCTCACGTCCGGCGCGAGGGCCGGGGACGCGATCGTCCTCACGAAAGGCGCCGGGATAGAGGGCACGGCGCTCATCGCGAGGGAGAAGCGGAGGGAGCTGCTCAAGGCTTTCGACAGGAGACTCGTGGACCGCGCGTCCAAGTACCTCTTCGATCCCGGCCTATCGGTCGTCCCGGAGGCCAAGCTCGCGCTGAGCTACGGCGTCACGGCGATGCACGACCCCACCGAGGGAGGCGTGTCCATGGGCGTATCCGAGCTGGCAGAGGCCTCAGGAAGGTCCGTCCGGCTGGACCTCGACGCGGTGATCGTGAGGCACGAGACCGAGCTCATATGCAAGAAGTACGGCATAGACCCGCTCGGGCTCCTGGGCTCGGGAGCGCTCCTTGCGACCTTCGCCCCCAAGAACGCGGACGCCTACGTGAGGTCGCTCGCGAGGAAGGGCATCGACGCTGTGATAGTGGGCAATATGATCCCCGGCAGAGGAAGATCCGTCGCGGTCTCGAAAGGCGCGTCTAGGCCGCTTTCTTCTTCGGAGCGCGACGAGGTTTTGAAGGTTTTGGGGTAGCTTTGGCTTTTGGGGCGGCAGCCTCGGCCGCCGGCGGCTTGAGCTCCGCGAGCTTCGCAGACATGTCGATCGCGCACAGGCACTTCGCCGCCACCGTCCAGACCTTCATCATCCTCGGGCCGAGCGATATGCGGGTCGCCTTCAGCTTGCTCAGGTCCGACCTGAATGTCCCCTTCGAGAACCCGCCTATGATCACCACGACGCGCTCGCCCTTCACCGCGGCGAACTGCTCGGGCAGCAGGCCCTGCTCGCCTGCGGGGTCAAGTATGACTATCTCGTCAGGCTTGAGGGCGTTCACGAGCGTGTCGAGCGCCACGTCCTGCCTCAGCTCCAGCAGCGCGTTCTCCCTGGAGGGCACCACGTGCTTCTCGTAGAGCGTCTCGATGAGGCCGATGAACCTCGGGTAGTGCGGCGGGAGCCTCGTCTCCGGGTTCACCGCGATGATATCGTTGTTCCTGGTGTGCACGAACACCTTGAGCTTCCCCTCCGCGGAGAGGTCTGAGTCCATGCAGAGCATCAGGAAGAAGTGGACGATGTCTGGCCTGCCGCGCCTGTCCGACTCCCTCAGCTTCTCGAAGGCCGGGTGGTGGTGCGACGCGTCGAGTAGTATCTTCTCCGGGGCCTTGTCCCTCGCGCGCGCGTTGTTGATGATGCAGCGTTCCTTCAGCAGTTCCTTGGGTATCAGTTCCAGTTCGGCGTCTGCCAGCACGAAGAAATACTGGGTCACGTCAAGACCTCGCTCAGCTTACCCTGCTCCCTCGCGTACTTTATCTCCTGCGCGATGCGCCTCCCAGTCGACAGACCGGGCTCCACGAGGTCAGAATAGGGTGAGCCTGAGATGAACGGGTTGGTGCCCGCGACTATCCTGGAGGATATCTCGAATACCTTGATCTTGAGGTCGTCGGTGACGATGCACTCGAGGCAGAACGGGCCTATCATGCCCCCGAACAGCTCGAGCGACCTCTCGACGGTCTTCTCGCCCAGGTCCAGGAGCTTGGGCAGCAGGGACTCCCTGACCACGACCGGGATGTTCCCCGTCACGACGAAGGTCGGGTAGAACCCGAGCTTCTTCAGCTCCTCCTGCGCGCCGAGCTTGTACATCTCGTCGACGTTGGACTCGTCCCTCCTGTCGACGCTGAGCATCTCGAGGACGCCTTTGGTGAGCTTGTACCCCTGTGTGCGGATGGGCGAGTAGAAGTAGTGGATGTAGTACCTGGTCCCGAGGATGTACTCCTGCATGTGGAACTTCTGGGTGTGGTCGATGCCCAGCTTGAAGTCGGGGTAGTCCTTCGCGATGAAGAACCCGCGGCCCCCCTTGGCGCCGTCGTACTTCACGAGCACCGGCCGGTCGATCATCTTCGGGTCCTCGATCTTGTGGGGCATCTCGAGGCCGGCCGATTCGAGCCATATGCGCTCCTTCTCGCGGTCGCTCTCCCAGCCGAGCACGCGCCTGTTGCCGAACGTCGGCACCTCGATCTCCTCGAAGTTCTTGGGCGTCATGTACTCGACGAACGACCCGTGGGGGACCAGCACCACGTTCTTCGCGATGAGGTCATCCGCGCGGTCCAGGAGCTCGGTGTACGAGTCGATATAATAGAACTCGTCCGGCTTGCCCCTGGGGAACGCGTCGTAGAACTTGGTCTTCTGGCCGACGGTGATGCCCATGGTCTTGAAACCCTCCTTGCGGGCGCCGTCGAATATCTGGAGAGAAGTGTGAGAGCACGCGGTCGCAATCGTGATGTTGTCCTTGTCGTACTCTTCGATGAGACGGTTGATGCGCTCCCTGGTGACCATTATCGCACATATTCGATTATCCGATTTAAAACTATCCGTAACAACTATCGGGCGCGTTTCTGGCGGATGTCCAGTGAGGCCAGGGGTTTATTAATCCCTGCTCAGGCCCGCTTCCGTTTCCCGCGGGACTTGGGCCGAGCAGACACCGGTGCGTGCACGACGTTCCTCCGCCTCTGGGAAGACGTGTACGGGCACACGAGCTGGCATTTCGTGCACATGACGTGCGTCTTCGGGGTCAGCCGGGGCTCGTTCTGGCGTATCAGGTCCATCATGGAGGGCGGAACCTTCGTCCTGATGCTCGCGCCCACGATGCATCTGTCCGCATCGACCTCGTACGGCTTCAGCGCGCCCGCGGGGCAGGCGCTCACGCACCTCCTGCACCTGCCGCAGAGGTCCTTGGTGAACGGCTTGTCGACCGGCAGTTCCACGTCGGTGACGACCACACCGAACCGGAGCCACGGCCCGTGTCTCGGGGATATCACGAGCGAGTTCTTGCCGTATGCTCCGATGCCCGCGAGTATCGCCAGGCGCTTGTGCGACGCCAGTTCCGAGGGGTACGCAGCCTTGTACCCGAACCCCCGGAGCTCCTTGATGATGTCCCTCGCGATCATGTTGAGCGGGAAGTACCCGGGGTAGGTCCATTTGTCAGGGCTGCGCTCGACCGCCAACTCGTCGGAGTCGTCCACTGAAGGCACGCCGTAGATTATGACGCTCCTGGCCTCAGGCATGCCGGACCTGAGCGGCTTCGTGTACCTGTTGTACGTGTAGCCGATCTTGACCCTCGGGAGCGCATCGGCCTGGTCGACCGAGGCTATCCCGAACGCCACTCCGTCCCGCCTGTCACAGATGTCCTCGAGCCTCGACCGCAGAACCTGCATCCCTTCGACTCCCATCGCGACAGCCTCCTGATCCGCGAGATTGTCTCAGCTATAGTCAAAAGCTGCCCATATGTGTTGCGGCCGCGGCGCCGTCCGTAGAAGGATTATAAGCCGAACAACCACTGACGATTGTGCGGACCCGAGGTGCAGGGAACTGAACTCCGTCGACACCGGGAAGAATCCATCGGCCCAGAGGAGAAGGGGGATCCTAGCAGGCGTCAGCTCGAACGTGCTCGTGCTCGGAGTGGTCAGCCTGCTGATGGACATGAGCAGCGAGATGATCTACCCGATCCTGCCGCTCTTCCTCGTGTCGATAGGCGCGACCGGGCTGTTCATAGGGCTGATCGAGGGCGCCGCGGAGACGACCGCCTCGCTGCTCAAGGTGGTCGCGGGATGGTACTCCGATAGGTATCAGAGGAGGAAGCCGTTCGTCCTGGGAGGCTACGGCGCGAGCTCCCTGATCAAGCCAGTGCTGATATTCGCGACTTCGCCCTGGCACGTGCTCGGCGTCAGGCTGGCCGAGAGGGTCGGGAAGGGTGTCCGGAGCGCCCCCAGGGACGCGCTGATCGCGGACTCCACCCCCGTGGGGTCGAGGGGGAAGGCGTTCGGGTTCCACAAGGCCATGGATTCGACCGGGGCGGTCGCCGGCCCGTTGGTGGCCCTCGCGATCCTTGCCCTCGCCGTCGGCATGGAGGACCGGGAGGCGTACAGGACCGTGTTCATCTTCGCCACGATACCCGCGTTCCTCGCGGTCGCGGTAATCGTCGCGTTCGTCAGGGAGAAGGAGGTCCCCGTCAAGGGCGCGACCGGCACGTTCGTGCATGAGGTCGGCACCCTGGGAAGGCCCTTCTGGCTTCTGCTGGCGGTAATGGTCACATTCTACATCGGGGAGATCAGCTACGTCTTCTTCGTCCTGCAGGCGCAGGCGAACGACCTCTCGGACACGGCCATAATCGTGCTATACATCTTCTTCAACGTCGTGTTCGTCTTCGTCGCCCTTCTGTCGGGAGGGCTC